>ERZ779850.307-NODE-307-length-62630-cov-21.703891_pt1 | contig 62630 bp, 52 predicted proteins | sample MGYA00511249_ERZ779850 | MGnify/ENA primary metagenome ERZ779850 (study PRJEB29588, sample SAMEA2162475) | human gut metagenome | biome: human gut; feature: human-associated habitat; material: faeces | place: Denmark | collected 2008/2010 ...
CCGCCTTGTTCAGGTCTACGTCCGGTTTGACGTAGGAACCGTAGGTGATCATAATACCCATGGACACGCTGAGAGAGAAGAACAGCTGGCTCATGGCGTCCAGCAAGATCTGCAAAAAGCGGCTGACGGTCAGCCCTTCCATATGCGGGGTCAGGTAGTAGCGCAGACCTTCCAGACCGGTGCGCATCTGCCCGGAGACGTCCTCGTGGCGCAGGGTGAGGGCGTAGCCCGCGATCACGACCACCAGCACCAGCAAAATGGGCATCATGTAGCGTGACACCCGCTCAATGCCGCCCTCCACGCCGTTGTACACGATGAAAGCTGTTACGCCCATGAACAGCAGAGCGAACACCACGGGCGACACCGGCGAGGTGATAAAGCTGGTGAAATAGCCGTCCTCGGCAGCGGCAGCAGACTGCCCGGTGAGGTAGACTACCGCATATTTCGTGATCCACCCGCCGATGACCGCGTAGTAGGTCATGATCAGAACCGGCACCAGAAAGGTGAGGATGCCGAGAAATTTCCACTTGGGGCGCATGGTCTCGTAGGCGCGGATGGCACTCTGCTTGGTGCGGCGTCCGATGGCGATATCCGAGGTGAGCAGGGTAAAGCCAAAGGTCAGCACCAGCACCAGATACACCAGCAAAAACAAACCGCCGCCATCCTTTGCGGCAAGGTACGGAAACCGCCACAGGTTGCCGACACCCACCGCACTTCCGGCGGCAGCAAGGACAAATCCGATTTGTCCGGAGAAACTGCTTGCTTTCTTTTCCATGATTCTCAAACTCCTATCCTAACTGCAATCCAGCATTTTGATTCGTTGGCAACAACGGCTGGATTGCGTGTCGCAAAGATGCTGCTTGGAGCAGGCATCTTGTTTATCTTGCGACGAACTATTGTAATATAGGATAACATGAAGTATCATATCAGTAAACACAATAAAATTACTACGACCTATAAATTTTACTTATGGAGCGTTTGCGATGCGGGAACAGAAAGACCGATACGAGATATTTTTGAAGGTATGCGAAACGGGCAGTTTTTCCAAAGCAGCGGAGGCACTGAACTATACCCAATCCGGCATCAGCCAGATGATGGCGGGGCTGGAAGAAGAACTGGGGGTGCAGCTGTTCGCCCGCATCAACCGGGGCGTGACCCTGACCGATAACGGAACACGTCTTTTGCCCTACATCCGGGAACTGGCAAACCAGAAGACCCGGCTGCGGCAGGCGGCGTTCAACATCAACCACAAGGTGGAGGGCAAACTGCGGGTGGGCAGCATTTCCAGCATCACAACGCTCTGGATGCCGGAAGTCGTGCACTATTTCAAGGAGCATTACCCGAAGGTGAAGATCGAAATTCTGGACGGCAACTATGATGAGATCCGGGAATGGATCATCCGTGGACAGGTGGACTGCGGTTTTCTCTCGTCCATTGTGGCAGACGACCTGAAATTCTACCCGCTCTGGGACGACCCGCTGTGTGCTGTGTTCCCGGAGGGGCATCCGCTGGCTGCACAGCCCAGTGTGACCCTGCCGCAGCTGTTTCAGGCTCCGCTCATCATCGAAACGCCCGGCTGTGATAACGACATCCAGCACCTGATGCTCAAGTGCCCGGTGAAGCCGAATATTGCATACAGCTTCCGGGACGATACCCTCATCATGGCATTTGTGCGCAGCGGGCTGGGCGTGACCATCTCGCAGGAACTGGTGATGCAGGCATTCGGCTGCCCCGGTGTGGTGTCCCGCCCGCTGGAGCCTGCCTGCTGCCGGACGCTGGGGCTGGCGTTTTCCAAGACGGCAAGCTCGGTGGTGAGCCGGACACTGCTGGAATATCTGAAATCCACCCGGCAGCGAAAGGATACACCGCAGATAAAATAAGAACGAAAAGCGTGATATACTGAGTGGGAAAACTAGGAATTGCGGGAGAGAACACGATATGAATTTAAAATACAAGAGAGCAACGCTTGAAGATATCGATATATTGACAGAAACGAGAATAGAGGTGTTAAGAGCGGCTAATAAACTTTCTGCTGATACGGATATGAGCGAAGTTGAAAGACGATCCTATAATTATTATCAAAAAGCGCTTTGTGACGGCTCTCATATTGCATATTTGGTTTTTGACGGAAATCGTTTTGTAGGGGCTGGTGGTGTTAGTTTTTTTCAAGTAATGCCGACTTACCACAATCCAAATGGAAACAAGGCTTATATCATGAATATGTATACTGATCCTGAATATCGAAGACTGGGAATTGCTTATAAAACATTAGATATGCTGATTAGAGATACTAAAAGCAAGGGTATTACAGCTATTTCATTAGAAGCAACTGAGATGGGACGACCATTGTATGAAAAGTATGGATTTGTAAAAATGAATGATGAAATGGAATTGCCAGAGTGATAACTTCGCGTTTGTAGAGCGAAGCGGAACATGAATGCCCCAGTGGAAGGCAATTACTCTGCGTTCTCCGGTTTCTGTTCCGCAGGCTTTATGGTCTTGACCCGCAGGGTGAAGTACAGCAAATGGCAGACCCACACCACGGCAATGCAGACCCTGCCGATGGGCGCATTTTTCATGCATAGAAAGCCGATGGCCATAACAGCGGTGACCATTGCGATGATCTTGCATTTTGTTCCGGCGGTCATGGCTTTTTTCTGAACGAAGCTGTCCAGATGTTTTTTATATAAGTTCGTACCTACGAACCAATCGTGCAGTTTTTGGGAGCTTTTCGCAAAGCAGAGCAGGGTTGCCATGTAGAAGGGGACGGTGGGCAGAATGGGGAGCACGATCCCTACGGTGCCCAGAACCATGCAAAGAAAGCCCAGTACGATCCAGAATGCTTTTAAGAGTTTTTTCATCATCTTCTCCTGTTGATTTTTTGTGTTGCTGCACGGCAGTGCAGAGCGAGCGTCTCCGTCACAGTTTCAAAACGGAGATCTTAAATGTTAGTAATAACTAACTTCCTGCCTTATGAAAAGCCGCCCGTTGGCGACTTTTCTGGAGAAATAATACGGTATTCTGGAAACTTTGTCAAGATGTACTTTGCGGAGCGTTGCGCCTGTTACCCGTATATTTTCCCTACGATCTTTCCGCGCGCAGCAGCGGGCAGAAGCTTGCACAGCAGGCTCAGGAATTTATACTGTGCACCGGCAACATAAACGACGGCGGGTTTCTTTTTCTCCACAATGCCGGCAATGTACCGTCCGATGTCTGCCGGGTCCATGCCGTTTTGCTCGTCGTGCTCCATCTGACTGACGCTCCGGGAGATGCGTCCGCCATATTCATCATCGCCGAGAATACTTTTCTGGCGTGCTTTTGTAAATCCGGTGCAGATGTCTCCCAACTCTACAACGGTAACATGGATGCCATAGGGCTTGACTTCGTTTGCCAGAGCGTAAGAGTAAGAAGAAACGGCAGCTTTGCTTGCAGAGTAGAAGGTCTGGAATGGAATGTGCGCTACAGCGGCAACGGAGCTGATGTTCACAATATGCCCCTTCCCCTGACGGCGCAGGAAGGGGAGAACTGCTTTATAACAGATAGCTTTCATAAGCGGGCAACCTGAAAAGGCTGCTCGCTTTTTTGTTGTCATTGCTGTATTTTGGCGGTAACGGTATTTTGTCAGTAGGGGATAAACACGTGTCGTAAAAATAAGTGCTCTTTACGAGAAAAAATTCTTGAAACGCTTTTGCTATAATGTTACAATGTATACTATATAATGGTATATATTCAAAAAGCTGCTGACAGCAGAACAAGATATTGCAAGCACCTTCCTGAAATCGGTGAAGTGAAAATAAAGCCGGAATGAGACCGTCTGGGGCGGAGAAAGATTGGATAAAATGAAAAACTCTGGAATGAGCGAAACCATGCAGACCTTGATGCGGAAAAGCGCCTGTGTGATGCTGAGCCTGCTGCTATTGCTGTCAGCCGTGCTCCCTGTGAAAGCTGCCGCAGAGACCGCCCCTGCAAAGGTCGTCCGTGTCGGCTCGTTTGAGGATACTTTCAACTATGTCAACGAGAAAGGCGCAAGAAAAGGCTACGGCTACGAATTGCTGGAGACCTTATCCGGCTATACGGGCTGGCAGTTCGAGTATGTGACCTGCGACTGGTCAGACTGCTTTGAAAAGCTCGAAAACGGCGAGATCGACATCATGGGCGATATTTCCTATACGGAGGACCGCGCCGGGGAGATGCTGTTTTCAGACGAGCCGATGGGAGTGGAAAAATATTACCTCTACGCCGATCTCTCACGCGCAGACATCTCCGCCTCCGATTTCAAAACGCTGAACGGCAAAAAGATCGGCGTTCTGATGGGAACGGAGCCGGAAGTGATGCTGACCGAATGGGAAGAAAAATACGGCCTGAAAACGGAACACGTCAATGTCTCCAACAACGAGGATGTAAAGCAAAAACTGGCAAACCACGAGATCGACTGCTTTGTCTCTCTGGAAGAATCCTTCTGGGCAGAGCGTGGCATCTCGACCATAACCCGTGTGGGAGAATCCGGCATCTACTATGCGATCAACAAAAACCGGCCTGATCTCAAGGAAGAACTGGACAGTGCGATGCGCGCGGTGGAGGACGAGGCTCCTTTTTATACGGCAGATCTGTACAAAAGATATTTCTCAATGGATTATACGCCCATCCTTACGGGGGAGGAAAAGGCGTGGCTCACAGAGCATGGCGCGATCAGGATGGGCTTTCTGACGAGCGACAGCGGCGTCAGCACCTTTGACCCTGCCACCGGGAAGCTTACCGGGGCAATCACGGACTATATTCAGTTTGCAGCAGATTGTCTGGGCAATCAGGAACTGAAATTCCAGCTGGTCGGCTATGACAGCAAGGAAGCGGAACTGGATGCGCTGAGATCCGGCGAGATCGACATGATCTTCCATTGCGACCAGAACCCCAATCTGGCGGAAGAGTATCACTTTGCCCGTACCAACACAACATGGATCACCAACCTGATGGCGGTCACGAACAAACAGTACTTTAACGAAAACAATGTAAACCGCATTGCTGTTCCCCAAAACAAACTCTCCCTGAAAAAGTACCTTGCGTTTTATTACCCGCAGTGGGAGATCGTGGACTGCGATACACAGGAGGATGCGGCAAGGCTGATCGAAACTGGACAGGCAGATTGCTTTATTACAGGGATCAGCAGTGAGGAAAATTACAGTAAGAAATACGGAATTTACAGCGTTCTGCTGTTGAACCCTGTAAGATCCTGCTTTGCGGTCAATAGCGGAAACTGCAGACTGCTGTCCATCCTGAACAAAACGATCAAGGCAATGCCTGTTAATATGCTTGCCGGCGCGCTTGCGATGTATAAGAGCTCCGCGCGGAAGGTTACCCTGAGCGATTTTATAAAGGATAACTTCTTTATGGTTATGCTGATCAGCAGCATTGCTGTTGCAGTTATTCTGCTCACGATTTTGATGCTGCTCCAGAAGGCGCGTAAAGCCGAAGCTGCTGCAAGGAAAGCCGCAAACGATACGCAGGAACTGAATGCAAAACTGCAGGTCGCTGTGGAAAAAGCAGAGAGCGCGAACCGCGCCAAATCCACCTTCCTGTTCAATATGTCCCATGATATCCGCACCCCCATGAACGCCATTATCGGCTATGCAGACCTTGCCTCCCGGCATCTGGATGACCCTGCAAAGCTGAAAAAATACATGGAGAATATTCAGGTATGCGGACAGAACCTGCTGATGCTGCTGAACAATGTGCTGGATCTTGCCCGCATTGAAAACGACAAAACGGAGATCGAATATTCTGTTTCGGATATCGAAAAAGATTTCCGCAACTGCATTGCGATATTCCAGAATCAGGCAGACAGCAAGGGGCAGACGCTTATGGTGACGACACAGCTGCTGTATCCGTATGTCTATGCGGATATCCCGCACCTGACCGAGGTGTGCACGAACCTTGTCAGCAACGCGGTCAAATACACCGGTGCCTGCGGCACGATCTGCTGTGATATCACGCAGAAGTCCGGCGAAAAAGAGGGCTGGTGCAATACGGTGATCACGGTTGCCGATAACGGCATCGGAATGTCGCAGGAGTTCCAGAAGCATATCTTTGAGCCCTTTGAACGAGAGCGCACCTCCACCGTCAGCAAGGTGGAGGGCAGCGGCATCGGAATGGGCATTGTGAAAAAGCTGGTCGGGCTGATGAGCGGCACCGTGGAAGTGGAGAGCAAGATCGGTGTGGGCTCCACATTTACTGTCACCATTCCCTGCCGCATTGCCTCGCAGGAGGAAACACAGGCGAAACGAGAGAACACTCCTTCGGACGAAAAGAGCCTGTGCGGTGTAAAGATCCTGCTGACCGAGGACAACGACCTGAATGCAGAGATCGCCACCGAACTGCTGCGGGAAGAAGGCTGCACGGTAGACCGCGCAAAAGATGGCGTGGAATGCGTGGATATGCTGGAAAAGGCTGCGAACGGAACTTACCGGCTGATCCTTATGGATATCCAGATGCCGGTGATGAACGGCTACAATGCGGCAAAAAAGATACGGCAGATGGACGACCCCCAAAAGGCAGGCATCCCCATCATCGCTATGACTGCAAATGCCTTCTCCGAAGATAAACAGGCGGCGCTGGATGCCGGGATGAACGACCATGTTGCAAAGCCGATCAATATGAACATCCTTGTGCCGACCATCCAGAAATACCTTTGATGCGGACAGAAAGCTTTGCATAAGGATGCTTGCAGACCGCAATACACTCGCTAAACGAATACCGCCGAGGATGCTTCCCGTTTTGGGAGACATCCTCGGCGGTCTTTTGTATATTTCCGCATTCTCGCTGGTCTATCTCAAAAGGGCCTACGACCACTGTCTGGAGCTGGGCATCACACGCAAGGAACTGAGCAACGTGATCAAATCCAGCCTTATATTTTCCGTTGTGCCCAGCCTTTCCATCGTGGTGGGCCTGTTCGTGCTCATTGCGGTGCTGGGCAGCGTGTGGGCTTGGTGGCGGCTGTCGGTCATCGGCTCGCTCTCGTATGAAACCATGATCTCCAGCTCCATTGCGCAGGTGCTGGGCTACGCATCCTCTGCAGAAATGCTGGAAAGCGCCACCGGACGGCAGTTTGGCGTGGTGATGATCCTGATGAGCGTGGGTATGCTGAGCGGCTTTCTGATCCTGCTGCCCTTTGGCAAAAAGCTGTGCAAAAGCGTGGACCGCTCTGCAGCCGAAAGCGGCGGCAGCACATGGAAAAACGTGCTGTCCGGTGTGTTTATGCTGGTGATGTTCTCGGTGTACATCCCCATCCTGCTGTTCACCGATAATGTGCAGGCTGCCGTTATGATCACCGGTCTTGTGATCGCCATTGGTGTGGGTGTGCTGGCAAAGCGCCCGGGTCTTGCATGGCTCAATAACTTTGTGATGGCATTTTCCATGCTGGGCGGCCTTGTCTCGTCGCTGGCATGGGTACGGATCTTCGGTTAAGGAGGGAAACGGACATGAGTAAAGCAAAGACTGAGACCAAAATGGACTCCTTCCAGAACTGGGCGCACCGCTGGGGACGCGTGGGCACCCTGATCGCCCTTATTTACATGGCGGCGCTGCCCTTTGTGGTGCTGGCTGCCTATGACAGCATCCCGTCTCTGGGCGAGGTGTTCAACGTGAACACCTTCTCCATCCTGCTCATCTACATCCCGGTGGGCTTTTCAGAAGCACTGAGCTACACCCCCATTCTGGGCTGCTCGGCGTATCTGGCGTTCATCACCGGCAACATCATGAACCTGAAGCTTCCGGTGGCGGCAAACGCCATGAACCTGACCAAAAAGCAGCCCAACACCCCGGAGGGTGAGGCCATTGCTTCGGTGGCTGTTGCGGTCTCTTCCCTGATGACCGTTGCCATCCTGACGCTGGCAGCGGTGTGTGCCTCCTTCATCAGCCCGGTGTTCGAGCTGCCCGCCGTCAAAACTGCTTCCGGCTACCTGCTGCCGGCTTTGTTCGGCTCCATGGCGCTGGGTCTGTTCGCCAGCTCGTCCAGCGGCAGCAAGGTGGTCAAAGGCGGCATCAAGGGCGTGCTGCCGGTGCTGATCATCATGACGGTGCTCTCCCTCGCCGCACGCCTTGCAGGCTACGGCTCCGTGCTGGGCGGGCTTGTGGGCATCTTTATCATCGTGATGCTGCCCATCGGCATCCTGACCTCCTATGTGCTGTGGAAAAAGGGCAAGATCCAAGTGGTGGACAAGGAGCAAAAGGAAAAATAAGCTAAAAAGTCTCCTGACGAAAAACAGTCGGCGGATGACTATACTTTAACAAACGAACGGACTTCTGCGCGTGTTTGGACGCCTGCAGAAGTCCGTTTTGCGTGCAGAGACTTTTCTGCGGGGAAAAAGCATGGTATACTGAAGGCAGTGAACCGGAACGGATCAATGAAAGACGAGGACTGTAAAATGAACATCGAAGAACGGGCGGCACAGGCTGCCGCATGGAAAGCAGCCGGACAGTGCAACTGCGCACAGGCAGTGCTGAAAGCATTCGAAGACAAGCTGCCGGTGGACACCGACACCCTGATGAAGCTGGGCGCAGGCTATGCCGCCGGTATGGGCTGCATGGAAAGCACCTGCGGCGCATTGATCGGCGCAGTGATGGTGGCAGGCGTCGTCACCAACGGCAAGGGCACGCCCCGTATCTCCAAGGAATTGCTGCAAAGCTTTCAGGAAAAGTGCGGCGCTACCATTTGTAAAGACCTGAAGGGTGTGGAGACCGGCGCACCGCTCTGCCCCTGCCCGGAGTGCGTCCGTAACGCCGTGCTGGCACTGGGCGAGGTGCTGGGAGAGTAAAATGAAGAAGGTGCTGTTTGTCTGCCACGGCAATATCTGCCGCAGCCCTATGGCGGAATTTGTGATGAAGGACTTAGTGGAAAAGGCCGGGCTTTCCGCGCAGTTTGAAATCGCCTCGGCGGCCACAAGCACCGAGGAGATCGGCAACCCGGTCTATCCACCCGCCCGGCACAAGCTGGCCGAGCACGGCATCTCCTGTGCAGGCAAGACCGCCCGGCAGATGACCCGGCGGGACTATGAGACCTACGACTATCTCATTGCCATGGATCACAACAACCTGCGGAACATGGAGCGGTTTGTGGGCAGCGACCCGGAGCACAAGGTGTCATTGCTGATGGACCACACCCGCCGCCCCGGCGACGTGGCAGACCCGTGGTACACCGGAGACTTTGAAGCCACATGGCAGGATGTGCTGGAAGGCTGCACCGCCTTGCTGGAAGAGCTGCGATAAAAGAAAGCACTTTCAGAAAGATCGCCTTAAAGAAAAAACAGCGCCCCGGAGAGTTTTTTGTCGCTCTCCGGGGCGCTGTTTTATTGCGGTGTTTCTTTTGTGCGCAGACGCCGGCAGGCGTCCTCTTTCACAAGCTCGATGACCACCGCCGTCAGGGGGATAAAGAAGATGATGCCGATGATGCCAAAGAGCTCTCCGCCGATCATGGCGGCAACAAGGGTGTAAAGCGGGGAAAGCCCTACGGACTTTCCCACCACACGGGGATAGATGAACTGGTTTTCAATAAACTGTACGGCAAGATACACGATAAGGCAGCGCACGGCCAGCACAGGGTCTACCAGCAGCACAAGGAACACGCTGACCACGCAGGAGATCAGTGCACCCACATAGGGGATGATGGCGCAGATGGCGGTCAGCACCCCCACCAGACTGCCGTAGGGGATCCTGAAAATGGAAAACGCAAGGGCCATCAGAACGCCAAGGATCACCGCTTCGCTGCATTGTCCTGTCAGAAAGCTTGCGAAGGATTGACGGAACAGCCGACAGAATTTCAGGACTCCGGCGGCGTGGTCGGGCTTCAGGTAGGCACACACCAGTGTGCGGGCGTGATGGCCAAGGCTCTCCGTCCCAAGGGACATATAGATGGAGATGATCAGCGCAAACGAGGCAGTCACCACGATATTCACCGTGGCGGATACTGCCCCTACTGCATTGACCAGCACAGTGTCGATGCCTGCGGTGATCTTGTGCAGCAGCTGTTCCCAGTTGATGCCTTCCAGCCAGCTCATCAGCCAGCCCATGTCGGTATTCTGTGCGCTGAGATAGGCGGTCCAGCGGGGGATGTTGGCTTCGATCTGCACATAAAGGCTGTGGAAGGACTGTACCAGCTCCGGGATCAGCAGGGTCAAAGCCAGCACCAGCACCAGAGCAACACCCAGCAGGGTGATGAAAAAGCTGAGAAGATGGATGGCTTTAGCCGAGGGCTGCTTTTTCGCCTTGCGGAACAGGCTTTTCAGCCGCTTTTCCAGCCCGGTCATGGGCACATTGATGAAAAGCGCCAGAATACCGCCCGCCAGAATAGGCAGCACCAGATCTATGAGCTTTGCGGCAAAGGCCAGAACGGCAGAGAGCCGTAGCAGCGCTACAAAAAGCGTTACCCCTACAACGGTAACAAGCAGATACTGTTTTGTTTTTGGTTCCATGCAAAGATCCTTTCCCGGAGGTTTATGGCAGCAGGCTGCAAAAAGACTGTCTGCGGACTTTTTATCGTATTTTTTAAAAATAGTGCCTGTCAGAACGGCATACTTGTGAGATGCAGTTTGCGGATGCTGCTTGTGTATTTATAGTATTGTAATCAGAAGAAACAGGCTTGTCAAGACGATGCAAAATGGCTGCGCAGCTTTATGACAGTACCATTCCGCGCTCTTGGGAGGAAAATATAGCTGCGGTACTGTTTCTGACGATATTGCTGCCGGAGCAGCGCGAATTTTTTTAAAGCTCCGCCTCCAAAACTGCGTATTTTGGATATGCAGCTTTGGGGCGTTTGCGTGAAAAAATGCAAACTGCTGCAAAAAGCCGCGGTACCGTAAAAAGGGAAAATAAAAGGACTGAAAAGCAGGCTGCGGAAAGGTACGGGGACTGCTGTGCCTGTGCTGCAGATGCATAAAAATCGGCTTTTTTCGGCAGGGGAACAGCCTGAACGGCGGCGTGGACAAAAGCTCCCAAAAATAAATGATAGGGACAGATTGTACAAAAAGGTGCTTACCGTCAATATCCCGCTGGGGCCGCTGAATTTCCTGCGCACCCTGGTGGACATGATCTAAGGAGGGAGCACAGCTATGGATTTTAATCTGCTTCTTTCCAGCTACGCTGCTGTCTGGTCCAACCCTGAGGTCATCCTTATGACCTTTATCGGAGCTTTGGGCGGCGTTCTGCTGGGCGCGATCCCGGGCATGACCGCCACCATGGGTGTGGCGCTGCTCATTCCGTTCTCTTTTGGTATGGATTTGATCCCGTCCATCGGCCTGCTGGACGGCTTCCAGTTCATCCCCACACTGATCGGTCTGTTCGCCGTCTCCGAGGTCATCGCCGGCGTGGAGCGCATCATCCGCGGCGAGGAGCAGGAGCAGAAGTCGAAGGAAAAGATCACCAATGTGCTGCCGGATCTCAAAACCATCCGTCAGATCTGGCCCAACATCCTTTCCGGCGGCCTTATCGGCACCTTCATCGGTGCTATCCCCGGTGCAGGCGGTGATATTGCGGTGTTCGTCTCCTACGGTGCCAGCAAGTCTGCCAGCAAGCACCCGGAGCTGTACGGCACCGGTATCCCCAACGGCGTTGCTGCTACCGAGTCTGCCAACAACGGCTGCTCCGGCGGTGCTATGATCCCGCTGCTGTCTCTGGGTGTTCCCGGCGACTCCGTCACCGCGATCCTGCTGGGTGCCTTTATCATGAAGGGCATCACCCCGGGCCCCATGATGTATGTCACCGAGCTGCCCACCGTTTACCGCGTGTTTGCGGCTCTGATGCTGGCAAACCTCTGTATGCTGGCTGTAGGCTGTCTGGGCGTCCGCTTCTTTGCCAAGATCGTTTCGGTGGAGAAAAAGATGCTGTACCCCATCATTCTGGTCATCTCTCTGCTGGGTGCCTTCTCCATCAACAAAAATGCCTTTGATGTGGGCGTTTGCGTAGCCTTCGGCATCATTGGCTGGCTGATGAATAAGTACGAGTTCCCGCTTTCGCCCATTCTGCTGGCTCTCATTCTGGGACCCATGTGCGAAAAGAACTTCGTCCGCTACATGAACATCCAGCGCGGCAACTTCTTTGCCATCACCACCTCTCCCATCGCCATGGTCTTTGCCGCTGTGGCCATTCTGGTCATCGTGTTCTCGATGTATAATCAGAGCAAGATCAACAAGAAAGCAGCCGCTACTGCACAGGAGAAAGCATAACCTCCTGACAAGCACTGCCGGATAAATAACAAAAGCGCAGCTGTCCTGTTTTTGCAGGGCGGCTGCGTTTTTGTTATACGCTGCGGCTGTAGAAAACAGATGCAGTGCGAACTGCGGCGTACCCATTGGAACCCGTTGGCATTTCAAAAAGCGCTGATGATCGCCGGTAGGCAGTGGCAACGATTTTGTTTCCGTTGTCTTTATAGCAATTCAAATTTTTAACCTATATGGCAGCAATTCAACTGTTTAATGCGTTGGCAGCAATGTGGAATTGCATATCGCCAATATGTTGTTTTAACGTTACAATGTTTTTTGCCCTGCGATAAAACCTCTTGACAACGGGAACTTTTTTGATTATAGTAGAACTAACAAACATTAGTTAGCAAAGGGCGGAGAAAAATGGAAGACACCAAGCAGCGCATTCTGGAAAAATCTCTGGAACTATTTTCGACCAAAGGGTATGATGCGGTCAGCGTGGGCGAAATTGCAAAAGCGGTGGGCATCAAGGCTCCGTCTCTTTACAACCACTTCCCCAGCAAGCAGGCGATTTTTGATGCCATCGTAGAATCAACGGCTGCCCACTACGAAAAAGATACGGGCAGGATCGACATTCATGTGCAGAATGTAAAGCAGGACTGCCCTACGTTTTCTCATATCCCGGAGCAGGCTCTTGCGGACAAAGTACGGCAGATCTTTCTGTATTCTTTGCACGATAAGCAGGTCAGTCAGTTCCGCCGGATGATGACGCTGGAGCAGTTCCGCTCCCCGGAGCTTGCAGCACTGTTCTCAGAACGCTATGTGGACCGTATGATCTCTTACCATGCAGGAATCTTCCGCTCCCTGATCGCAGGTGGCGAAATTCGGAATGAGGACCCGGATACATTGGCATGGATGTACGTTTCCCCGGTCATCACCCTGCTCAGTGTCTGCGACCGCCAGCCGGAACGGGAAGCCGAAAGCCTTGCAAAGCTGGATGCCCATGTAAAGCTGTTCTTCCGTACCTTTAACATCGAGGAAGGTGAAAAATAAAGGAATTTTAAAAATTTTTATTGAAGTAGAAAAACGCCATAAATGCTAAAATCAAAGGAGAGCTTTTTGAAACATACAACATTTGCACTGGGACTTGTGGGCTGACCGGGAGGTCTGGCAAATACCACAAGCCATTCCTCCCGAAGACGAACAGACACAATTCTTCAGGAGGACGATACCATGAATCGTGAAAATAAACGCAAGACCTTTGAAAAAGGTTACTATAAGACCCACGCCTGCAACGATACCTTTACCTGCAAAGTCTGCGGACGGGTCTGCACCCCGCAAAATGCCGGGAGCGACCACCGCAACCATTGCCCCAACTGCCTGTCCAGCCTTCATGTGGACGAAGAACCCGGCGACCGTGCCTCCGACTGCGGCGGCATCATGGAGCCGGTGGCCGTCTGGGTACGCAAGGGCGGCGAGTGGGCCATCATCCACCGCTGTAAACGCTGCGGAAAACTCAGCTCCAACCGGGTGGCGGCAGATGATAACCCCATGAAGCTCATGAGCATTGCCATGAAGCCCCTGTGCTCTCCGCCGTTCCCTCTGGACTATATTGAAGAAATGATCGCCTTGATGGGCGGCGATGGACGGATGCGGTAAGCCGTAGGAGAAACTACAAGATGGACTATATCAGAGTTACCAAGGAAAACATCGACAAGGAACACATCTGCTGTGCCATGTCCGGCAAACAGAGCCTTGCTAAGAAGGAATGGCTCAAGCAGCGCTTTGAGGAGGGGCTTGTTTTTTACCGCAGTGCGGAGCGGGGCAAATGCTTTATCGAGTACATCCCGGCAGAAAACGCATGGGTGCCCATTGATGCGGCAGGCTGGCTTTATATCAACTGTCTGTGGGTCTCCGGCTCCTTGAAAGGTCACGGCTATTCCAGCGAACTGCTGGAAGAATGCCTTCGGGATGCCAAGGCGCAGGGCAAAAACGGTGTTTGCATTCTGTGTGCCGAGGGGCGCAAACGGGAGTTTCTCGCGGACCCCAAGTTTTTGACCCATAAGGGCTTCAAGGTTTCGGACGTCTCCGATTGCGGCATTAACCTCATGTATCTGCCCCTTGCAGAGAGTGCCCAGCCGCCAAGATTCAAAGACTGTGCCAAGCATCCCAAGGTGGAGGAAAACGGATTTGTCCTCTACTATACCGACCAGTGCCCCTACACCTATTATTGGGTGCCAAAGGTGCAGGAGATTGCAAAGGAACATGGGATTCCGTTCAAAGCTATCCACATCACCGAGAAAGAGACGGCACAGAATGTGTCTGCACCGGTCACAACATACGCATTGTTCCGGGATGGGAAGTTTGTGACCCAGAGCATCCAGTCGGACAAGAAATTTTTGAAATTAGCAGGCGCAGCGGATTGAGAGATTCAGGAGGAAAAATGCAATACGATCAAACGATTACAACGCCAAAAGGACTGGCAGTCCATATCCGAAACGGCGTGGCATCCGATGGAAGCGCCGTGCTTGAAAACTTTAATTTGACACACGCGGAAACCGATTATCTGCTGAGTTATCCTGATGAAAATCACTTTGACGCGGAACAGGAAAGCCAATACTTGGAGAAAAAGTCAACCAGCCCGAATGAAATTGAGCTGATCGCCTTTGTAGACGGTAAAGTGGCAGGAACTGCCGGAATTGATGCCATCGGACCGCAGTATAAGGTGGCGCATCGTGCTGAATTTGGCATCAGTATCCTGAAAGAGTATTGGGGTCTGGGGATCGGGCAAGCCTTGATGGAAGCCTGTATCCATTGCGCTAAAACCTCCGGATACGCTCAGTTGGAGCTGGAGGTAGTGGCGGAGAACGCAAGAGCAATCTCCATGTACCAGACAGCAGGGTTTGTGGAATATGGCAGAAACCCCAAAGGTTTTCGCTCTCGGAACGCTGGATATCAGGAACTGATCTCCATGCGGCTGGAATTATAAATCTTATCATCAATCAAGACGCCAGACGCTCAGACGCAGTGCAGAACTTGTGAAAACAAGCTGCCCTGCGTCTTTTTGACACCGGAAAGGACTTTCTGTGAATTTTTTGAGATTGATTTTTGGGAGAAAAGAGCAATGGATCGAATTTGAAACTCTGTACTCCACCCCGCGGCTGAAGCGTTTGCGGATCTTTATGGCGGAAAACAAGATTCCCTACAAGGTGCGGGCGGCACTGCTTCCGGTGTCGCTGAATACGCCGATGCCTACCGGAGCAATGGCTCAGTCCTTGTGGTACGTTGCAGTTCGTTCCGGGGATGTCCACCGGGTGCAGCACTATCTTCGCACAGAAAGGGATATCTAAGATGGAGCAGTTATCGGTACGTCTGCTGTTAACGGCTGGCATCCTGCTGCTGATCGCAGGGGTGATTTTTGCCATTCTCCAAGTATGGCTCTATACTGGCCTTCTCTGGGCGGGTGCGTTTGGATGCCTGATGGCGGCTTTGAACTTTCGGAATTTCAAAAACGATGGCGGCTAAAGCACACGGCATCCCCGGCAGACATTCCTACTGGCAGGAACCCTTGCCAGCTGCGGCTGGCCGCCTTTCTTCAAATCCCCTCTAGGTCAGCATAAAAAGCAAAACGCCCTGCCGGGATACGGCAACAGCAGCGTCCCCGGTAGACATTCCTACTGGTCGGGACCCGCGCACGAAGCAACAGCCCACTGGGCTGATTGCTTGCCCTGCCTGCGGCAGGGCCGTGCTGTTCGAATCCCTCTAGGTCCCAAAGCCAGCGCGTGACTTATGTATATACAAAAGAAAAGCAGCAGCGTTAAAATTACGCTGCTGCTAAAAGTGGACCTAGAGGGATTCGAACCCTTGACCTCTCGGATGCGAACCGAACGCTCTCCCAACAGTCTCGCTTTTGTGCACACCTTATGCACCGTGAGAAAAGAAAAATCAACGTATATTCGTCCATATAAAATGTCCTGCCAGCCCAATGGACTTTCCTGACTGTAAGTACGACCACCAAGCCGCTGATTTTCAGGATGAAGCTGTTTGGAGCGTAATATGGTTGGCGGACAAGTGAGCTACAGGCCCTTGAGATATAGCTCACATGGGGTTCAGATGTATCGCATCCTAATTTACAATAAAACACGATGTACCGTAAAAGCGCAGCTTCTACTCTTGATGAATGGAAGATGCGCTTTTTTACATTTGACAGCAAGTTATAGATTGACAAGAGTGCACATACACGATAAACTTAGTATAGTTGCACCCAATATAGATGAAAGTAATGGGTGTAACAAGCGACACCTCAAGTAAAAGTTTTATAGAAGTGGACGGAGGGAGTATCGTGCTGAGCGGACAATTTGAAAATTGCTATGGCTTACGTCAGTTTCATTTGCCCAATATTGATTTTCGCCGTTGTAATGGAGCACTTATTTATGCACCTAACGGTGTGATGAAAAGCTCTCTTTCAAAAGTCTTTGACGATATTTCAAAAGGCAATGTCACAACTGATCGGATTTTTCCTGAGGTTGTGAGTAGCTACTCAGTAACACATTATACGAGTACGTATACTTTTAGTTCTGCAAATCCTCAAAATGTTCTAAATCCCACTGATCGAATTTATGTAGTCAACACGTTTTCGGATTCGTTTGAATTTACAAAGGAAACTGTCAGCACACTGCTTGCAGATGAAACAACTAGAAACGAGTATAATGCCTTAATAGCCAATTTTAGCGGTGAAATTGGACAAGTCGAAGAAAAATTGAGAGTCTTGACTGGCTTGACAAAAAATCAAATCAAGGGAAAACTAATTGAGGACCTAAGACTACATACAACGACAGATTGGACCGATATTATAGAGAAAGTTCATGATTTGATTGCAACTCGACAGCCGTACGCTTTTCTGAACGATTGTAAATACTCGGAACTGTTTAATGATAAAGTCATGGCAGTTTATGCGAAAAGAGAGTTCAATACATCACTAGCCGAATATGTGGACAATCTCAATCAGTTGCTGGAAAACAATCCGATTTTGAATACTCATTTTACCGAGAAAAATGCGGAAACACTAGGCAAAGATTTTGAGAAGAATAATCTTTTTGCAGCACAACATACAATCCGTCTAAAAGATGGAGTTACCGAGATTCACTCTCTTGAGGAATGGAACTCTATTGTTAAAACTCAACTGGATAGACTTTATGCCACACCTGAATTAAGCACGGCATTTTTAAAGCTAAAAAAGATGCTAACTGCAAATAACGATGTATCGCGATTAAGAGATATTATTGTGGCTCACCGTGAGATTATACCTGTGCTACATAATATTCCAGACTTAAAAATTCAAGTATGGCTCGACTGCTTTTCAAAACTGGATATACCATTTACTGATTGTTACGAGAGAATTTCGCAGTATACTACTCGAATTAAAGCATTATATGAGCAGGCGGCTACACAGTCTGAGCGATGGCAAGCAGTTGTTGATGAATTTAATAGACGCTTTCGTGTGCCGTTCAAAGTTCAAATTGAAAACAAGGCCAATTTCTTATTAAAGGATGAGGCCCCCAACTTATCTTTCAAGTATACTAGAGGAAGCACAACTCCGCAAACGGCGACACTTAAAAAAGATGACTTAATGGTATCTTTAAGCACCGGAGAAAAAAGAGCCCTTTATCTTTTGTACATACTTTTTAACCTTGAACGTATTCGCAAACAAGCGAGTGTTGGCGGCGGTCAATTTTTGATTGTAGTAGACGATATTGCAGATTCCTTTGATTACAAGAACAAATATGCTATTATCGAGTACCTCGATGATTTAAAAAAGACAACTGGAATAGATCTTTTGATTCTTACACACAATTTTGATTTTTATCGTACAGTTAAATCAAGACTGAATATATCTCGCCATAACTGTCTCATTGCACAGAGAGATGAAGAAGGCACAATATCAGTGTCTGAATTTAAGTATCAAAAAGATTTTTTCAAAAATGTCATTATGGATAACATCAAGGATGGTAATATTTCCAATGATGCTAAGAAAAAGTTTTTGTTTGCAAGCATTCCATTTTATAGAAACCTTTGTGAGTATAGCGGAAAAGAGGTTGACTATAAAGAACTCACTTGCTTTATCCACTTAAAGACTGATCCTTTGGATACAGAATCTTTAATGATTTCTGATTTGTGGAATAAGGTTAATCCATTTCTTGGCAACACACCATTTAGTGGCCTAGATGAAAACTACTATATCGCCTTGTGCAGAATTGCCTTTCAGTGTGCAAACGATACCAATGACGAGGTTCTGTTAGATAATAAGCTTGTTATGTCGTTAGCTATCCGCTTGTGTGCGGAAAAATTCTTGAAGCAAGTGCTAACTGAAAATGGGCAAGATTGCCAAGATGCGACTAGTAATCAAACAAGAGTGTGGTCTAAAAGAGCTGCACAATTCTTAACCCCAGAGCAAAAGGCCACAATAGATGAAGTGAATTTAATAACACCAGAAAACATTCACTTGAACGCATTTATGTTTGAACCATTGATTGATATTTCTGATTGGGCACTTAAAGAATTATACGACAAGGTTATGCATTTGTAATAACGAGGGATTTACCTATGAGCATTAAATACATTACTCCTGCCCAGCACAAGAGCAACCTCCGCAATGTGTATGGAACCTTTGCCATTGAGGGTATGACCATCAGCAAAGATACGCGCAGCAACCTTGACCGCATTGGCAACGGTCAGGCCAGCTATCAGCAGGTCGTGAATGAACTGCGCGCAAAGTACGCGAAGAAGGGCTGATTATGTTCTCAAAGTATGATGTCTACACCACAGTGCAGTCCATGTACTGCTACCCGGATACGGATGTTCTGATCAACAAGTTGAACATCCGTGACAAAGCAGAACTTAAGCAGGCCGAAGAAGAATTTACTGCAGTCAAGCAGATGGCTCTGTTACAGGAGCCAATCAAGGGACGTTTTACCAAAACGCACCTGTTTCGGATTCATCGTTTCCTTTTTGAAGATGTGTACCCTTTTGCAGGACATATCCGCAAGGAACAAATCAGCAAGGGCGACACGATGTTCTACCCGCCAGACCTGATTGACCGAGAACTGGAGCGTGTGTTCAAAAACATTCACTCCAAGAAGCTGCTTGCCGAACAAGATGAAGAAAAGCAGATTCAGAATTTGTCGCAGACGATGGCCAAACTGAACATCATCCATCCATTCCGTGAGGGAAATGGCCGCAGCACCCGTGAATTGATTCGCTGCATGGCGTTAGAATATGGACTGCATATCAACTGGGGCAACACCGACCGGGAAACCTTGATTAACGCTGCAATTGCTGCCGTAGACGATGATATGGCATTCTGTGATGTTTTAATGCAGTGTGTTGAAACGAAGAACTAGCAAAAAACGCCCTGCCGGGATACGGCAGGACGTTTTGTTTTTATGGACCTAGAGGGATTCGAACCCTTGACCTCTCGGATGCGAACCGAACGCTCTCCCAGCTGAGCTATAGGCCCATGATGATGACGCTGATAGTGTACCGCGTTTTAGGGCGTTTGTCAAGCAGTTTCGGAGAGCATGAGCGGAGACCTACAACTGGCCAAGCTGCCAGAAGGCTACGGCGCTGGCGGCGGCTACGTTGAGGGAATCCACCCCATGGGACATGGGGATCTTTACGGTGTAATCGCAGGCGGCGATGGTGCTGCCTGCCAGCCCATCGCCCTCGGTGCCCAGCACGATGGCAAGCTTTGGCTCGGCGGCAAGAGCGGGGTCGTCAATGCTGACCGAGCGGTCGCTCAGCGCCATGGCAGCGGTCTTGAAGCCCAGCGCGTGGAGCTGGGCGCTGCCGTTTTCCGGCCAGTCGGCAGGGCAGGTGCCGATCTGCGCCCACGGCACCTGAAACACGGTGCCCATGCTCACCCGCACCGCGCGGCGGCACAGCGGGTCGCAGCAGGAGGGGGTGATGAGCACGGCATCCATGTTCAGCGCGGCAGCGCTGCGGAAGATAGCGCCTACGTTGGTGGAATCCACGATGCCTTCCAGCACAGCCACCCGGCGGGCGTGAGCACAAACCTGCTCCACCGTGCGGGGCGCAGGGCGGCGGAAGGCGCACAACACGCCCCGGGTCAGCGCAAAGCCGGTAAGCTGTGCCAGCAGTTCCCGGTCAGCGGTGTACACCGGCACATCGCCGCAGCGGGTCAAGATCTCCTGTGCCGGGCCGGTGATCTGCCTGCGCTCCATCAGCAGGGAAAGGGGCTGATATCCGGCGTCCAGCGCCCGGGCGATCACCTTGGGGCTTTCGGCGATAAAAATGCCCTTTTCCGGCTCCAGCCGGTTGCGCAGCTGCGCCTGCGTGAGCCGGGCGTAGATGTCCAGTTCCGGGGCGGTAAGGTCGGTGATCTCGTGAATGACAGGCATGGAAACGCTCCTTCAAAACAGATTTTTCCTTATTGTAGCACAAGCCGGGGCAGAATGCAAAATCCCTGCTGCACACAGAGCACAGCAGGGATTTGAATGCAGAAGGAAAAGCAGCCGCTTACTCAGAGCGCAGCGCCTTGACGGGGTTGCTCTTTGCGGCGCTGCGGGCGGGGATCAGGCCGCCCAGCATGGTAAGCAGGGTGGCCAGAACGATCAGAATCAGCGCACCCAGCGGCGGCAGAGCGGCCACCACATTGGCGTTCCCGGCAAGGTGGTGGATCAGCATATTGCCGGGGATCAGCAGCACAAGGCAGAGCACCACGCCCATTACGCCGGAGCACAGGCCGATGATAAAGGTCTCGGCGTTGAACACCTGCGAGACATTGTGTTTGGAAGCACCGATGGCACGCAGGATGCCGATCTCCTTGCGGCGTTCCAGCACGCTGATATAGGTGATAATGCCGATCATGATGGAGGACACCACCAGCGAGATGCCCACAAAGGCAATGAGCAGGTGGCTGACCATGCTGATGATCTCGGTGACCGAGGTCATCAGGGTGCCTACCATGTCGGTGTAAAGGATCACCTTGTCCTCTTCGCCCTGCTGCCGCATGGCGGCGTTGTAGGCGTCCAGCTCGTCCACGATCAGCGCTTTGGTATCAAAGCTGTTGGGGTAGATATAAATGCAGTCGGGCTTGGCGTAGTCTATATAGCCGATGCTGCTCAGAACACTGTCGTAGCTGGAAGCGGAGGAGAGCAGGGTGCTCCTGATCAGATCGGTAAGGTCGGAGCCGGTCATGTTGAGCTGGATCGCGTTCTGGAAGGCAGCAGGGTCGACCTTGAGGGCGCTTTCCACCTGCCCGCTCAGCTGCGCAATGTTGCTCTGGATCGCCTGTGCGATCTTCTGCTCCAGCTGTCCTGCCAGCTGCTGGATGGCGGGGCCGATCTGGCTTTGTACGGCAGCAGTAAGCTGAGTCTGCAATGCCTCGCTCAGCTGGGTGGAGTAGGTCTCCATGACAGCCTGCATATTCTGCTGCAGCACATCGGCAAACTGCTCCTCCAGCCCGGAGTCCTCCAGCAGGTCCCCGATGGATTCCGACAGCAGCTTCTGGAAGGCTTCAGTTTTCATATAGGAGGAAAAGCCCAGCTTGTCCAGATTCAGCAGACCATTGCTGATGAGATAGCGCTTGTAGCCGTTCATGATCTTTTTCATCAGCTCCTGCAGCGCATCCTGCGAAAGGTGCAGCTCCACACCGTCGAACAGCTCCCGCATATCCATGTCCGGCAGGGGCAGTTCGCTCAGATCCAGCTGGAAGCTGGAGGGGTCGATGAGGGTGGAAAGGTCAAAGGAGCCATCTGTCAGGTCAAAGGCGCCGCTCAGGTCAAAATGCAGGGCACTGGTATCGAACTGAAAAGCATCCTTGAGGGCATCCGTGTCTACCGAGAACAGGGAGGCGATGTCCAGCACAGTGCCGCCGGCAGCGCCAAAGGGCTCGCCGGTCAGCACGTTCGTGTCCGGGTCGGCCAGCTGCTGGCGCACGATGGTGCTGTCGGCAGCCTGATCGATCACGTGATAGGTCAGCTCATGCAGATAGTCCAGCCCGGTGTACAGGATGGCAGAGGTGGCATCGGCCTTGGGCTGCACAACGCCCACAACGGTCAGCTCCTCGCTGTCGGCCACGACCTGCTGCATATAATCGGCATCGGCCTGCTTGTTCAGCCAGAGCTTGTGTTCGGCATCATAGGTGTAGCAGTCGGCTTTGTTGACCAGCCGGAAGGTCTTGCCGAGAAACTCTTCGTAGGTGTAGGTGCCGTAATCATCGGGCAGATCGACCAGCTGGTTGCTGGCGTACTGCTGCAGGATCTTATCCAGCTCTGCCTGATCCCGCATTCCCATGGCGTATAGGGCATAGTCCGAAATGCTGCCGTTGGCGCTCAGCACCAGCACCAGCTCGTTGTACTTTTCCGGCCAGCGGCCGGCTTTTACGTCGTACTGATCCTCATATAGGGCAGGGGTCTCGGCCATTTCGCCGAACACATGGGGACTGGATACCGAGGTGAGCAGACTGGATACCGAGGCGTTCTGACCGGCAAGGTCGGTAAAGGTGGTGTCCGGGTTCAGCTTATGCACTGTGCCGTCTGCGTCCTGCCGGTAGATCAGCGGGGAAGCGTTGTAGGTGTATTCCACCGTGGCATTATCCCGGATGGAACAGGCGTCGCTGTCCAGATAAGCCTTCAAAGAGCGCAGGTCATTGGTGGCAGCGCCGATATTCAGCTGTGCCAGCATCTGCCGGACCGTCACCATGCCCTCCGGGGCGGGGGCAGAGCCAAGCGCATCGGCATGGGTGCTGGGGTCCAGCAGGTTGGTCAGATCCATGCCGGAGCTGCTGATCTGCAGCGGATAAGAGGCCAGCGTGGAACGCTCTGTTTCGCTGATATAGCGGTTTACACCGTTGGAAAGCGAAAGGATCAGCGCAATACCGATGATGCCAATGGAACCGGCGAAGGCGGTGAGCAGGGTGCGCGCCTTTTTGGTGAGCAGGTTGTTGAAGCTGAGGGAAAGGGAGGTGAGCAGGGACATGGAAGAGTGCCCCATGTTCCGGTGCACGGGGGCTGCGCAAACAGCATCGTCCTCGGGCTCGTAGGGCATGGAGTCGGAGCAGATGACGCCGTCCTTCAGCGTTACGATGCGGGTGGCGTAGCGCTCGGCCAGCTCCGGGTTGTGGGTGACCATGACCACCAGCCGGTCACGGGCCACCTCCTTGAGCAGCTCCATCACCTGAAGGCTGGTCTCGCTGTCCAGTGCGCCGGTGGGCTCGTCTGCCAGCAGGATATCGGGGTTGTTCACCAGTGCACGGGCAATGGCTACCCGCTGCATCTGCCCGCCGGACATCTCGCTGGGGCGCTTGTGCAGCTGGTTGCCCAGCCCCACCTGCTCCAAAGCCTTGGCGGCACGGCGGCGGCGCTCGGCCTTGGAAACGCCCGAGATGGTCAGTGCCAGCTCCACATTGCCCAGCACGGTCTGGTGGGGGATCAGGTTATAGCTCTGGAACACAAAGCCGATGGTGTGGTTCCGGTAGGAGTCCCAGTCGCGGTCGGTGTATTTTTTGGTGGAGATACCGTTGATGATAAGGTCGCCGCTATCGTAGCGGTCCAGACCGCCGATGATGTTCAGCAGCGTGGTCTTGCCGGAGCCGCTGGGCCCCAGAATGGCCACAAATTCGTTATCCCGCAGGTTCAGGCTGACGTTGTTCAGTGCGTGCTGCACCAGCTCGCCGGTCTTGTATTCCTTGTTGATCTGTTTGAGTTTGAGCATAGATGTGCCTTTCCGGTACCGCGCCGCCGGGCGCTGAGCCTATGGATCAAAGTAAGTGAGAGTTACAGACAATATATAATCTATTATAGCAAAATCTTGTGAATAAACCATGACAAGATAAAGCAGGAAGGACAAAGCCGGCGTTTATCTGCGTGTATAGGACAAAAAAGAGAAAACGGAAAAAGATACCGGTTGAATTTACGGGGCGAACGTGCTATTCTAAAATTGTCAGCGGCGCACGGAACAAAACACGGACACCCATTACGCCGCATGAAAAATGTGTCGGAATTGAAAAACTGACGACACATTTCTGAAAAGCCGCATAAACCAGACATGGACAAACATTTCTTTAGGATTGTAACAGCTTCTCCTGCTCCATACAATAAAAAAGGACATTCAAGGCAAAAAAAGCAATGCCCTTGCGGTAAGGAGGAACTGAAATGGAACGTACATTTTCACCCATGATCCGGCAGTATTCTGCCATTGATGGCTTGCAGAAGGCGTATACGCTGGTGTATGCCATGGAGGTGGAGGGCACACAAGGCTGCCGACTGACCTTATGCAGGCTGGGCAGCCGACAGCGGGTGGACAGTCAGTATGTTGCGGCTGCGCCGGAATTCTGCTATCGGATCCTGCGCTATTTGTGCGAGAATGGAGTTCAGCCGGAGATCTGGCAGGACGTTGTCACAGAGCTGACGGCTGTCGACCCGGCAGGAGGGAAAGGCGGCGCTTGGTGTGAACAGTGAGCGAACAGCCCAGCTGCGGGTTGCCCTTGCAAGCTATGATCTGAAGGAACTCCGTGTTCAAAAGCGCTATCTGCAGGAACAGGGAAGCGCCATTGAATGTACCTGCTTTTGCAGCGGGGAAAAGCTGCTGCAGCGGCTGCAGCAGGGTGCCCGCTGCGATGCCGTGGTGCTGTGCAGTGAGCTGGCGGATATGTCTATGGAGCAGTTTGTCCGGCAGCTGTATCAGCTGAAGGAAAGGCCGGTGCTGCTGGTGCAGTGTGCAGGCCGACGCAGAGCTGCGGTGCTGCCGGAAGGCTGCGACCGTTGTTACTGCGTAGAAGGCACTGAACTGAAAAGGCTGCTGTGGCAGCTTTACCGTATGCCGGGCCAGCAAAACCAGCAATTGGAGCAGCAGTGCGGCCAGCTGTACGAGACATGGGGCATCTCACGTGCAGACATCAATGCCAGATACCTCACCTGTGCGGTCAGCATTGTGTGCAGCACCAGCCAGAAGCTGGCGATCCGCAAGGAGATCCTGCAGGCGGTGAGCGAGCAGTTTGAAGCATCGGTCACTGCGGTGGACAGCGGCATCCGCCGCATGGTGGATCAGCTGGAAGCAAGGCCGGGGCCTGCATGGCTGGCGTTTAAAGCCGATACGGGGCTGGGCAGCGGCAAGCCCACCACCGGCAAGCTGATCTATGCGGTCAGAAGTGCTGTGCTCCGGCAGAAAACAGATAAATAAGTGGTGTCCCGGGAGGCAGAGCAATGAAGCAGCAAAGGACAGACGCGAGGTCACTTACGGCGGATCAGCAAAAGCGGATCGAGGAGGTCTGTTTTCGCTCGCTGGCGCTGATCGGGCACAACTGTGAATATCTGGAACAGCATTTTGACCGCACCGGTGCAGATGAGTCTACCCGGCAGGCAGTGGCGGATATCAACGCCGCTGCTGTGAAGCTGGACCGCACCCTCAGCGAAGCTATGACTTTGCTGGAGTTTCTGCGCGGGGACGAAAAGCCGCAGCTGTATCCGGTCGATCTGTGTGATCTGCTGCGGCAGGTAGCGGCGCAGGCTGATATGATCCGGGCGCAGCTTGGGGTGGAGATCCATCTGGATTACGGCGGGTGGACCTCCTGCTGTGCGCTGGCAGACCGCAGCGATGCAGAGCTGCTGTGTCTGCATCTGCTCTCCAATGCACTGCGTGCCAGCCGGGAGGGCGGCAGTGTCAATATTGCGCTGCGCCGCACCCAGACGGCATGGCTGCTGACCTTTACCGATGATGGCTGCGGCCTGCCCGGCGAAGATGCGCAGGCGGCGCTGGAAAACCGCCGCAGCTTTCTGGGCGGGGCACAGTTGGGGCTGCTGCTCTGTCAGGAGTGCTGCCGCAGGATGGGCTGGAGCCTGCAGCTGGAGCCTGCGCCTGAAAAGGGCACCAGAGCGGTGGTAAGCATTCCTCTGTATGCGGGCGAAAGCCGTCCCGACGGCACAGTGGAGCTGCGCACCGACACGGAGACCGAGCAGGAGCAGCGCCGGTATCATCTGCGCGCTATGCTGGTGCGGGAGATGCGCACCATGCCGGAGCGCGGAGACCCGGAGAAGGAGCTTTAATAATGTAGAGGGGCTGCTGCACAGCGTTTTGTGCGGCAGCTTTTTTTGAGGGAAAAAACGACACTTGTTCACAAAAAGTTCAGCCTTTTGAGCAAAAAATACTATTTTTTTCGTGTAAAATAGACAACATGGATTGAATGCTGCCCGCGATTGGATTATAATAATGGTGTATGCAAAAACGTATTTACTGCATTTTTTATAGCGAATGCTGCTTAAAAACAGCGTAGCTGCGCGATGCAGGCTGCTGAAAAGAGAAAGCTGCCGTTGCACACCTTTGCTGCAAACGGCTGTTTGCCATGGCAGCCGGGGCGTTACGCTCCGGTTATTTGTCCTTAGGAGGGAAAACAAGGTGAGAGTAGGTCTTGACATCGGCAGTACTACCATCAAGTGTGTGGTGCTGGGCGAGCACGATGAACTGCTGTATTCTACATACGAACGACATTATAGTCATATTCTGGAAAAGGCGCAGGAGCTGCTGCGGCGCATTGATGCCGAGCAGCTGCATGGCTGCAAGGCGCTGCTCAGCATCTCCGGCTCTGCCGGTATGGGCTTGGCAGACAGCTGCGGCGTGCCCTTTGTGCAGGAGGTGTTCTCCACCCGCGTGGCGGTCAAGCGCTTTATGCCTAAGACCGACTGCGTCATCGAGCTGGGCGGTGAGGACGCCAAGATCCTGTTTCTGACCAACGGCACCGAGGTGCGCATGAACGGCAGCTGTGCCGGCGGTACCGGTGCCTTCATCGACCAGATGGCCACCCTGCTGAAGATGAGCGCCGATGAAATGAACAAGGCTGCAGAGCAGGCGCAGCGCACCTATACCATCGCTTCCCGCTGCGGCGTGTTTGCCAAAAGCGATGTGCAGCCCCTGATCAATCAGGGTGCCCGCACCGAGGATATCGCCGCCAGCATCTATAAGGCGGTGGTCAACCAGACCATCGCCGGTCTGGCGCAGGGACGCCCCATCAAGGGCAACATCCTTTATCTGGGCGGCCCGCTCACCTTCAGCACCGTGCTGCGCAAGAGCTTTGACGAAGCGCTGAACGTGACCGGCACCTGCCCGGAAAACAGCCTGCTGTATGTGGCGCTGGGCGCTGCCCTGTATGCCGACAAGGAGTTTGTGCTCACCGAGGTGGCCGCTGCGCTGGACAGGTACGCCGCCACCGCTACCTATGCCAGCGAGCCGCCGCTGTTCGCCAGCAAAGAGGAGTACGAGACCTTCCATGCACGGCATATGTCCCACAGTGTGCCCCGCGTGGCTTTTAGTGCCCACTGCGGGCCGGTGCATATCGGCATCGACTCCGGTTCTACCACCGTCAAGCTGGTGGTGGTGGACGAAAAGAGCCAGATCCTGTACACCAATTATCAGCCCAACCTCGGCAACCCGCTGCCCCTCATCCGGGAACAGCTGCTCAAGATCTATAAGGAGCACCCGGGGCTGCAGGTGGCGAGCGTCACCACCACCGGCTACGGCGAGGAACTGGTGAAAAACGCTTTCCGCTGCGATTACGGTCTGGTGGAAACGGTGGCGCATTTTACCGCTGCCAAGTACTTTATGCCGGACGTGGATTTCATCATCGACATCGGCGGACAGGACATGAAGTGCTTTAAGATCGAGGATGGTGCCATCAGCAACATCTTCCTGAACGAAGCCTGTTCCTCCGGCTGCGGCAGCTTTTTGCAGACCTTTGCACAGGCACTGGGCTATGATGTCAAGGAGTTCGCCGCGCTGGGGCTGTTCGCGGACCGCCCGGTGGACTTGGGCAGCCGCTGCACCGTGTTCATGAACAGCTCGGTCAAGCAGGCACAGAAGGACGGTGCCAGCATCGAGAATATCTCCGCAGGCCTGTCCATCAGCGTGGTCAAGAACGCGCTGTACAAGGTGATCCGCGCTTCCAGCCCGGAAGAGCTGGGCCGCAAGATCGTGGTGCAGGGCGGTACCTTCTATAATGAAGCCGTGCTCCGCGCCTTTGAAAAGGAGATGGGCGTGGAGGTCATCCGGCCGGATATCGCCGGCTTGATGGGCGCTTACGGCGCTGCTTTGTACGGCCTGCGCCAGAGCCATAAAAATAACCAGACCACCTCTGCCATGATGGACGAGCAGGAGCTGGAAAGCTTTGCACAGCAGGTGGTCAGCGTCAAGTGCGGCGGCTGCGGCAACCATTGCCAGCTGACCGTCAATACCTTTGCCGATGGCCGCAAGTTCATCTCCGGCAACCGCTGCGATAAGCCCGTTACCGGCAAAAGCGAGGACAACAGCCTGAACCTGTACGCCTACAAGCAGCAGCTGCTGGCCAGCTACAAGCCTGTGCCCGGCAAGCGCGGTTCCATCGGCATTCCGCTGTGTCTGGGCTTCTACGAGCTGCTGCCCTTCTGGTACGCCTTCTGGACGAGCCTTGGCTTTGCGGTACACACCAGCCCGGTGTCCACCCGCGGGCTGTATCTGGCCGGACAGGCCACCATCCCCAGCGATACCGCCTGCTTCCCGGCAAAGCTGAGCCACGGCCACATCAAGGCGCTGAGCCAGATGCAGCTGGACGCCATCTTCTACCCCTGCCTGACCTACAATGTGGACGAGGGCTTGGGCGACAACCATTATAACTGCCCGGTGGTGGCCTACTACCCGGAGGTTCTGGCAGGCAACTGCCCGGAGCTGGAAGGCAAAAAATTCATCTATGATTATGTGGGCATCCATCGCCCCAAGGACTTTGTGCACAAAATGGCAAAAGAGGTGCTGCCCAAGTACTTTGGCGGCATCTCCGAGCGGGAAGTGCAGGCCGCAGCCGATGCTGCCTACGCGGAGTACGAAGCACACATGGCAAAGATCCGAGTAAAGGGCAGCGAGATCATCGACGAGGCACGCCGTCAGGGCAAGCGCATCATCGTGCTGGCAGGCCGTCCCTATCATGTGGACCCGGAGGTCAACCACGGCATCGACCATCTGATCACCCGCCACGGGGCTGCGGTGGTCACCGAGGACAGCATCTCTAACCGAGTGCAGAAGTTCCCCACCAGCGTGCTGAACCAGTGGACCTACCACAGCCGCCTGTATGCCGCCGCCAAGTACTGCACCACCCAGAAGGATATGGATCTGGTGCAGCTGGTGTCCTTCGGCTGCGGTGTGGATGCCATTACCACCGATGAGACCCGCGAGATCCTGCAGCGGGGCAATAAGCTGTATACCCAGTTGAAGATCGACGAGATCACGAACCTCGGTGCCGTGAACATCCGTCTGCGCAGCCTGTTTGCCGCTCTGGACGAGCGGGACGAGGCCGCCGCAGAAAAGGCAGAGTAAAACCGAGATAGCGCAAAAGGAAAGCATCCTCGCCCTCTCAGTCATCGCTGCGCGATGCCAGCTCCCCCAAAGTGGGAGCCCTTGGCAGTCCACGCAAAGTGTATCTTTTTGCCAAGGCCTCTCCCTTTGGGAGAGGTGGATGCGACCAACGGGAGCAGACGGAGAGGGCGAGCCAGCTAAGGACAAATACAGCAGTGGTATGATAATTGTATCATGCCAAAAGGCTTTTTAAGAAAGCAACATAGGAGGAACCTATGGAATATCATTATCCTAAATTTACCCCGGAGATGAAAAAGACCCACACCATCCTGATCCCCAACATGGCCGTGACCCAGTTCCGGCTCATGGAGTACGCACTACGCTGCGAGGGCTACAAGTGTGAACTGCTGGGCAACTGCGGCAGTGCCGTGGCACAGCTGGGGCTGAAGTATGTGCATAACGATACCTGCTACCCGGCGCTGCTGGTCATCGGCCAGTTTCTGGATGCGCTGAACAGCGGCAAGTATGATCTGGAGCACACCGCCCTGCTGATCACCCAGACCGGCGGCGGCTGCCGCGCCTCCAACTACATCCATCTGCTGCGCAAGGCGCTGGTCAAGGCCGGTTACCCGCAGATCCCGGTGGCAAGCCTGAACTTTTCCGGTCTGGAAAAGGACAGCGGCTTCCAGATGACCCTTCCGCTGGCGCGCAAGTGCATCGCCTGCATCTTCTACGGCGATATGCTGTGTGCGCTGCGCAATCAGGTGGCCCCTTACGAGAACGAAAAGGGTGCCGCCGACCGCATGGTGGATCGCTGGATCGCGCGTCTTGGCCGTGCCTTGCTGGCCGGAAAAGGCTTTACTTCCCGGGAAATGAAGCACACCTTCCCGCTCATTGCCAAAGACTTTGCCGCCATCCCGGTCACCCGGGTGCCCAAGGTCAAGGTGGGCGTTGTGGGCGAGATCTACGTCAAATACAGCCCGCTGGGCAACAACGACCTGCAGAAGTTCTTGGAAAGTCAGGACTGCGAGGTGAACTTCCCCGGTCTGATGGGCTTTGTGCAGTACTGCGCCTTCAACATGGGCGAGGATCATGTGCTGTACGGCGGCAAGCTGGCTGTAAAGGTAGGCACCGACCAGTTCCTCAACTGGCTGGACAGCGTGGAGCGCGTCATGCTCAAGGCCGAGACGGACGCCGGGTTCTACGCGCCGGGCCCCTTCAAGGAGCTGGTGAAAAAGCCCAAGGGGGTCATCTCGCTGGGCGCAAAAATGGGCGAGGGCTGGCTGCTGACTGCCGAGATGATCGAGCTGGTGCAGGGCGGCTACGGCAACATTGTGTGTGCGCAGCCCTTTGGCTGCCTGCCCAACCACATCGTGGGCAAGGGCATGGTGAACAAGATCCGTGCGCTGTATCCCAGCGCCAACATCACCCCCATCGATTACGACCCCAGCGCCACCCGGGTCAACCAGGAAAACCGCATCAAGCTGATGCTGGCAGTCGCCAAGGAGCGCCTGAACGCCCCGGCGCAGGCTGCCCCTCTGACGGCAGAAGAAATTGCCGGTGGGGCTCCCCGGGTCGAGACCACGGTATAATTCTTTCTAAACAGCAACACTCCCCTTCGGGCAGGACCGTGTGCCGCACGGCTCCGCCCGAAGGGGAGTGTTTTTTGTCTCAGTCGCAGAGATACCGCCGCTCGAACTCCTCAGCCGGGATGGCCTTGGAAAACCAGAAGCCCTGCGCGCCGTCGCAGTCCAGCGAGCGGAGGAGCTGCACCTGCTCCTCGGTCTCGATGCCCTCGCAGATGACGTTGTAGCCCAGCCGTTTGACCAGATGCACGATCTCCCGCAGGAAATCGGTGCCCCGCGCGTTGGAGTTGCACCGGGTCAGGAAGAGTTTGTCCAGCTTGATGGTGTTTACGGGGATATCCACCATGTTGTTCAGCAGGGAACTGCCCGCGCCGAAATCGTCCAGCGAGGTCTGCATTCCATCGCTCTGGAAGGAGGAAAGCAGGCGCTTCACCCGGTCGTACTCCGAGGCCACCGCCGTCTCGGTCAGTTCGATCTCCAGCATCCGGGCGCTGATGTTGTGCTTTTCCAGAATTTCGCTGTACTCCTGGGTGGGGGCATCCTCCCGGGCCAGCGCCACCGAGGCATTCACCGCAATGGGCAGCAGCCGGTGCCCGGCCTGTGCATTGCGCTGCAGGAACTGGGCCACCTGCTCGAAGATGTACAGATCCAGCTCAACGATGCGGCCTGTGGATTCCAGAATGGGAATGAACTGGTCGGGGTAGACCACGGTGCCGTCCGGCTTGATCCAGCGGGTCAGCGCCTCAGCTCCGATGACCGAGAGATCCTTGGGCGAGAACTTGGGCTGGAGGTACAGCTTGAACTCACCGTTCTCAAGCGCCTGCGGCAGGCCGCTCAGCAGCTCACCGGTCAGGGTCTGCTTGACCTCCAGCTTTTTGTCAAACTGGACAGCAGACACGCGGGTGTTGCTGTGTACCTGCTTGCGGGCAAAGTTTGCCTTGTCGATGGCGGCCGATGCGCTCAGGCAGCCGGGCTCAATGGCGTACACACCCATCCGCACCCGCAGGCGTACCTCCGGGTAATGCTGGGCCTGATACTGCTCAAACCGGCGGCAGAGCGTGTCTGCATAGTGGAGCGGGCCTTTCTCGTCGCGGCAGGAGAGGTAGAGTACGAACTGGTCGCCCACCACCCGGCACAGGTAGCACTCGCCCCAGTGGCGGGCTGCCTCGATGAGGAAATTGCTGAATTCCTTCAGCAGCTGATCACCGGTGGCGTAGCTGTATTTTTCGTTGAAGTATTTGAAGTTCTCGAAGTCACAGTAGAAGATCTGGAAGCCCTCGGCGTAGCCGCCGATGATCTTGTGGAAGACCTCCTCCTTGAAACGGGAAAAGGCCAGCAGGCCGGTCAGGCGGTCGAACTCGGGGGCAGAGGTCATGCCGCGGCTCACGGCGTTCACGGCCAGATGCTTGCTCAGGTAGGCGTTGATGATCTTGGTGATCTCGCCCAGCTCCCGGCGGTTCTGGGGAGTCCAGTACCGCTTGCTGCCGCACACCACATAGGCAATGGCACCCTGATACTCGCCCTCGCCGTACATGGCAGCGTAGACCACTGTCTGGGCCCCGCCCTGCATCAGCAGCGCGCGCCCCTGCGGCGAGTACATTCCCATGTTGTCGGCCTGCAGCACGGTGGTACCGTATTCATCGTAGCTGTGGAACAGGGTCAGGAAATCCTCCTTGGTATAGGATTCACCGTTCAGGGGCACCGGCTCCGCACGGGGAGAGGTCCACTGGAACTGCCGGGAGACGCTGCGTTCCCGGATGCGGGTGTCCACAATGGTGATGCGGTCCAGCTGCAGCCGGATGCCGACGATCTTCAGGAAGAGGGGAATGGCGGTCTCAAAGCTGTTGTTCTTCTCGAACAGTTCAAAGGCGGTGGAGATCAGGTCGTTGTGCAGGTAGCGTGCATCGATGTCGGCCGTTTCCGGGGCGGCAGGAACCGCCTGGGCATAGCGCCGCAGATTGTCGCAGAACACATACTGGTTGCGGCCGTTCTGCTTGGCCTGATACAGGGCCCAGTCCGCGTTTTCGAACAGCTGGTCAAAGGAATAGCCCGCTGTGTTTTCAGGCAGGAAGCAGGCACCGATGCTGCAGGTCATCCGGTAATCGTTTTCCCAGAACTTCACCTGCTGCACGGATTCCGACAGCTGGCGGGTCTTCTGGAGCAGGGTGGTGTTGGGGATATCTTTCAAAAACACCACGAACTCATCGCCGCCGAACCGCACCAGAATGTCGCTGGAGCGGAACAGGGTGCGCAGCAGCCGGGCAAACTCCTGCAGGACCTTGTCGCCGAACAGATGGCCGTAGCAGTCGTTGACGTTCTTGAAAAAATCCAGGTCGATGACCAGCATTCCGCAGGAGGCATAGGGATCTTTGGCCTGCAGATAGCGGTCAATGAGCTCCTTGCCGGTGCGGTTGTTATACAGCTGGGTCAGGGAATCGTGGCGGGCCTGCTCCAGCAGCTCCTGGGTCTGATTCTTCTGGTCGGTGATGTCCTTTGCGTAGCCTACATAGAGCGTGCCGCGGGCGGGGTCCTCGACCGGGCGGGCATCCACCTCCCGGGAATAATACACCCCCTCCGGCGAGACAAAGCGCATCTCCAGCGGGCCGTACAGCTCACCGGTGAGCAGGGCGCGCATCTTCCAGCGGTCCTCCGCGAGGATCGCGGCGTGCTCCGGCTTCTCGGAGCCAAGGTAGGCATCCAGTGTCTCCAGCGTGCGGCTCCGGGTATCGTAGACCTGCAGCTGATCCAGACGGGGGTCATATTCCAGCAGGAAAAACCACCGATGCACAAGAAACTGCATCAGCAGGGGATTGTTGACGATTGAATCGATAAACCGAACAGGGATATCCATGGCCGATTCCCCACTTTCCGCTTTTTAACCAGTATAACAAAATATGGAAGATGCATCAAGGCAAAACACAGAAGTTTCATGGAAAGTGAAAGAAATTTTACCGAAAGCTCTGTCGGAAACGGTTTCGGTGCTCCCGCTCAGGCCGGAACGCCCCACAGCTCGATCGTGGCACCGGCGGCAAGCCGGACATTGGTATCCACGGTCAGGGTCAGCCTGCCGAGCTTCTGGCTGGCATCCACATTCTGGCCGCCGCTTCCGGCAGGCAGAACGACCGCAGGCGGTGCACCCGTGGTGCCGGATGCGGCAAAACAGAGATACTGCCCGAAGCAGGGAAGTGCCTGAAAGCTGGCAAAGGTGCGGGTGGGCGGGTTGGACATCGAGCTGCTGGCAGCACAGGGGGCAGAAGCACTGAGCAGCTGGGCACCATCGCTGGTGCTGCACACCCAGTGCAGCGTGCCCTTGGATTGGCTGCTGCCTGCCTGAAACAGCACCTTCAGCGCCTGCAGTTCGGTGGGAAAGGTGCGCTCAAAGCTGGCAGCGGCGGCGTTCAGGGACACCTTTTCCAGCAGCTCCCACTGGCCGGGATCGCTGGGGTCACCCTTTGGGCCCTGGGGGCCGGGTTCTCCCTGCGGGCCTTGCGGGCCGGGCTCTCCTTTGGGGCCGGTGGGTCCTGCGGCACCGGGTTCTCCCTGCGGTCCGGGGTCACCCTTTTCGCCCCGGAATGCACCGCTTTCCACAGCTGCTTTCAGCCGGTCGAGCAGGGCCTGCCAGGCGGGCGTGCCGGGCTGGGGCAGGGTGCTATCCTCAGTGCCGGAATTTTCGGCCACGCAGTAGCACACGTCCGCGCTGGTCAGGGTGCGGGTGCCATCGGTGCCCTCAAAGGTGATGCGCCCCTCCCCGGGCACAGCCGTGATGAGGGCGGGCACCTCCACAAGGCCGTTTGCCACCAGCGTGGAGGGGGCAGCGTTCCCATCCGGCAGGTGCCAGAAGGCCCGCAGGGTCATGCCCTGCCACTCGCCGTCGGCTTCCACCCGCAGGGCGTAGATGCCCCGGTTTTTGGTGTAGCCGAAGCGGAGCAGGCCGTCGTACCCCTGCAAAGCAGCCCCGCCGCCCGAGGATAAATGGATCTGACGTTCAATCATACAGTTTCACTCCTTTTGTCGTGGTTTTTGCGTTCAAAAAGCTTGACTTTGGTTAGAGTTTCCGGTAAGATTGTGAAAAGACCGCAGAAGGTTTGACAGATAAAATCTAACCAAAATCAGCTTGTGAGGCTATAATATCTGATTGAATTCAGAAAGTCAAGGAAAAATCTGAATCCGGTTAGAAAAATTGGCGTTCTGCACAAGAAGGAGTGCAAAATTTGTGTTTTATGACTGCTACACGGCCCTGTGTCAGGCCAGAGGAATCAGCCGCAGCCGGGCCGCGCAGGAGATGGGCTTGAGCAACTCCACAGTGACCAAATGGAAAAACACCGGGGCGACCCCCTCGGGCGAGACGCTGGCCAGGGTGTCCGCCTATTTTGGCGTGCCGGTGGGGGAACTGTTGGGCGAAGCCGTCCCGTCGGTGCAGGAGGAGCGGAAGCTGCCCGAAGGAGCTGTTCCGTTCGACCCCGCCCTCACGGCTCCGCTGCTGGGCACGGTGCGTGCAGGCCTGCCCATGTATGCGGAAGAAAACATTGAGGGCTACATCCCCATCACCCGGAAGGACGGGGCACGGTACTTCTGGCTCCGTGTCCGGGGCGACAGCATGAACGCCGTGGGCATTTCGGAAAACGATGAGATCCTGGTGCGGGAGCAGCCGGAGGTGGAAAACGGTCAGCTTGCCGTGGTGATGGTCAACGGCGATGAAGCCACCGTGAAATATTTCCGTCAGGAGGGGAGCCTTGTGGTCCTGACCCCCAAAAGCTTCAACCCCGTGCACCAGCCCCAGATCTATGATCTGAAACGGGTGCAGGTGCGGGTGGTCGGCCTTGTGGTGGAGTGCCGCAAGGTGTTCTGAAAAAAGAAGATGGCTCCTGCGGGGCAGAATAGGAGGCTCGCTATGAAATGGAGGACTGTTCTGTGCACAGCGCTGTTTTTGTACGGTACCGTGCTGCTTTCTGCCTGCGGCGGGGGAGAGATGCCCGCGCCTGCGGAACCGCCCGCTTCCAGTGAGGTACCGGCTCCCTCTCAGCCGGAGGAAGTGCCCGCTCCCTCGGAATCGGCTTCTTCCAGTGAACCGGAGCCACTTCCGGAACCGGAACCGCCCAAACCGTGGGATGGTATGGTCGTTCCGGAAGGCTGTAAGGCGGAGTGGAAAATAGAACAAGGCAAGCTGGTATTGGTCAGCTATGAGTTTACGAATGGGGCAAATGTGCTCCTTCCGACGGGAAAGCCGTACAGTATCGGTGCGAATTGCTTTATGCAAAATTGGAAACTAACTGGGATAACAATTCCAGGAGATGTGATTGAAATTCAGCAGTCTGCATTTCAAGAATCCGGACTAAAACAGATTTACATACCAGCCAGTGTTAAGGAATTGAAAAACGATGTATTTGCGGACTGTCATTCGCTTACAATTGCAACAATTGAAAATACACCAATGACAGGTCAGCGCATATTTGCCCGGTGTAAAGCTCTGCAAAGTGTGCAGCTTGGCGAGGGAGTGATCCGGATTGAAGAAGGCGCATTTGAACATAGTGGCCTGAAAAAGATCACTCTGCCGGGAACATTGTCGAACGTAGAGAAATATGCATTTGATTACTGCAATTTGAAAACGATCGTTTATAACGGTGATTGGGAAGCAAAGAAGAGTACACTGACAATTGGTGAACAAAACGAGGCCTTGTTAACTGCAACCCAAAGTTAAACCACCAAAAACAAACGCCGTCTCTTGTGCAAAAAGGCAAGAGACGGCGTTTTTGCGTGGAAAAGCAGAAGTGAAAAATCAGCGATGAATAGCTTGTTTATCAATTTGACCGGAATTTGTGCAACAAAAAAACCTATAAACCTATTGACATTCTGGGGAAATGGGTATATCATACGGCCAACGGAAACACACATCCGCAAGATCAGGAGAAAAGGAGGGGAACAGACATGGACTGGAATGTGATGGTGCAATATCTGCCGCAGTATGAAAAAGCGGCCTGGCTCACCCTGCGTCTGGGTGTGGCCGGTATCTTCTGGGCCATCCTTGTGGGCCTTGTCTGCGCCGTGCTCCAGTACGAAAAAGTGCCGGTGCTGCGCCGTATCGTGGGTGCCTATATCCAGCTCAGCCGGAACACGCCGCTGCTGGTCCAGCTGTTCTTTCTGTATTACGGCCTGCCCAAGATCGGCATCAAGACCAACGCCGAGCTCTGCGGCATTGCAGGCCTTGCCTTTCTGGGCGGCAGCTACATGGCCGAGGCCTTCCGCAGCGGGCTGGAAGCCATCGAACCCATCCAGACCGAAAGTGCCCTGAGCCTTGGCATGAGCCGGCTGCAAACCATGCGCTATGTGGTGCTGCCGCAGGCGGTCTCCATCAGTATGCCGGCCTTTATGGCCAATATCATCTTCCTGCTCAAGGAGACCAGTGTGTTCAGCGCCATCAGCCTGATGGATCTGATGTTCACGGCAAAGGATCTCATCGGCTTGTACTATAAGACGACCGAGAACCTTTTCCTGCTGGTGGTGTTCTACCTCATCATCCTGCTGCCGGTGTCCCTGCTGGGCAGCTGGCTGGAAAGGAGGCTGCGCTATGCCGGATTTGGGTCTTGAAGTCCTGCTCAAGGGCAAAAATATGGTTCGCCTGCTGGGCGGTCTGGGCGTGGCGCTTAAGATCAGCGCTGTGTCTGTCCTTCTCAGCCTGCCGCTGGGCATCCTGCTGGGCGTGCTGATGACCTTCAAAAATCCCATCCTGAAAGCCATCCTCCGGGTGTATCTGGAATTCATCCGCATCATGCCCCAGATGGTGCTGCTCTTTCTGGTGTATTTTGGCACCACGCGGGCCTTTGGCTGGGATCTTTCCGGCGAGACGGCGGCGGTCATCGTGTTCGTGCTCTGGGGCACGGCCGAGATGAGCGACCTCGTCCGCGGTGCCCTCATCGCCATCCCGAAGCATCAGTACGAGAGCAGCGAGGCGCTTGGCATGAGCCGGGCGCAGACCTATTGGTACATCATCATCCCTCAGACGGTGCGGCGGCTCATCCCGCTGTCCATCAACCTCATCACCCGCATGATCAAGACCACCAGCCTGGTGTTGATGATCGGTGTGGTGGAGGTGCTCAAGGTGGCCCAGCAGATCATTGAGGCCAACCGCACCGCCAGCCCCAACGCGGCGTTTGGCATCTACCTCACCGTGTTTATCCTGTATTTTCTGGCCTGCTGGCCCATCAGCCTGCTGGCCGGTTATCTCGAAAAGAAATGGAAGTGACTGTTATGGCAGAGCCGATCCTGACTGTAGACCATCTGGTAAAAAGCTACGATGGCAAGACCAATGTTCTGGATAATGTCAGCTTTGCCGTCAAGCCCGGTGAGGTCATCGTTGTGGTGGGCCCTTCCGGCTGCGGCAAAAGCACCCTGCTGCGCTGTCTGAACGGTCTGGAGCCGGTGCAGGCGGGCCGGGTGAAGCTGGGCAGTGAGACGGTCGCCTATGGCGGCAAGAATCTGGCGGCCCTGCGCCAGCGCATCGGCATGGTGTTCCAGAGCTATGAGCTTTTCCCGCACCTGACCGTGCTGGAAAATATCCTGCTGGCCCCCACCAAGGTGCAGAAACGCCCCCGGGCTGAGGTGCAGCAGGAAGCCGAGGCCCTGCTGGACCGCGTGGGCCTGCTGGCCAAAAAGAACAGCTACCCCCGGGAGCTTTCGGGTGGTCAGAAGCAGCGTGTCGCCATTGTACGTGCGCTCTGTATGCACCCTGAGATCCTGCTGTTCGACGAAGTGACCGCCGCCCTTGACCCTGAAATGGTGCGCGAGGTGCTGGATGTCATGCTCGACCTGGCCCGTGAGGGCAAGACCATGGTGATCGTCACCCACGAGATGCAGTTTGCCCGGGCAATTGCCAGCCGGGTGCTGTTTCTGGACGATGGCCGTATTGTGGAGGAAGCGCCCCCGGCGGATTTCTTCGACCACCCGCAGACCGGACGTGCACAGCGCTTCCTGCGCACGTTCACCTTTGATGCGGTTGCAAAGCAGTGAGAAATGCGCAGCAGCCCATTTTCACTTTGAACCTTTTTGTCTGATGCTGTGAAATGATGTCACAGATCATGGATAGATTTTTATATGGGAAAGAAAGGAAAGGAGTTATTACCATGAAAGTTAACAAGATCTCTCGCCGTGCCTTCCTGCTGGGGCTGGGCGCAGTTTCCACCGCCGCCCTGCTTTCTGCCTGCGGCGGCAGCGCATCCTCCTCCTCTGCCGCTTCCGGCTCTGCTGTATCCGGCTCTGCCGCAGCTGCGGGCAGTGACGTGTTCCGCACGCTGGACGAGATCAAGGCGGACGGCACCGTGAACATCGGCGTTTTCTCCGACAAGAACCCGTTCGGCTATGTGGATGAGAACGGCGAGTATCAGGGCTATGATGTCTACTTCGCCCGCCGCCTGGCCGAGGATCTGGGCGTGGAAGCAAATTTCGTTTCCACAGAGGCCGCCAACCGCATTGAGTACCTGCAGACCGGCAAGGTCGATATCATTCTGGCAAACTTCACCGTCACGCCCGAGCGCGCCGAGGAGGTGGACTTTGCATTGCCCTACATGAACGTTGCACTGGGTGTCATCTCTCCCGACAGCAATGTCATCACCAGCCTGGACAACTGGAACGCCGACGATCAGATGATCGTCATTTCCGGCACCACCGCCGAGACCTACCTGACCAAGGAATATCCCGACATTCCCCTGCAGAAGTATGATTCCTACGCAACCGCCAAGAACGCCTTGGAAAACGGCAATGGCGTAGCATGGGCCAACGACAACACCGAGGTCATCGCTTTTGCAAAGCAGAACTCCGGCTACACGGTGGGCATCCCCTCTCTGGGCAGCCAGGATACCATCGCCCCCGCTGTGAGCAAGGGCAACACCACCCTGCTGGACTGGATCAACGACGAGATCAAGAGCCTGGGCGAGGAGAGCTTCTTCCACAAGGATTACGAGGAGACGCTGGTGGATACCTATGGCCTTGACTATGAGGATGAGCTGGTCGTTGAGGGCGGCGAGGCCAACGCCTGAGCCTGAAAACGGAATCGCGGACAAATAAGAAACCCGGGGACAGCATCACAGCTATCCTCGGGTTTTGTGTGTTCGGAAATCTTACACTTCCTCAGTCTCATCCTCGTCGTCGTCCTCCTCGTCGGCGAGAGCTTCTGCATGGATGCGCTGGCGCAGGCGGGTGCGGAACTCCTCGGCGGGGATGCCGCTCTGGTTGGGGGTCAGGTCCGGAGCGGGCTTGCCGTCAGGCAGGTGGGCACCAAAGGCCGGCACAAAGAAGAACTTGCGCACGACAAAGATCAACGCAATGGCACCCACGCTGATGAGGTTGTCCAGAGCCGATTCGTGGCCGACCACCATGTGGCGGGCAATGGCGTAGAGCAGCACTTCCAGGCTGCTGCCTGGGCTGTGCTTGGCCAGCATCTTGATGAACTCCACGCCGATGACGATGTCCAGCGCCCGCTCAAGGAAGCCGCGAATCTCTACATCGTTGCCATCAAACAGCAGGCCCGGCATCCACTTGAGCAGGGGAATGAAGCTGAGCAGCAGGCCGATGAGCACCAGCCCGGACAGCACGATCTCCAGCAGGGTGGAGGCCTGAATGATGTAGCTGCGCAGTGCCTTGCGGCTGCGGCTCTCAACATGGGAGGAGTGCGGGGTGTCGGAAGGATGGGACATGATACGGCATCTCCTTTGCTCAAAATCGTGAAACGAAAAAAGCTGACAAACTTTTCTTAAGTCTAGCAAAGGATTTGAGCAAAGTCAATGAAATGTGCCGAATTTTCTGGGAATTACTGGACGGCTACATAGCCGGAACGTTCAATGCAGGAACGGCCTGCATCGGTGGAGAGCCACTCGTAGATCCTGCGTTCCGGGCTGTCGGCAGCGGAATCCTGCAGGATGGCGGCATAGAATTCGTTGCACAGCGGGTAGCTCTGGTCGGCGATCGTATCGTTGGAAGGGGTTACGCCATCCACGGCCAGCAGCCGCAGACCGGGCTTGGAGTACATCTGGTCGATGTAGTAGTAGACCGAGAAACCGATGGCGTTGGCAGAGTTGTTATACTCTGCAATGCTGTCCACCAGCTCACCCATGGCGGTGGGGGCCAGCTCGGTGGGGGCCTCCATCAGCGGGCCGCCCTGGATCAGCAGTTTCTGGAACAGGGTCTGGCTGCCGGAGTCCGCCCGCCGCTGGAAGGCAATGATCTTCTGATCCTTGCCGCCCACATCCTTCCAATTGGTGATCGTTCCGGCGTAGATGTCCTTGAGCTGCTGCTGGGTCAGGCTCTGCACGGGGTTGTCCTCGTTGACGATGAACACCAGCGCGTCCCGGCCAATGGCCTTCTGCTCCAGCGGGTCACCGTCAGCCTTCAGCTCCTCCTTGACGGATTCCGGGGCCTCGTAGGCGATGATGAGCTTGACCGAATCGCCGTAATTGTTGCCGTACAGGCCCAGGTTGCGCCAGGCCTGGGCCGTGGTGTTGGTGGTCACGGCGCTCCGGGCGGTCTCCAGATCCAGCCCGGTGGTATCGGCCATGATCTGCGCGATCAGCGGGATGCAGGCCGTGCTGCCGTCGGTGATGGGGAACTCGTCCACACGCAGGACGGGTTCCGGCGGGACCTCGCTGGCAGCGGACGAAGCCGGAGCCCCGGAGTCAGGCTGCGGCAAGACGGATGTGCTGGCGGACGATGCCGGGGCATCGGTGCTGCCGCAGGCGGAAAGCAGCAGGGCCGAGGAGGCGGCCCCCAGGCCCAACAGAAAACTGCGGCGGGGGATCTTAACGTTTTTCATACGGAAATCCTCCCTTAGAAGTAGTAGTTGTCCATCTCGTCAGCGGTGGAAGCAAAGATGCTTTCGGCATAGAGCCACCGGCCGGAAAAATCCATCCAGCCATAAGAAAATCCCTTGCTGGCGGCAAACACACCCTCCGGCAGGCCGTTGGCGCTGTCGGCATAATAGGTGCTGCAGCTGCGCAGCCCGCCCACGACGACATTGCCGTCGCTGTCCAGGATGTCATACAGCCAGCTGCTGCCGGGGCCGTTGCAGCAGCCGTAGAAATAGAGTCCATCTGCTGTGGAAAACAGGGGATAATAATGGGTGTAGGTTTCTTCCAGCGTGCGGGGATCCAGCGTTTTGTGGGTGCCGTCCGGCCCACAGATCTGGATGGCCGTGTTCACATAGTTGTCGTTGTCGTCCTGCGCGACCCAGACCCAGCCGTTTTCAGCATAGACATGGGCCCGCACCTGGTTCTCCACCGGGTCGATGGCGGTGTCGGTCAGCAGCACGCCGGTCTGCCGGTCGAACACCCGCACGGTGCCGTCCAGGGCGTAGATGGCCAGCGTGGCATCGTCGGTGCCCACATCGTAAAGTTCCTTTTCCTCGCCGGTAAGCAGATCGTGGAAGCGGTACCGCCCGGATGCCTCCGGCTCTGTGATGGCAGCACCGGGCAGGTAATACCGCACCGGCTCATCGAACTCACAGAGCACCGCGCTTTGTTCGGTGCTGGCCAGATCGACCAGCTGATATCTGCCGCTGTTGTACAGGCTGACCGTGCCTGCACCGGTGTACTGCTGGTAACCGGTCAGCTCCTCGCCGGTGGTGGGGTTGTACAGGCTGTCGGCACCCGTCGTGCCATCCTCGTTGTAGTGGCTCACCACCAGCCAGTCGGTGGGGGCGGAGCTGTCGCTGCTGCTGGCATAGAAGCTGGAAAGGCCGGACAGCTCTGCCTGATAGACCACCTCGCCCTGCCGATCCTGCACCTGCACGGCGCAGTAGGCGGTCAGATCATCGCCCCATTCGTTTTCCTGTACATAGTCTGCCGGGACATTGCAGACTTCAAAGGCCAGATAGCTGCCTGCTATGCTGCATCCGTAGGCGTTTTCGGGCACAGCCAGCTCCTCGCCCGTGGCAAGGTCGATCACCCGGCAATCGCCTGCGGCGTGGTTGTTGCAGGGGGCATAGGCCATCTGTTCCGGTGCGGTCAGGACCAGCAGGCTGCCGGTCAAAGCGGCATCGTAGGCACGGTCAAAGGTCAGGATCTCCTTGCCGCTGCGGTCGCACAGGGCGGCTGCCCGCCCGGTGGGGGTGCCGGGGGCTGACCACTGCCGCAGATAGTACCGCACGGTGCCGGTCAGGGTATCCGGCACCAGATACACGGTCTCGCTGCTGGCGGCCTGATACAACACGGTATTGCCGCAGAGCACGGTATTGCCGCCGTTGGAGCCGTTGCTGTACAGGATGCGCAGCTTGCCGTCGTCCAGTGGAGCTGCAGCGGGGCCGGGCGCTTCCTCAGCCTGCGCGGGCTTGGAATCGGGCAGGGGCGAGGCCGGAGGCAGCAGGGAGCAGGAGGCCAGCAGCCCTGCCGCGGCAGACAGGCTGAGCACTGCACAGCCGATGCGGAGAACAGAACGTTTCATAAGCGTACCTCACAGGTTTGGCAGAATTTAACTTTCCTATCCTGATTATAATACGAATAAACCGGACGTTCAATTGCAATCGAACGTCCGGTTATGGTTACAGTTTTGTTACAGGGGCGCTTCAAGCCTTGGCAGCCTCGGCTTCGTCCATCCGTACCAGCTGACGCAGGAAGGGGAAGAGGAAGGGCACAGTGACAAAGAAGGTCAGCACATCGGCGATGGGCTGGCAGATCTCAACACCCAGCAGCCCAAAGGCCCGGGGCAGGGTGAGGATGAGTGGGATAAAAAACACGCCCTGACGGCAGCAGGCCAGAAAGGTGGCCCGGCCCGATTTGCCGATGGACTGGAACAGCATGTTGCCCGCCACGATCACGGGCTGCAGCAGCATGGCAAAGCACTGGCAGCGGAAGGCGGGCAGGGCCACGGCGGTGACTTCGGGATCATCGCGGAAAAGGCGGATGAGGGTCTCGGCATTGAACCAGCAGACGGTAAGAATGACAGAGAGGAAGCAGAAGCTGGCCGCCATGGTGAACAGGCAGGCCTGCTGCACCCGGCGGTACTTTTGGGCACCATAGTTGAAGCCTGCCACCGGCTGAAAACCCTGCCCGGTGCCGATGGCCACCGAGATGATGAACATGAAGATGCGGGAAACGATGCTCATGCCGGCTACGGCAGCGTCGCCATAGCCGCGGGCGGCAATGTTCAGCAGCATTCCGCCAATGCTGTTCAGGCCCTGACGGCCAAAGCTGGGCATACCAGTCATCAGGATGGTGCCGAACTCCGCCGGGCTGCGGGTGACAGCCGTGATCCGGAACTGGCTGACCGTTTTGCCCCGCAGGAACATGGACAGCAGGATGCAGAAGCTGATGGTCTGGCTCAGGGCCGTGGCAAGGCCCGCACCGGCGGTGCCCATGCCCAGCCCAAAGATGAACAGCGGGTCCAGCGCAATGTTCAGCAGGCCGCCGGTGACCAGGCCGATCATGGCAAAGCTAGCCTTGCCCTCATAGCGCAGGATGTTGTTCATCACCAGACTGGACATCATAATGGGAGCGGCCAGCAGGATGTACCGCGCGTAGGCACAGGCATGGGGCAGAATGGTCTCGGTGCTGCCCAGCAGCATCATAAAATCGGGCAGGGTGAGCAGGCCTGCCGCTGTGATGATGCCGCCGAACACCAGCGCCGTGAAGAAGCTGGTGGAAGCAAACCGGGTGGCGGCATCGGTGTTCTGGCTGCCCAGGCTGCGGCTGATGATGCTGCCGGAGCCGTGGCCCAGCATGAAGCCCAGCGCCTGGAGAATGGCCATCAGGCTGGAAACGATGCCCACTGCACCGGATGCGCTGGTGGAGATCTGGCCCACAAAAAAGGTATCGGCCAGATTATAGATGCTGGTGATGAGCATGCTCAATATCGTGGGAGCCGCCAGACTCAGGATCAATTTCGGGATGGGGGTCTCCGTCATTTTACGGAACTGCTCCGCGCTGCGGTCGGCATTTGCCATGAAAAAACCTCGCTTTCTCTTTGACACGATCTTTACAAAAAAAAAAAAAATATTCGCACCCAGTATACCGCAGGAACTGTTTTGTATCAACCAATTCCCTGCCGGGGTTATTGCAGCAAAAGACCGCCCTGCCCGGCGGCAGAGCGGTCTTGGGTCATGGAAAAGAAGCGGAATATTACAGGGTCTTGCAGAACTCCTTCAGGTAGGCACGGAAAGCCTCGCCGATCTCGGGGTGCTGCAATGCCAGCTCCACCTGAGCCTCCACCACGCGGAGCTTGTTGCCCATGTCGTAGTGGGTGCCGGTGAACTCCACAGCGGTCATGCCGCCGCAGTTGCGGGCATACTCGGCCATGGCATCGGTCAGCTGGATCTCGCCGCCTGCACCGGGTTTGGTGTGGGCGAGGATATCGTAGATCTCAGGGGTCAGCAGCACACGGCCCAGAATGGAGTAGTTGCTGAACTCCTGGCCCTTCTTGGGCTTCTCGATCATGTCATCCACAAAGAAATAGTTGTCGTGGATGGGGGTGGTCTTCAGGCTGCAGTAGCGGCTCACATCAGCCCAGGGCACAGCGGAGACACCGGCAGCCGGGCGGCCGAACTCCTCATAGGCGCGGATGAGCTGGGCGCAGACAGGGTCCTCGCCCCAGATCACGTCGTCGCCGTAGATGACCACGAACGGATCGTCACCGGTAAAGGCCTTTGCCATGCTCACGGCGTGGCCCAGGCCCAGCGTCTGCTTCTGGCGCACAAAGAAGATGTTGGCAAGGTTCGAAATGCCCAGGCACTCCTCCAGCATCTTTTCCTTGCCGGGGGCGGCCAGCTTTTCTTCCAGCTCTGGGCTGCGGTCAAAGTGATCCTCGATGATGCTCTGGTTGCGGCCCAGAATGATCAGAATGTCCGTGATGCCGGACTTGACGGCTTCCTCCACCAGATACTGGATGGCGGGCTTATCCACGATGGGGAGCATTCCCTTGGGCATGGCCTTGGTGGCAGGCAGCACACGGGTGCCCAGACCGGCGGCAGGGATGACAGCCTTCGTAACTTTTTTCATGGTTCGGAACTCCTTCATCATATCATTTCAGGCTGAACGCTCAGCCGTAGACCAGATGGATCAGGGCATCCACATTGGGGCCAAGCAGCAGGGTGAACGCGCTGCCGATGACCATGAGCAGGACCAGACAGCCGAGCACGGCAGCCCAGCTGGTACCGCCCTGAGCGCAGAGCACGGCTTTGCGCTGTGCCGCGTCCGGGAACTCCGCGCGGATGCGGCGGATCTTCTCGGCGGCACTCTGGCGGTAGAGCCACTTGCCATACAGGCCGCGCACGATCATCAGCAGAAAGCTGAGCACCGAGCAGACCCGGGAAAGGGTGAGCAGGGTGGAGGTGGAAAGCCCCGGGGCCAGGCTGCTGTCCGTGATCTGCAAAAGGTCAATGAAGGTGGGCAGGGCCAGCACCAGCTCGGCGGCCAGAAAGGCGAACGCGGGCTTCCACGCCTTGCGGTAGAAGAAATAGAACGGGCCGAACAGCATGGCCGAAAAGCTCATGGAGGTCTTGGTGTGGGACAGCTGCATCCGGCAGTAGGCGCTCAGGTAGGCAGGGGAGGCCGGGCCGATGAAATCCGCCCAGTCCTTGCAGGGGATGCCGTCCATGACCTCTTCCTTGCCAAAAGCCGCCTGATAGGTCTGGCGCAGCGGGTCTACCTGCGGGGCGCCGGTCTCCTGGAACTGGCGGTAAAAGGTGGAGTAATCAAACTCCTCGCTGTGCTCATCCGAATCGGCACGGTCTGCGGGTTCCTCTGCCCCCTCCGGAGGCAGGGCCGCACCGCAGCAGCGGCAGACAGACTCACTGCGCAGGGTGCGCTCGCCGCAGGCAGGGCAGGTGCACAGCTCACTTTCCTGATAAGGGAACTTCCACTCGTATCCGGCGGCGTGGGCCGGGGCATGGATGCAGCGGCCGAGCTTTTCATAACAATCGCGGTGATAAGGCGCGCCGCAGTCGGGGCAGACAACGATGTCGTCCCGGAGGGGGAGCGGTTGGCCGCAGCCCTCACAGGGGCAGCCATAATATTTGGGCATAAGATCCTCCCAGTATGCTAGTTGAACTTATTATACTCCCTTAAAAGAGAAAAGAAAAGGCAAAAATCTTCAAAATTCCAGTAGGTTGAGTATTTTTCCTCTTTACTTTATCATGGATTCTGGGTATACTAATGAAGTATCTGTGTATAAACTGTATCTTTTGAGGGATTCTTAAAATATGATTACTACTGACGAACTGAAAGTGCAGCTGGCCGATTACGGCACCGCTGTGAAGGACCTGGAGGAGGCGCTGGCCATCGACGCTTCCCGCAAGCGCGTGCAGGAGCTGGAGCACACCATGAGCCGCCCCGGCTTTTACGATGACGCTGAGCTGAGCAAGAAGGTCTTTGATGAAGTGGGCGACCTGAAGGGCAAGCTGAACCGCTTTGAAAAGCTGCAGGGCCTGTACGATGATGCCGAGACCATGCTGGTGATGCTGGACGAGGAGTACGACCCCGATATGGTGCCCGAAGCAGAGGAAGCCGTGAACGCCGTGGGCAAGGCCGTGGACGAGCTGCAGCTGATGACCATGCTGAACGGTGAGTACGACCACAGCAACGCTATCCTGACCTTCCACGCCGGTACCGGCGGCACCGAGGCACAGGACTGGGCCGAGATGCTCTACCGCATGTACAACAAGTGGGCACAGGCACACGGCATGACCGTGGAGGTGCTGGATTATCAGGACGGCGATGAGGCCGGCATGAAGAGCGCTTCCATGATGGTCAAGGGCCCCAACGCCTACGGCCTGCTGAAAAGCGAGAACGGCGTGCACCGTCTGGTCCGCGTGTCTCCCTTTGATGCCAACGCCCGCCGCCAGACCAGCTTTGCCTCTCTGGAAGTGATGCCCGAACTGGACAACACCATTCAGGTGGACATCCGCCCCGAGGACATCGAGATGCAGGTGTTCCGCTCCTCCGGTGCAGGCGGCCAGCACATCAACAAGACCTCTTCCGCTGTCCGACTGATCCACAAGCCCACCGGCGTCGTGGTCAGCTGCCAGACCCAGCGCAGCCAGTTCCAGAACCGTGACTACGCCATGGAAATGCTGAAGGCAAAGCTCTATCAGATCGCAAAGCAGCAGCACATGGACAAGATCGACGACATCAAGGGCGTGCAGAATGAGATCGCCTGGGGCCACCAGATCCGCAGCTATGTGTTCATGCCCTACACCATGGTCAAGGATCACCGCACCAACTACGAGACCGGCAATGTCGATGCCGTGATGGATGGTGATCTGGACGGCTTCATCTTTGCTTACCTCAAGGCCGCCAGCCGCGGGGAACTGCAGGATACCTAAAATTTAAGATGCACTTTTCAGAGGGGCTTCGCTAAACGGCGGGGCTCCTCTTTTTTGCTGACGGAAAGCATTTTCTCTCTTGACAATATATGGAAAGATTGTATACTGGAATCAAAAGAAGTCATGAATCGTAAAAAAGGAGGAATTGTAATGAAAAAGAAAGCAACCGCTCTTTTTTGTACAGCGTTGATGCTGTGTACGTTCTTTTGCCTTTCGGCCTTTGCGGTGAAGCCCAGCGTAGAACTTATAACGATGCGAGTAACATGGGGGAATACCTATGTCCATTCCCCAACACTGTATTATCGCAATAATTCCAATAAAGCAATTAAGTATGTGGATTGGTATACAACAGCATATAATCGCGTTGGAGATAAGATTCCGGGCGCGGCAACAAACAAATTAACATCGGTTGGACCTGATCAGCCGTTTGAGGTTCGGAGAGAGCCATATTACGATTTAAACGTAAAATATGGAGTTCCGGATGACTGTCCTTTTAAGCTTTATAGAGAAACAGATTACTTTGTATCAATAGGAAATGATGACTTGCGAAAAGTATATCAGGATTCGTATGGGAATTTTTTTGTTCAGCCAGACTTGGACAATATCTATAGCTGTACATATTTAACTGAGAACGAAATCCAAAATGCAATGTCGGATAGATGGTGCGGATTTGATTACAGTGGGTGGTATGGAACGGTCATTTATTCCATCAAAGTTGATAAAGCTGTTATAACCTATATGGATGGAAGTACGGAAGTGGTCAATAATCCGGAGTCTGTGTATCGGGGAATGCAGCTTCAAAATCCTCCTTTTGCCCAGCAACTAGCCCAGTATCAGGCCGTTTACAATTATCAGGATTACCTTAACTGCAATCCGGATTTGGCGGCACAGTATGGCGCAAACCAGAAAGCCTTGTTCGAGCACTTTGTTACCAGCGGCATGAAGGAAGGCCGACAGGGAAGCGCGGGATTCAACCTAAGCGCCTATAAGGCGAACAACCCTGATTTGGTGGCAGTGTTTGGCGATGACAACGTAAAATACTACGAGCATTATATTTCGCAGGGCAGGGCTGAAGGTCGAGTTGCAGTCTGATACAAAAAAGTATAATTATAACCCCTGGGAAGAACAGAGGCGCAAAAGGCTGTTCTTTCCGGGGGTCTTTTTACTCACGAGAAAACGCGACCCTACCTTGCAGTCGCTTCACAGCTATGCTATACTTCAGTTAGTTTTATATAACTCGTACTCAGCTCTGCGGAAAAGCCCGGGTGCAGGGAGAAATGAGGAGGAAGTTTATGCTGGTAAAAGAGATCAGTGAGCAGCACATCCAGGACATTGGCCACGCCTTTGGCTATTATGATTACGGCGAAGAAAAGGGCATGGCCAGCTGGTTCCGTGACAAGGAAGCGGTTGTGACCTACATCTGCGGCTTTGTGCGGTGCGTGCTGACAGACGGCTTTCTGCACACCACCAGTGAGCGTGGCGAGGGCTACATTGCCTACAAGCTGCCGGGGCAGAAGGTCAGTTTCAAGGCGGCGCGGATCCTGCTGCGGGGGATGCTGTAATCCATGAGCCTGGGGGAGCTGTTTCACTTTGCACGAATGCTCTCCAAGGCCGGGCCCTCGTTGGAAGATGTGCTGAATAAGGAGAAAAAGCCCTGCATCTATGTGGGCATGGTCTGCGTGCTGGAAGCTTATCAGGGGCAGGGCTATATGCGCAAGGTCATGGATCTTGCCTTTGCCGAAGGCGACCGGCTGGGCATTCCCGTGGTGCTGGACACCGATGCAAAATCCAAGTGCGATAAGTATGTCCACCTGGGCATGAAACTTTACGGTACGCGCGACCTGGGGCCGGGCGGCACGCTGTATGACCTCGTCCGCTACCCGAAAAAGGCAGAATAAAATAGTAAGAGGGAGAGCTCCTTGCGGGGCTCTCCCTCTTTTGGTTACAGGTGCAGATATTTTCCGGTGATGCTGGCGGGATCAGCGGCCACCTGCTCCGGTGTGCCGCAGGCCACGATGCGTCCGCCGCTCTCGCCGCCGCCGGGGCCAAGGTCCACGAGATAGTCGGCGTTGCGGATCACATCCAGATCGTGCTCAATGACCACCACAGTGGCCCCGCTGTCGATGAGACGCTGGAACACGCCCAGCAGGGTGCGCACGTCCAGCGGGTGCAGGCCGATGGTGGGCTCGTCGAATACAAACACGGTGTCAGCCTGCCCTTTGCCCATCTCGCTGGCGAGCTTGAGCCGCTGGGCCTCCCCGCCCGAAAGGCTGGGGGTGGCCTCGCCCAGAGTCAGGTAGCCCAGCCCCAGGCTGGAAAGGGTCTGCAGCCGGCTGGCCACCAGCTTGAGGTCGGCACAGGCGGCGAGGGCTTCGTCCACGCTCATCTCCATCAGGCGGGGCAGGCTCTCGGCCTGGGTGCCGTCCTTCCGGGTGCGGTAGAGGGCGGCGGCATCCTTCTGGTAGCGGGAGCCGCCGCAGTCCGGGCAGGTGATCTCCACATCCGGCAGGAACTGGATGTCCAGGCTGATGGTGCCGGTACCGTCGCAGCCGGGGCAGCGCAGGCGGCCCGTGTTGTAGGAAAAGTCGCCCGCCTTGTAGCCCTTCTCCTTGGCAAGGGGAGAGCGGGCGTAGATCTTGCGCAGCTCATCGTGGACATTGGCATAGGTGGCCACCGTGGACCGCACATTGATGCCGATGGGCGTTGCGTCAATGAGTTTGACCTGAGCAATGCCCGGTGCAGTGATGCTTTCCACATGGGCGGGCAGAGCTTCGCCCTTGGCGGCGGCCTCCAGCGCGGGGATCAGGCTTTCCAACACCAGCGTGGTCTTGCCGGAACCGGACACGCCTGTCACCGCAATGAGCCGCCCCTTGGGCAGCCGGACTTCCAGCGGCTTGACGGTGTGGATGGCCCGGGTGCGCAGGGTGATGGTGCCCAGCGCAAAGAGCTCCGCCTCCGGGGTGCGGGTGCGGGCCGAGAGGGTGTGCAGGTCGGCAAGGAAGGGCCCGATGCGGGAGGCCGGGCTTTGGGCCACCTGCTCCACAGTGCCCTGTGTCAGGATGGTGCCGCCGTTTTCACCGGCACCGGGGCCCATCTCAATGAGCCAGTCGGCATCCCGCAGGATCTCAGTGTCGTGATCCACCAGCACGATGGAGTTGCCGTCCGCGATCAGATCGTACATCACGCCCCGCAGGCCCTCGATGTTGGAGGGGTGCAGACCGATGGAAGGCTCATCCAGCACATAGAGCACGCCGGTGGTGCGGTTACGCACCGAGCGGGCCAGCTGCACCCGCTGGCGCTCCCCTGTGGAAAGGGTGGCGGCCTCCCGGTCAAGGGAGAGGTAGCCCAGCCCCAGATCCAGCAGGCGGGCGGCGGTGGCCTGAAAGGACTCGCAGATGCTCTCAGCCATGGGGCGCATCTCCACGGGCAGGGAGGCGGGCACCCCTTCCACCCACTGTACCAGCGTGTCCAGCGTCATGCGGCAGGCATCGGCCAGCCCGATGCCCCGCAGCCGGGGAGCCCGGGCCGCGGCGTTCAGGCGGGAGCCGCCGCACGCAGGGCAGGGGCCCTGCTTCAGGAACCGCTCCACCCGCTTCATGCCCTTTTCGTCCGTTACCTTGGCAAGAGCGTTCTCTACGGTATAAACGGCGTTGAAGTAGGTGAAATCCATTTCACCCGCCGCGCCGGTCTTGCTGTTCTGGTAGAGCAGGTGCACTTTTTTGGCGGGGCCGTGGAACACCATGTCACGCTCTTCCGGGGTCAGCTCCCGGAAGGGGACGTTGGTGCGCACGCCCATCTTTTCGGCGATCTCCTTCATCAGCGACCACATCAGGGTCTGCCAGGGCAGCACCGCGCCCTCGTTGATGGAAAGGCTCTCGTCCGGCACCAGAGTGGATTCGTCCACCACCCGCACGATGCCGGTGCCCTCGCAGCTGGGGCAGGCTCCAGTGCTGTTAAAGGCGAACTGCTCCGCGCCCAGCACCGGCACCTGCGCGCCGCACCGGGGGCAGTAGAGCGGGATCTCGGCCGCAATGTTCAGGCTGGGCGGCACCATGCAGCCGCAGCTGGGGCAGGGGTAGTGGGACAGCCGGGAGAACATCAGCCGCAGGCTGTTCAAAAGCTCGGTCATGGTGCCAAAGGTGGAACGCATCCCGGGCACGCCGGGCCGCTGGTGGAGGGCCAGTGCGGCGGGAACATAGCGGATCTCGTCCACCTGCGCCTTTTCGACCTGGGTCATCCGGCGGCGGGTGTAGGTAGAAAGGGCCTCCAGATAGCGGCGGGAGCCCTCGGCGTAGAGGACCCCCAGCGCCAGCGAGGACTTGCCGGAACCGGACACGCCCGCAATGCCGACGATCTTGTGGAGCGGCACATCTACGTCGATGTTCTTCAGGTTGTGCACCCGCGCGCCCCGCACCCGGATGGCGGCGGGGAGAGCGGAACTGGATTCGTGGTTCATCGTGTCTCCTTTCTCTGAATGGGGTCACAAAAGGCTCCCCCACAGGGGAGCCGGAAAGATCATAAACCGAGAGGATTGAACCGCTGGTGTTCGAGCTGGTCGATCACCGCCTGCGCTGCCGGTGCAATGGGGGCGGGCACTGCGGCGGGGCGGCTGAGGTAGTAGCCCTGTAGCAGATCCACGCCCAGACCGATGACGGTGCGCAGCTGGGCCTCGGTCTCAATGCCCTCGGCGATGAGTTGCATACTGCGGGCGTGGGCGTAAGCCACAATGTTGGAGACGATCTGCTGCTTGTCGCGGTCGGTGTCGATCCCACGCACAATGGAAATGTCGATCTTGATATACCGGGGCGACAGCTCCAGCAGGTTCAATTCGTTGCTGTAGCCGCTGCCGTAGTCATCCAGCGCAAAGGAGCCGGAGAAGCCCGGAATGTTCCGCTTCCGTTCCAGACATGCGCGGTCCAGATCTTCCTGTTCGGTGATCTCCACCACCAGCCGCTTGAGCAGCTCGGGGTAGCGCTGAGCATATTCCTCCACATCCTCAACCGTCAGGCTGACATTGGCGATGGAGTTGATGAAGAGCAGGGCATCGCTCTGGAGCAGGCCCTGTGCCTGCAGGCGCTGGAAGATCTCGCTGGAATGGAACACAGTGATCCGTTCGATCTCATACAGGCGGCCTGTCTCATGGGCCAGCTGCATGACCTGAGCGGGGGAGTGCAGGGTAGGCAGATCGACCCGCATGAGGGCCTCGTAGGCTGCGACCCGGCCGCTGCGGGCAGAGTAGATGGGCTGGAAGTGGTAGGACACCAGCTCCTCCTGCAGCAGGCGCTCAAAGTCCTGCTGGGTCTGGGCGGCGTATGCCTCCTGATGGTAGCTGCCGATATCAAAATCACACATGCGGCCCTTGTGGGAATGCTTGACCTGATACATGGCAAAGTCGGCATATTTTTTCAGGGTGAGCAGGTCGTGGCCGTCCGTGGGGTACCAGGCAATGCCGCCCGAGATGCTGATGTGCAGCTCTTGCCGTTGGGCAGGATGGACACGCTGCGCTGCAGGGCGGCACTCAGCAGCTCCAGCTGGGCGCGGAGCTGTGCCTGATCCTGGTAGCCATAGAAGAAGATTAGGAATTCATCGCCCGAAAGGCGGGAGCAGATGGTGTTGGCGGGCGTGTTGGCCGCAAAGCACTGGCCGGTCTGGCGGATGTACTGGTCGCCCCAGTCGTGGCCGTAGGTGTCGTTGATCTGCTTGAGGTTGTCCAGATCCATCATCAGCAGGGCGGCACAGCCCAGCTTTTCGGGCTGCTGGAACAGCGCGTCACAGGCGCGGTCAAAGGCACGGCGGCGGTACAGGCCGGTCAGGGTGTCGTAATCGCGCTCGTGCTCAATGCGCTGCTGCTCCAGCACCGTGGTGGTCATATCCTCAGCCAGACCCACCTCGGAAGCGCTTTCGCCCAGGATATGGGTGATGCGCAGGGTGATGTAGTGGGTGCTGCCGTCGGGCTGGGGGATGGCAAAGACCTTGTTGTTGGCCGGGGACAGGCGGTAGAACCACCGCTGCTCCAGTGTGCCCATCAGGGCGCGGAAAGCCTTTGGCGTGAGCGGATCTGGCTGCTCCTGCGCAAGGCCCAGCATGGAGAAGAAGTTATCAGTCACATAAACGCTGTCATCGCGCAGCTCATAGCCGCCCAGCTCCGCACTGGCCAATTTCATAATGCGCAAAAAGCGGGTGGAGGAGTCCAGCACGTCCTTGCTCAGCTGGGTAAAGGCGGAGGAGAACTGATCCAGCTCCCTGATGCCGGTGGTGGACAGATGCGGGATGGCGGAGGAATCCGCTTCGGCAGCGGCTACCTCAGCCGAGAGCTTGGCAACGGGCCGGGCCAGCCGCCTGCTGATCAGCCAGCTGCAAACAAAGCCAACGGCCAGCGTGATCAGCATGATGAAGGAGAACAGCTGCTTCAGCCGCTGGGCGAAAGCAAAGAGCTGCACCGCGGGAACGGAGCCCACAAGAAGCCAGTGCTTGCCCGAGAAAGGGGCGTTCCGGCTGTAGAGGTTCAAGGGGGAGACCGAAGCAATGTAGAGGGCATTGCTGAAGAGGTAGCGGTGGGTATGGGCACTGTGGAGGCGCAGCGTAAGGCTTTCGTCCGCAGAACCCGGCTGCCCGTCGCAGTGGGAACGGAGCACCGGACACAGCTGCAGTTCGGAGGCAGAGAGCTCCTCCGTATCGGTCACGGCAAGGAAATAGGTGCCGTTGTTCTGCAGCTCAGAGCAGGGCAGGTTCTCCCACAGGTAGTCGGCCAGCAGTTCCACGCCGATCACGCCGTAAACGGTGCCATCCGGCAGGATCAGGGGCTGGCTGTAGGCAATGGCCTCGTGGGTGTCCCCGGGTACCAGATAGGATTGTGAGGTCCAGTGGCCATAATCGGAGGCGGCAAGGCTGGCTCCGTCTTTATAGGCGGCCTGGAAAGGGGGATAAAGGAAGCCCCGGTTTCCCAGTGCCCGGTAACGGATGGTGGGGGACCAGCTGTTGTCCGTGGCAATGGAGAGGGACTGCACCAGCTGGGCCGGTGCCCGCACAAAGGTCAGGTCGGCGTTGCGCTGGGAGGGAGCGGCATCCGGGTCAAGATCCCGCAGGTAGATGGCGGGCATGAGGCTGTCCTGCTTCCGCTTGTCCAGATCATGGGTGTTCAGGATAAGGAACACGCCGGTCACCGACTTGATGCGCAGGGTGCTGATGAGCTCCGGCGCGGCGGCTTCCAGCAGGGGATAGGCCGCGTCGCTGCTGCTGTCCAGCGTGCTCAGGCTGATCTCTCCCTCGTCCAGAAGCTGCTGGGTCAGGCCATTGATGGTATCGGAAAGGCTGGTCAGCTCCTGTGCATCGTGGAAGATGGACTGAAGATACCGGCTGCGGTTGTCCACCTGCATGGCAAGGATATCCTCGGCGTTCTGGTTCAGCTGGGGGCCAAGCCGGGTGACGTGGACGGCAAAGGTCAGCAGCAGGAACTCCACCGCCAGCACAGCCAGCAGGGAGAAAAGGATGGTGCCGAAGATAGAATGGCCCGTCTGAGGGGCCTTCTGACTGTGCGGCTTGCGGTTCTGCATCTGAGGGGTTCTCCTTTTGTGATTGTTCCAAGGGCATCTCAGCCCGCAAAGGCGCTGAGAGCGGCCAGAGTCTGGTCGTACCAGGCATCAAAATAGGCATCGGTCAGGAACTCGGCTTCGGCTTCCTCTGGGGTCTGCCCGGCAGCCAGCCGCTCCAGCACCGTGGCACGGTCGGCAGTGACACGGTCCTCCAGCGCGTACTGCAGGGTATTGCGGGCGCGCAGGGCATCCGGAAAGGCATGGGTGGTGTAGAGCTTGCTGCGATCGATGGCATCAATGGACAGGCTCAGCACCTTGTGGATGCGCTCGGAGACCGTCAGGCCGCTGTTCTCAAGGGCGGACATGCTGTTGGCGGCATAGGTCACGGGCATATAGCCGGACTGCACCGAGAACTGCAGGTTGTTTTCCGGCTGGGTGAACCATTTCAGAAAGGCAACGCAGGCACTGATCTCGTCCTCGGTGCCCGGGATGACTACCATGCCGACCCCCTGCTGGACGGCCACCGGCTCACAGCCTGCAAAGCTGGGGCAGGGCAGTGCGGCCATTTCGATGCCGTGGCTCTCGGTGTCGCTGGTCAGCACCTGGGTGGGGAAGAAGGAAGCGCTGGAGGAGGAACCGACATAGGCCAGCAGGCTGCCGATCTTGATATCGTCGCTGCGGAACTTGCCGCTGGCACTGCACCAGCCCTTGATGTAGGGGACATAGTAGTTATCCCACAGCTTGCGGAGGGTCGGCTTGTCAAAGTGCAGGGTCATCACGCCGTTCTCGGCATCAAAGATGGTCGTGCCCAGTTCCTGTGCGCCGCAGAGCAGGTAATTGGTCAGCGCGTCGCGGCCATACAGGGCCTTGCCGTCGTTGGGCGCAGCCGTCTGGGCATCGGTCCAGTCGTAGTATTTGTGTGCGGCCTCGTTCAGCCCCTCCACAGTGGAAAGATCCGCATAGGTCACGCCTGTGGCCTCGGCAAAGGGGGCAAAGTCGGTGACGTTCAGGTAGAACAGCTCAGTGGATTTTGCTATGGGAAAGACCTTGAGCTCCCCGTTGTTCATCAGGTCACCCTCCTCGAGAAACCCGGCGATATAGGCGGACTTCTCTTTTTCGGTCAGGTAGGGACTCAGGTCAACGGCAAGGCCCATCTGATCCAGCGTAAAGGCGGTGTCCGCGTAGGAGGAGACGATGTTGGGCAGCTTCTCGGCACCCACCTTGCCCTCGGCAGCGGCCAGCACGCTGGTCTCCAGGTCGTTCACGCTGCCCTGACTGGAGCTTTCGACTCGGATGTTCTTCTCTTTGCCCACGGTGGAGTTGAACTGCTCCACCAGCTGGTTGAAGCATTCCAGCTGATCGCCGTTGTAGTAGGTCCAGATCGTGATGGTGGTGGGCAGCTTGCTTCGGCCGCAGGCAGTGCTGCCCAGCGCCACGGCGGCGCACAGCAGCAGACTGACGACAGAACGAAGGATTCGTTTCATTGACTTATCTCTCCCATTCCGACAAAACGGCTCACGGAAAAACGGCGCGTCCTGTCGTTTCTGAAATGATACCAGACGAAAATATTGTAACACTTTTTTGGGGCGGGGGCTACTGATTTTTGAAAAAACACCCGAAAGCAGACGAAAAAAAGAAAGAATCTCTGGCCTGCGCTTCCATTTTTCGTAAAGTCCGGATATAATACAAGCATAAAATACAACAAAAAGAATGGGAGAACTTATGGCGCAGAAGAAGGACGAGGGCCTGAACGGCAACGAAAAGATCGAACAGGCAGTCTGCCAGTTACAGCAGGAGCCTACACAGGAGCAGCTGGCGCATACCCTGACCGTGATCCGGCGGAGGATGCGGGAAAACGGACAGGTCGTGGTGGCGGTGGAGCCGAACCCGGCCAGTGAGCAGATGCAGCTGCGGGCCCTCCGCACGGCCGATGGGGCCAGCTGGTGGTATGCCTTTACCAGTTTTGAAGAGGAGATGAAGGGCGCGGAAGCGGTGCAGTCCACCTTTCTGGTGGAGCTTGAAAAGCTGTTGGATGCCGCACTGCAGGTGCCGGAGATCCAGGGCATCATCCTGAACCCCTGGAACCGCACCATCCAGCTGGACAAGACCCTGCTCCGGATCATCAAGGGGTAAACACGAAAGGACCCGCCTGCCGCATTTTGGTGCGCGCAGACGGGCCCTTTTTATATGGTAAAGGAAGAAGGAGAATGGCAGATCAGGCCGCGTCGGTGCGGTTCTTCTTGAGCAGGCTCAGGATCACGGCACCCACCACGCTGCCAGCGGCCAGAGCCACGCAGTAGAGCAGGGCATGATCGACCACAGGGAACACGAAGATGCCGCCGTGGGGAGCGCGCAGGGCGCAGCCGAAGGTCATGGAGAGGGCACCGGCCAGCGCGGCACCGGCCACACAGCTGGGCAGGACGCGCAGCGGGTCGGTGGCGGCGTAGGGGATGGCACCCTCGGTGACGAAGCACAGGCCCATGACGTAGTTCACGATGCCGTTGCGGCGCTCGTCAGGAGTCCACTTCTTGGGGCAGAAGGTGGTGGAGAGGGCGATCGCGATGGGAGGAACCATGCCACCCACCATGACAGCGGCCATGACCTCGTAGTTGCCGGAGGCCAGTGCGGCAGTGCCAAAGACGTAGGCAGCCTTGTTGAAGGGGCCGCCCATGTCAATGCTCATCATACCGGCAACGATGGCACCCAGCAGGACTTTGGAGGTGCCGCCCATGGCGTTGAGGCAGTTGGTCATGGCGGTGTTGATCATGCCCATGACCGGGTTGATGCCGCACATCACGGCACCGATGATGAGGATGCCGCCCAGCGGGTAGATCAGCATGGGGCGGATGCCGTTCAGGCTGGCGGGGAGCTTTTCGGTGATCTTCTTCAGGAACTCGACCACATAACCGGCCACGAAACCGGCCAGCAGAGCGGCCAGGAAGCCGCCGGAGATGCCGGTGGTCTCACCATTGGCAAGGCCTGCAAAGTTGGTGCCGTTCATGGCCAGCACGCCGCCCGCAAAGCCCACGGCCAGACCGGGACGGTCGGCGATGGACATGGCGATGAAGCCTGCCAGAATGGGAAGCATGTAGCCAAAGGCGGCGCTGCCCACCGTCTTGAAGAAGGCGGCGATGGGGGTGTTCATGCCGAAGTTGGAGGGATCGATGGTGTAATCGTCCAGCAGGAAGGCCAGCGCGATCATAATGCCGCCGCCCACCACAAAGGGCAGCATGTGAGACACGCCGTTCATCAGGTCTTTGTACACCTTGCGGCCAAAGCTGTCGCCGGAGGTCTCCTCCTCGGCAGCGGCGGCACCGCCCTTGGCATGATAAACAGGAACTTCACCGTGGGCCACCTTTTTCAGCAGCTCCTCGGGCTTGTGGATGCCGTCATCCACCCGGGCAAACAGCACGGGCTTGCCGTCAAAGCGGGCGGTCTCCACATTTTTGTCTGCAGCCACGATGATGCCGTCACAGGCTGCGATCTCGGCGCGGGTCAGCACGTTCTTGGCACCATCGGAGCCGTTGGTCTCCACCTTGGTGGGCAGGCCCAGCTTGTCACCGGCCTTGGCCAGCGCCTCGGCGGCCATGTAGGTGTGGGCAATGCCGTTGGGGCAGGCGGTCACGGCCAGAATGCGGTAGCCGCTCTGGGGGATGGCCTGCTGGGTGAAGCTCTCCTCACCGAACTGGGCCTCCTCTTGTGCGTCGATGAGGGCAAGGAATTCGGCGGGGGTCTTGGCGGCCTTCAGCTTTTCCACAAAGTCCTCGTTCATCAGCATCTGCATCATGCGGGCCAGCATATCCACGTGCAGGCTGCCGTTTTCGGGGGCCGCAATGGCAAAGAGCAGGTCGGTCTTGCCGTCATCCTCGGCGTTGTACTGCACCGGGTTGCTCAGACGCAGGGCGGCCAGGCTGGGCCGGGTGACCACATTCGTCTTGGCGTGGGGAACGGTGATGCCGTTGTCCACATAAGTGGAGGCCTCATCCTCCCGGGCGTAGAGTGCCTTCTTGTAGGCTTCTGTGTCGGTGATGTTGCCGTGGGTGGCCTGCAGTTCTACCAGCCGGGAGAGGATCTCGTCCCGGTTGGAGGCCGCGGAATCCAGCTCGATGGACTTTGCGGTGAATAATTCCGTAATGCGCATAAGGGTTCTCCTCTTTTATGATTTGGCAGGCTTTCCCTCTCAGTCAAAGCCTGATGGCTTTGACAGCTCCCCCAAAGGGGGAGCCAACGCATCTCCAAGGTCAGCAGAAGTTGAATCTGGGAGAGCAATTGCCTCTCCCTTTGGGAGAGGTGGCATTGCGTCAGCAATGACGGAGAGGGTGAGCTGCCTTAAATTTGACCAAACAATTCTTCGATCTTTTCTTTCGTTGCCAGCCCAAGGCTGAACGCGGTGGCACTGCCGCAGGCGGTGCCCAGCCGGAGGGCCTGCTCATAGCTGCCGCTTTGCAGATAACCTGCCACAAAACCGGCCACCATGCTGTCGCCTGCGCCCACGCTGTTCACGACCTTGCCCTTGGGGCAGCCGATGCGGTGCACCTCGCCGTGCTCATCCACCAGCAGAGCGCCGTTTCCGGCCATGCTCACCAGTACGTTCCGGGCACCCTTTTCCTGCAGGGCGCGGGCGGCGGCGGTGATCTCTTCGTCCGTTTTCAGCTCCCGGCCCACGATCTCGCCCAGCTCGTGATCGTTGGGCTTGATCAGGAAGGGGTGATAGGGGAGGACGTTGACCAGCAGATCCTGGGTGGCATCCACCACGGCCCGCACGCCGTGGTCCTCCAGCCCTGCCAGCAGCCGCTCGTAGGTGCTCTGGGAAAGGCTCTTGGGGATGCTGCCCGCCAGAATGAGGATGTCGTCCGGCTGCAGGGTGCCCAGCTGGGCTTCCAGCTGCTGCATGGCGCTTTCCGGGATGCTGGGGCCTGCGCCGTTCAGCTCCGTCTCGGTGCCTGCCTTGATCTTGACGTTGATGCGGGTCATGCCCTCGGCCAGATGGATGAAATCGGTCCGGAGCCCCTGCGCGGCCAGACCACGCTCCAGCCAGGCACCGGTCTCACCGGCCACAAAGCCCAGAGCCACGCTCTCACAGCCCAGCTCCCGGAGCACGCCGGAAACATTGATGCCCTTGCCGCCCAGCACGCAGTCCTCCCCGGCGGCGCGGTTTACCTCGCCCACCTCAAGGGGTCTGTCGAGACGGACGACATAATCAATGGCAGGATTGAATGTAACAGTGTAGATCATACCTCGGTCTCCTTTATCAGAGTATATTGCCGGTATTTGGGGTTGGGGCACCGGTTCGTCAGGATGGCACCGCTGTGCAGATCACAGATGACGGCGGGGTAGACCTGCGCGAATTTGGTGTCGTCCACCAGGAACCACGCCTCCCGCGCCCGGTGGAGAGCCGCAGCCTTGACGGCTGCCTCCTCGGGGTCTGGGGTGGTAAAGCCGGAACCCAGCGCCACGCCGTTGGCCCCCATGAAGGCTTTGGTGAAATTGTACTGTTGGATGGCAGTCAGTGCAGCCGCCCCGATGATGGCCTCGGTCTGGGGCCGCAGCAGCCCGCCGGGCAGGAACACCCGGCAGCCTTTCTGGGCCAGCAGGCGGGCGTGGGCCACGCCGTTGGTCACATAGCTGGCGTTCAGGGCCGGGCCGCTCAGCGCCCGTGCCAGAGCCAGCGTGCTGGAACCTGCATCCAGATAGATGAAATCTTCCGGCAGGATCAGTTCTGCCGCCGCCTGGGCGATGCTCTGTTTCTGGCTGACGGCCAGCTCTTCCTTGGCGGCCATGGTGGGCTCGTCGGTGCGGAAGGGGCTGTCCGGCAGGGTGGCCCCGCCGTGTACCTTGTTCAGTTTGCCCTGCTTGTCCAGCTCGTTCAGGTCGCGCCGGATGGTGGATTCGCTTGCGTTCAACGCCTCGCACAGCTCCTGTACGGTGGCGGTGCGCTGCCGCGCCAGCAGATCCAGGATCAGGCTGAATCGTTCTTCTGCCAGCATCGGGAACATTCCCCCTTGTTCGATTTATATGATTTATTTTGATTGACGTTGGCGGGTTCTGACCGCCTTGCCCCCTTATTATAGCAAAATCTCAGTCAAAATCAATCAGATTCCGCCAAGTATGAGTGACAAAATGTTGCTCTGTTTTTTGGGCAGGATGCATAAAGAGTGGGATACAACAACAAAAAGCCGACACTCCGCAATGGAATGTCGGCTGAATCTCTCACCGCTTCGGTCTGGCTGTGCCAGCGCCTTGCGGAGCTTCCCGAATAGGGAAGCCAGGGATCACGGTTACTTATTCTGGATGTACTCGTCCATGGCCTTGGCGGCTGCCTTACCGGCACCCATGGCCTTGATGACGGTGGCGGCACCGGTCACGGCATCGCCGCCGGCGTACACGCCCTCACGGCTGGTCTTGCCCTCGTCGCCCTCGGTGACGATGCAGCCGTGCTTGTTGGTCTCCAGGCCGGGAGTGGTGGAGCGGATCAGGGGGTTGGGGCTGGTGCCCAAGCTCATGATCACGGTATCCACATCCAGCTCAAACTCGCTGCCCTTCTTTTCAATGGGACGGCGGCGGCCGGAAGCATCAGGCTCACCCAGCTCCATCTCAATGCAGGTGATGGACTTGACGAAGCCTTCGTCGTTGGCGTGGATCTCCACGGGGTTGCACAGGGTCTTGAAGATGATGCCCTCTTCCTCGGCGTGCTCCACCT
>ERZ779850.309-NODE-309-length-62239-cov-7.028287_pt1 | contig 62239 bp, 59 predicted proteins | sample MGYA00511249_ERZ779850 | MGnify/ENA primary metagenome ERZ779850 (study PRJEB29588, sample SAMEA2162475) | human gut metagenome | biome: human gut; feature: human-associated habitat; material: faeces | place: Denmark | collected 2008/2010 ...
AAAGGATGATTGATGACATCGAAGACGGGAAAATCAACTGCGTTGTCACAAAGGATTGTTGTGCGATAATAGGACTAAATCAGAGAGACCTTGAAAATCAAGGCAATCTGGCTTAGTCCTTTCTTTTTTGACCGAAAAGAAGAACAATTTCACAACAATCGGTGCGAAGGGCAAAACCGGCTGACTATGACAGGAGGCATACTTGGATCAGCCAGCCCCAGCAGCGCTGCTCAACAGACGAAAGGAGTTCCACCATGAAACAGGGTGCTTTGGTATATGACATGGAATCCGGGCGATACGATATTCGCTTTGATCTCAGCAGCTACTACGGTGGTCTGCACTGCGGAGAATGCTTCGATGTTATGGTCGGGGGCAAGTGGACGCCGACGCGGATCGAAATGGCTGCTGACTGGTATCTGGTCGGCATTCGCACTGATGACCTCCAAGGACTGCGGGTGAGAATGTGAAGACTTTTCTCAAGGAAGTGCTTCTTCCGCTCCTGCTGGCCTTGTGTCTGGCGGCACTTTTCAAACCGGTCTACATGAAAGACGGTGTGTGCGATTATTTCCTTCTGTGGCTCTGTGTGGGCTTTCCTTTCGGGGTGCGCAGGATGTGCCTTTGGCTTGTGCCTTACGGGTATGGGATCTCCGGCACAGTCGGAATCTTCGCACTGAACATCATCATCGGCGGTCTGATTGGCGGACTTGCTCTGATCACCGGGCTTCTGTTCGGTATCGTGCATACCGTCCGTGAAATCATCTGAATAAGAAAAAGCTAAGAGGGTTTGTTTCATACTCCATCGCGGAGCATGAGGCAAACCCTCTTTTTTTGTTGTCCGAAAGCTGGAATATTCTGCCATTGCAGAGACAGCGATACGGCGAGGAAAGGAGATGAAAAAATGAGCTATATGGCAGTCGGAACGCTGCAAGCTTTTGAAGCGCTCATGGTAGAGAAACCCGGCTTCAACCACTACGACAGCGGATGCGAGGGAATCACACCGGAATGCCGGTCATGTTTGTTCCACCGCCCTCACTGGAAATATCAATCCTGTGTTTTTGCTGAATGTCCCTATTCTCCGGTCAGGCTCTCCACCCGGAAGCCCACATCGGAGACCGCAAAGGAGCGATGATCGCATGGCAGTCTACCGCGTAAACAAAAACCGTGGCTATACCGTCATGGCAAACTTCCACCTCCGGGACAAGAATTTGTCCCTCAAGGCCGTGGGGCTTCTCTCCAAAATGCTCTCCTTCAACGACGGCTGGCAATTCTCCACACGCGGTCTGTCTGCCATCTGCAAGGAAGGTCCCGATGCGATCCTCTCCGCTCTTCGGGAACTGGAAAACTATGGCTACCTCGTCCGGCATCAGGCTCGGGACGAAAAAGGCCGGATGAGCAGCATGGTCTTTGAGATATACGAGAAGCCGCAGGAGGTTTTGCCGGAGGCGGGTAATCCGTATACGGAAAATCCCGATGCGGATAATCCGGTCACGGAGAAACCGTATACGGGAAATCCCGCACAAAGAAATACGGATCAAGTAATTACTGAAAAAACAAATACCAGTCTGAATAACTATCAATCCATCAATCTTGATGGGATGGACAGGATGGATGAACGAGAAAGTTATAGAGAATTGCTTTGGGAAAATCTTGAGCTGGATATTCTCGCCCATGACACGCGTTTGGATATGGACCGGGTAAACGAGCTGCTGGAAATCATGTTGGATGCAGTCTGTTCTACAAGTCCCACGATCCGGATCAACGGCGAGGATATGCCGCAGCAAGTGGTGAAGTCCCGTTTCCTCAAGCTGAACAGCAGCCACATCGAGTATGTCCTGCAAGCGATGAACGAAAATCCCTCGGCAATTCGGAACATCCGGGCGTATCTGCTGACTGCGCTCTACAATGCACCGCTTACAATGGACAATTACTATTCCGCCCTTGTAAACCATGATCTCTATGGCGGAGGCAGGAAGTAGACAAGCACCCCGTCCTGTGGCTATCCCCATCGGGACGAGGACGGGCTGACACATTGACGAAGGGAGGCATCAAACTGATGATCACCATCTATCTCCGGGGCATCCCGCCTTAGTGTGGGTTAAGTCCCTGAAACATCTGAAAGGAGGTTCCCATGCAGGATGAAGTAAACACAAAAGTCATTGCCCTTGTCATCAAAGGCGGCAGAATCTCCGCAGAGGTGCTGGAAAAGGCGCTGAAAAAGTTCGTGGAGGAAATCGAGAAGGCACAGAAGCAAGCTTCCCGTCCGAAGACCTATCGCGGCAAGCAGTCCATCAAGCATCTTGTCGAGCAGAATGCCGCGATCAGTAACATCGAGGTGACGGATGGCAACATCAAGTCCTTTGAGCATACCGCCCGGAAATACGGGATTGATTATGCGCTCAAAAAGGACACCTCAGAGCAGCCTCCCCGCTACCTTGTCTTCTTCAAAGGGCGGGATGTGGATGTAATGACACAGGCGTTCAAGGAGTTCTCGGCGCGGACGATCAAGCAGAAGGAAAAGCCTTCGCTGCGGCAAAAACTTTCCCGTCAGAAGGAGCAGAGCAAGAGCCAGCACCGTGAGCAAGTCAAGGTCAAGAGCAAGGATCGGGGTGTGGAGTTATGAAGCAGCAGCTCGATATGAAACGGCTGATCCTGCTCAACCTTCCGTATGTGTTCGCCTTCTATTTCGTGGATAAGGTTGCGGCAGTCTTCCGGCTGGCACCCGGCAGTGCGTTTGTGGAAAAGCTCACAGGCGGCTTTGCCAACTTCGGGACTGCCTTTGCCAATCCGCTGCCCAGCTTCCATCCGATGGATCTGCTGGTCGGCGTGGCGGCAGGATTGCTGCTCAAGCTGGCCGTCTACATCAAGGGAAAAAACCGGAAGAAATTTCGCCAAGGAGAGGAATACGGGTCAGCCCGATGGGGACGGCCAGAGGACATCAAGCCCTATGTGGATGACGAGTTCTCCAACAACATCATCCTCACCCAGACCGAGGCGCTGACCATGAACAGCCGTCCCAAGCAGCCCAAGTACGCGAGGAACAAGAACATCCTTGTTATCGGCGGTTCCGGCTCCGGCAAGACAAGGTTCTTCGTTAAACCAAACCTCATGCAGATGCACAGTTCCTATTGCGTCACTGATCCGAAAGGTACAATCTTGGTTGAATGCGGAAAGATGCTGGAAAAGAACGGGTATGTCATCAAATCCCTGAATACCATCAATTTCCGAAAGAGTATGCACTATAATCCCTTTGCCTACATCCGCAGCGAGAAGGACATCCTCAAGCTGGTCAATACAATTATCGTCAATACGAAAGGAGATGGCGATAAGTCCGGTGAGGATTTCTGGGTCAAGGCCGAAAAGCTCTACTACACAGCCCTCATTGGATATATCTGGTACGAGGCACCGGAACACGAGAAAAACTTCACTACTTTGCTCGAAATGATCAATGCCTCCGAAGCCAGAGAGGATGACGAGACCTTCAAAAATCCCGTTGACCTGATGTTTGATGAGCTGGAAGCCAGAGACCCGGAACACTTTGCAGTAAAGCAGTACCGCAAATACAAGCTGGCGGCTGGCAAAACTGCGAAGTCGATCCTGATTTCCTGCGGCGCAAGACTTGCCCCCTTTGACATCGCAGAGCTGCGGGAGCTGATGAGCTACGACGAGATGGAGTTGGACACCCTCGGTGACAGGAAGACGGCACTGTTCGTCATCATCTCCGATACCGACGATACCTTCAACTTTGTGGTGGCAATCATGTACTCCCAGCTTTTCAACTTACTCTGTGATAAGGCAGATGATGTCTACAACGGAAGACTACCGGTTCATGTGCGCTGCCTTCTCGACGAGTTCGCCAACATCGGTCAAATTCCCAAGTTTGACAAGCTCATTGCAACTATCCGAAGCCGGGAGATTTCCGCATCCATCATCTTGCAGTCCCAGTCGCAGCTCAAGACCATCTACAAAGATGCCGCAGACACGATTGTGGGCAACTGTGACACGACGCTGTTCCTTGGTGGCAAGGAAAAATCCACACTGAAAGAACTGAGTGAAGTTCTTGGAAAGGAGACCATCGACCTATATAACACCTCAGAAACCCGTTCCACCAACAACTCCTATGGCCTGAATTACCAGAAGACCGGCAAGCAGCTTATGTCGGAGGACGAGATCGCCGTCATGGATGGCAGCAAGTGTATTTTGCAGCTCAGAGGCGTGAGACCTTTTCTCAGTAATAAATACGACATCACGAAGCATCCGAAATACAAGCTGCTCTCCGATTTTGACAAGCGCAATGCTTTCGATATTGAGAAATACCGCAGTCGGAAGCTGGTAGTCAAGCCCACGGAAGCCTTCGATCTTTACGACATGGGCGAGATCGAAGCAGATTGAAGCCCCGTCTTGTACCGCGCAACGAAGCGGAACCAAGACGGGGCTTCTATTTTTTTGCCCATTTTCAATAACCAACTCACTACATCACAAATTCAAGGAGGATTTTATGGCTTTTATTACTCAGGCAGTCACCGTTTTGCAGACTCTCGTTGTTGCCCTCGGCGCTGGCCTTGCGGTGTGGGGCGTGATCAACCTGATGGAAGGCTATGGCAATGACAACCCCGGCGCCAAGTCGCAGGGTATCAAGCAGCTTATGGCCGGTGGTGGTGTTGTCCTCATCGGCACGACGCTGATCCCGCTGCTCTCCACGCTCTTCTGATCTGTCGTTCTCAGCATAACCGAAAGGTGGTGAAATATTGGGGTTTATTTTAGAAAAAATCGAAGAGGCGATCAAAGACCTTCTGATGGGCTGGATCGAGAGTAACCTGACCAATATGTTCACCGATGTCAATGATAAGGTCGGCACGATTGCGACAGAGGTCGGGAAAACCCCGGCCTCGTGGGACGCAAACATCTACCAGATGATCCGGGGGCTGTCAGAGAATGTCATCGTCCCCATCGCCGGTATCATCATCACCTTTGTGTTGTGTTACGAGCTGATTTCCATGATCACTGAGAAGAACAATCTCCACGACACCGATACATGGATGTTCTTCAAATGGTTCTTCAAGGCAGCTGTGGCGATCTACCTCGTAACCAACACCTTTGACATTGTGATGGCGGTATTTGACATCGGTCAGAATGTCGTGGCAGGAGCCGCCGGAGTAATCAACGGCAGCACCAGCATTGACATTGATGCAACACTGGCGGAGATGCGAACAAGCATGGAAGCAATGGGCATCGGTGAGCTGCTGGCCTTGTCCATCGAAACGCTTCTGATCAGCCTGTGTCTCAAAATCATGTCCATTCTCATCACGGTCATCCTCTATGGCCGTATGATTGAGATTTATTGCACCGTGAGCATTGCGCCGATCCCGGTGGCTACGATGTCAAACCGGGAATGGGGCAGCATCGGCAACAACTACCTCAAAGCTCTGTTTGCACTGGCGTTCCAAGGATTCCTCATCATGATCTGCGTGGGCATTTACGCGGTGCTGATAAACAACATGATTATTGCGGCCAATATCCACTCCGCGCTCTTCTCGGTTGCAGCCTATACCGTGATCCTCTGCTTCTCTCTCTTCAAGACGGGAAGCCTCGCAAAATCACTGTTCAATGCCCACTAAGGAGGTTCGGATGAAGAAATACAGCATTATCTATGCCGACCCTCCGTGGCAGTATCGCACCTACTCCAAGAAGGGACAGGGACGGTCAGCCGAGAGCCATTACCCCACAATGAGCATCGAAGACCTCAAGGCGCTGCCGGTGTCCCAGCTGGCTGACAAGGACTGTGCGCTCTTTCTTTGGATCACCTTTCCTTGTTTGCAGGAAGCCCTTGAACTCATTCAGGCATGGGGCTTTTCCTACAAGACGGTGGCCTTTGTGTGGGTCAAGCAAAACCGGAAGGCAGACTCGCTCTTTTGGGGAATGGGCTACTGGACAAGAGCAAATGCGGAGCTGTGTATCCTTGCCACGAAAGGCCACCCCAGACGGGCAAATTCCGGTGTACATCAGGTGGTTTTGAGCCACATTGAGCAACACTCAAAAAAGCCGGAGGAAGTCCGTGACCGCATCGTCCGGCTGATGGGCGATCTACCCCGCATTGAACTCTTTGCCCGTCAGTCTCCTGAAGGCTGGGATGTATGGGGCAACGAAGTAGAATGCAGCATCAAACTTGGGAAGGAGGAATCCAATGGCATTTGTACCGGTCCCGAAGGATCTTAACCGTGTGAAGACCAAGGTCATGTTCAACCTGACCAGACGGCAGCTCATCTGTTTCGCTCTGGCGGCAGCAGTGGGAATGCCGGTCTTCTTCCTCGCAAAATCGAAACTGGAATTGTCGGCGGCAGCTATGGTCATGGTAGTGATCATGCTGCCTTTTATCTTCTTTGCCCTCTACGAAAAGGACGGTCAACCGGCTGAGAAAATCCTCGGCCATGTGGTCAAGACCATGTTTCTGAGGGACAGGGTGCGGCCTTATCGCACAGAAAATCTCTACGCTGTCATTCAGCGTGAAATCAAGGAAAAGGAGGAATTACAGATTGAACAATGCAGCCAGAAATCCGGCAAAGCCGAAAAAGGCGCTGAAAGACGGCAAGGTGTACGGCGACATTCTTTCCGCTGAGGAAAAGAAGCAGCTTGTCGCGCAGAAGAAAAAGCACAAGAAGGGCAAGAAAGTCCCCAAGTCTGCCCAGCAGACGATTCCCTATGTGGAGATGTGCCGGGATGGTGTCTGTAAGGTCAACGCCCGTCTGTACACCAAGACCATCCGGTTCAGTGACATCAACTACCAGCTTGCCCAGAACGAGGACAAGACCGCCATCTTCGAGAACTGGTGTGACTTCCTCAACTACTTTGACAGCTCCATTTTTGTTCAGCTTTCTTTTATCAACCAGCAGACGAACATTACGGAGTTCAAAAAGCAGATCAATATCCCGCCGCAGCAGGATGACTTCAACGACATCCGCACCGAGTATTCCGATATGCTGCAAGCCCAGCTTACCAAGGGAAACAATGGACTTCTCAAAAGAAAGTACATCACTTTTGGCATCGAGGCCGACTCCCTTCGCGCCGCGAAGCCCAAGCTGGAACGCATCGAGGCGGACATTCTCAACAATTTCAAGAGCCTCGGTGTGAAGACCGAGCCGCTGTCCGGCTACGAACGGCTGAAAGTGCTGCATGATGTGTTCAATCTGGACGCCGGGGAGCCGTTCCGCTTCTCATTCGATATGGTTGCCCGGACAGGGCTGAGCAGTAAGGACTTCATCGCACCCACCTCCTTTGACTTCCGGGAGGGCAAATGCTTCAAGATGGGCAAGACCATCGGCGCGGTGAGCTTCCTGCAAATTCTCGCGCCGGAGCTGAATGACCGGATGCTCGCAGACTTTCTCGATATGGACAGCAACATCACCGTCAACTTCCATATCCGCACCATCGATCAGGCGAAGGCCATCAAGAGCATCAAGATGAAGATCACCGACCTCGACAAGATGAAGATTGAGGAACAGAAAAAGGCTGTCCGATCCGGCTACGATATGGAAATTATCCCGTCCGACCTTGCCACCTACGGCGGCGAGGCAAAGCGGCTGTTGCAGGATCTCCAGACGCGGAATGAACGCCTCTTCCTTGTCACCATTCTCATCATGAACACTGCCACCACCCGGCAGAAGCTTGAGAACGCTGTTTTCCAGACGGCCTCCATTGCCCAGAAGTACAACTGTGCGCTCAAGAGGCTGGACTTCCAGCAGGAAGAGGGGCTGATGTCCTCGCTGCCTATTGGCATCAATCAGGTGGAGATTGAACGCGCACTGACCACTTCCAGCACTGCGGTCTTCATCCCCTTCACCACACAGGAGCTTTTTCAGAGCGGTGAGGCGCTGTATTACGGTCTGAACGCCCTATCCAACAACATGATCATGGTTGACCGCAAGCAACTGAAAAATCCCAACGGCCTCATCCTCGGCACACCCGGCAGCGGTAAATCCTTCTCGGCCAAGCGCGAGATGACCAACGCTTTCCTCATCACCGAGGATGATATCATCGTCTGTGACCCGGAAGCCGAGTATTTTCCCCTTGTCCAGAAGCTCGGCGGTCAGGTCATCCGGGTATCGCCGGTCAGCCCGGACTACATCAATCCGCTGGACATCAACCTGAACTACTCCGAAGAGGAAAACCCGCTGACGCTCAAAAGCGACTTCATCCTCTCCATGTGTGAGCTGATTGTAGGCGGGAAAGAGGGCTTGCAGCCGGTGGAGAAGACCATCATTGACCGAAGCGTCCGCATGGTCTATCAGGATTTTCTTGCCGATCCTGTGCCGGAGAAAATGCCCATCCTCGAAGACCTTTACAATGTGCTGCGAGAGCAAAAGGAACCGGAGGCGCAGCGCATCGCCACCGCCCTTGAAATCTATGTCCACGGTTCGCTGAATGTGTTCAATCACCGCACCAATGTGGATGTCAACAACCGCTTCGTCTGCTACGACATCAAGGAGCTGGGCAAGCAGCTCAAGAAGCTGGGTATGCTCATCGTGCAGGATCAGGTCTGGAACCGGGTGACGGTCAACCGCGCCCAGCACAAGTCCACCCGATACTACATGGATGAGTTCCATCTTCTGCTCAAGGAGGAACAGACGGCAGCATATTCCGTTGAAATCTGGAAGCGGTTCCGTAAATGGGGCGGGATTCCCACCGGGATCACCCAGAATGTCAAGGACTTGCTGGCTTCCAGAGAGATTGAGAACATTTTTGAGAACAGCGATTTTGTCTACCTCTTGAATCAGGCCAGCGGAGACCGGAAAATCCTCTCCGCTGCGCTGAATATCTCGCCCAGCCAGCAGAACTATGTGACCAACTCCAATGCTGGTGAAGGTCTGATTTTCTACGGCTCTACTATTGTTCCCTTCAAGGATGACTTCCCGAAGGACACAACCCTCTACCGGTTGCTTACCACCAAACCCGAAGAAACGATCCAGAACTAAGGAGGTTTTGCATGATGAACAAGATGATTTCCATTCCCGCCAAAGACGCTATCGAATACGGCGAGAACACCAACGCCATGTTTTCCCTGCTTTCGGAGCTGCGTGAGCTGCTGATGACCGAAACCCGTCTCAAGAAACACCATCGTCCCTACCTCCATCTGCGGGAGCAGATCGACGAGAAGGTCAAAGAGATCGCCCCTGTTCTCACCAAGGTGGCTGTGGATATGCTGGCGCTGCGGTGCAGTGCCGTCTCTGTGGAGGACGATGTGGACTGCGCTGGCTGTATCTGTGAGGACTGCGAGGAAGATTGCCGGATGTGCAAGGACTCGCCCTGCTATGACGGTGACAGCGAAGACCTGGAGGATGAGGAAGATACCGTCACCCTCCCCAAAGAGCAGTATGACCTCATGGTGGAGGATCTGCTGACGATGGCCGAGCTGATCGACATGGTATCGGATATGCGTACCCGCGATGTGACCGGAATCCGCGAACTCGCCAAGTACATTCCCGGCTTTGCCAGCTTTGAGAAAGAACGCCTCTCCCTGTATCGTGCGGCGGCGAAAGAGGCCGAGGAAATCATGGATCGCTGGGAGGATATGCTGGATGAAGACGATGAGCCGGACGAGTATTTCTCCGACTGAATCTTCTCTGTGTCTGACAGAAAAGAGGTGAGTTCCATACAGCTTGACACAATCCATACCGGTGACTGCCTCGAAGTGCTGAGAACCCTCCCCAGTGAAAGCATCCACTGTTGCGTGACCTCCCCGCCGTATTACGCATTGCGGGATTATGGCATGGGCGGTCAGATTGGCAGAGAGGCATCACCGAAAGAATATATCTCGCGCCTGACGGAAGTATTTACCGAAGTCAGGCGCGTTCTGCGTTCCGATGGGACGCTCTGGCTGAACATCTCAGACACCTATGCCGGAAAGGGCAATCAGGGTGACTTTACAGACCCGAAAAATCCCAACGGCAGGAACGGTCAGACGGTTGCACTCAACAACAAGGTGGAGGGATGCAAGCCCAAGGATATGATCGGCATCCCGTGGATGCTGGCCTTTGCCCTCCGGGATTCTGGCTGGTATCTACGCAACGACATCATCTGGATGAAGGAAAATCCCATGCCGGAGAGCGTGAAAGACCGCTGCGCCCGATGTTATGAGCATATCTTCCTGTTCTCCAAGTCCCGGAAGTATCACTTTGACCATCTGGCAATCTCAGAGCCGATTGCCCCCGGCACAGCAGAACGACTCAAGCGCGGCGTGAATGGCAGCAATAAATTTGGCAAGGCGATCCCCGGCCAAGTTCAGCCGCAGACCATCAACCGCTCTCGTGCGCATGGGGCAATCACCGACGCCGAGATCAAGCCCCTTCGCAACAAGCGGGATGTGTGGGTGATCAATACCGTTCCCTTCAAAGGCAGTCACTATGCCGCCTACCCGCCGAAGCTGGTGGAGACCTGTCTTCTGGCCGGATGTCCCGAAGGCGGTATCGTGCTGGACCCCTTCATGGGCAGCGGGACAACGGGTATGGTGGCAAGGCAGCTTGACCGGCATTTTGTCGGCATCGAGCTGAATCCCGCATTCACAGAAATGGCCTATCGCCGGATTGGAGGTGAAATCTGATGGAACATGAGCATCTGAAACCCAAGGACAAGGTGGTCACAAGGATGACCAGAGAAGGCGCGGTGGAAGAAAATCTGACAGAAAGCAGTTCGGAACGGATCTCCCAGCGCCTTCAAGAGCCGGAGCTGGTAAAGCCGCAGGAAATCCCTATGCAGACCGAGCTTCCTGACGGTTCTGATGGGACAGCAAAGCTGCATCAGACGATGGCAATGCGTTTTCAGGAGCAGCAGGAAGAGGCTGCGTCCGCTGCTGCGGCACCGGTTGCCGAAAGCGGTGTGTCCCCACCCACGGCATCCGCTTCCAGTTTTGCGTCTGTGGCGGTCAGTGAGGCTGTCCGGGGAACTTCCACCGTAGAGGAAGCGGATGGCAGTGCAATCCTTGGAGATGCGGCCAGAATTGCTGCGGATAGACCGGAGTATGGAGACATTCCCGGTTTGGACGGAAAAATCCAGAGGCTTGAGCAAAAGTCCCGGAAGGCGCATGAGCGTCTGGATGCTGCCAGAGAAAAGCTGCCCACCCACAAGGTTCTCAGGAAAGAGCGTGTCTTCGATGAGGACACCGGCAAGGGTAAAACCCACCTTTATTTTGAGGACGAGCTGACCGTTCCTAAAGGCAAAAGCAAGCTGCAATTTGAGGCTGACAAGTCCGTTCGCAAGGTTGGCGATACGCTGGCCTCCGGCATCCACGGGAAAATCCATGAAGTGGAACAGGAAAACGCAGGCGTGGAGGCCGCGCACAAGTCGGAGATCGCTGCGGAATCTGCCGTCCGGCATTACTCCCACCATAGGCAGAAGGCGGTCAACAAGCCCTATGAGAAGCTTTCCAAGCTGGAACACGAAGCCCAGACCGCCGACACAAAGCTGCACTACGCCAAGACCCAACAGGAACACCCTGAGATGAAGAAGCAGCGTGTGAACATGAACAAGCACTACCAGAAGCAGAGCATCAAGAAGGAATATGCTGCGGCTCGCAAAGCCGGGACACAGACGGCCAGTTCCGCGACGAAAACCACCGGCAAAAAAGCTGGTGAGAAGGTTGCAGATAAGGCGAAGAATTTCATCTCCAAGAACAAGAAGGTTTTCCTCTGGTTCGGTCTGGGGCTGATGGTTGTCCTCCTGCTCTCCGCTGGTATCAGCTCATGTACCGCGATGTTTGCTTCCACCGGCTCAGCGGTGATTGCCACCTCCTACCTCAGCGAAGACGAGGCCATGCTGGGAGCCGAGGCGCAGTATGTGGGCATGGAGGCAGAGCTTCAAGGCTATCTGGACAATTACGAAAGCACCCACAGCTACGACGAGTATCACTTTGATCTGGATGAGATTGAGCATGACCCCTATGTGCTGATCTCTATCCTCTCTGCACTGCATGAGGGCGTGTTCACGCTTTCCGAGGTGCAAGGCACACTGGAAATGCTGTTTGAAAAGCAGTACATCCTCACCGAAGAGGTTGTGGTGGAGACCCGGTATCGTTGGGAGACGGAGTATGACAGCGAGGGCAATCCGTATCAAGTCCGCGTTCCCTATGACTACTACATCTGCTATGTCACGCTGGAAAACTTCGATCTCAGCCATGTGCCGGTGTACATCATGTCCGAAGACCAGCTCTCCATGTATTCGGCATATATGTCGGCACTGGGCAACCGGGAGGATTTGTTCCCCGGTTCCTCGTATGTGGATAAATACATCGAGAATCCGCCCGCCGACTACGATGTCCCGGCAGAATATCTGGATGATGCAACCTTTTCCGCCCTCCTGACCGAAGCGGAAAAATACCTCGGCTATCCCTATGTGTGGGGCGGAAGCAGCCCGGACACTTCCTTTGACTGTTCCGGTTTTGTCAGTTATGTGTTGACCAACAGCGGATTGGTCAACACCGGACGGCTGGGGGCGCAGGGACTCTATAACATCTGTACGCCCATTTCCAGTCCGCAGCCCGGTGATCTGGTCTTTTTCCAAGGGACTTATGACACCAGCGGCGTTTCCCATGTGGGAATTTATGTGGGCGATCAGGTCATGCTCCACTGCGGAGATCCCATCCAGTACACATCCCTCAACTCTTCTTACTGGCAGTCCCATTTTTATGCCTACGGAAGACCACCATATTGAGCGAAAGGAGAAGCGCATGAATCCCAAATACGAGAAGGTCTGCGCAGAAATTGCGAAGATTGAGAAGAAGGTCGAGGACCTTCAGGAGCAGCTCAAGGAGCTGCGCAGCAAGAAAACCGAGATGGAAAACCTTGAGATCATCAACACCGTCCGGGCAATGGTCATGGACAAGGATCAGATTATGGCTTTCCTCTCCACCATGAAGGGCGGCGCACCGCAGCCCGATATGACTGAAACGGAGGTGTCTGACCATGCGTAAGAAAAAGGGATTTCGTCTTCTGACCGCACTCATCCTGACCCTGATGCTGGCTTGCAGCTTGTCTGTGACCGCCTTCGCCGGAGCGGATGACACACCGCAGGAGCTTCCCGTCACCGGTGGAGCAGAGCCGGAAACAATCCCTGAGCCTGAGCCGGAGGAACCTGCTCCTGAGACCGAGCCAGAGGTTGAGCCGGAAGCTGCTGTTCCGGGAGAGGCGTACTATGACCCCGGCAATGCCTATACCCGCGATCTGCTCTATGACAAGGCCACAAACAAGCAGTTTCTCACCATTGAGACAAAGGCCGGGAACACCTTCTACATTGTCATTGACTACGATGCGCCCGTCAACGAAGACGAAGAACAGTACCAGACCTACTTCCTGAACATGGTGGATGAAAACGATCTGCTTGCCCTGATGGATGATGAGGCAGCGGCAGAACTGACCACCTGTATCTGCGAGACCCGGTGCGAGGCCGGGGCAGTCAATACGGAGTGTCCCGTCTGTAAGACCAACATGAGTGAATGTACCGGCGCAGTACCAGAACCGGAAACGCCCCCTGAGCCGGAAGAGCCTGTGGAGGAAGAGCCGGATCAGAAGTCCAATGTCGGGCTGCTCATCGGTGTGATCGCCATTGTCGGCTTGGGCGGCGGTGTGTACTACTACTTCAAGTTCGTGCGCGGTAAGAAGGAACCGGACGAGGATCTGGATTTCTTCGACGATGACGGCTACGAGGAAGAGCCGTATATCAACGAGGACGAAGAGCCGGACATCGCGGAGGATGATGCAGAAAAGGAGGATGAACAGGTTTGATTCTTGTGGTCTCCGAGAAGCCGAGCGTCGCCCAGTCCATTGCCAAGGTGCTGGGCGCGTCCACACGCAGGGACGGCTATCTCGAAGGAAATAACTATTTTGTTTCGTGGTGCGTAGGTCATCTGGTAGGGCTTGCCGATGCAAGCGCCTACGATGAACGCTACGCCAAGTGGCGGTACTCCGATCTGCCCATCGTGCCGGAGGACTGGCTGTATGAAGTCCCCAAGGACAAAGAGAAACAGTTCGGTGTGCTGCGCGGCCTCATGAACGACAAGCGCGTCACCGAGCTGGTCTGCGCTACCGATGCAGGACGCGAGGGCGAGCTGATCTTCCGTCTGGTTTATCACAATGCCGGATGCACCAAGCCTTTCAAGCGTCTCTGGATCAGCTCCCTTGAAGATGCGGCCATCCGTGAAGGCTTTGCCCATCTGCGGGACAGCAAGGAGTATGACCGACTGTATGCAGCTGCGCTTGCCCGTTCCAAGGCGGACTGGATTGTGGGAATCAACGGCACCCGGCTGTTCTCCACCCTCTACCACAGACGGCTCATCGTCGGGCGCGTCCAGACTCCCACGCTGGCAATGCTGGTGGAGCGGGACGGAAAGATTGCCACCTTCCGCAAGGAAAAGTATTTCAATGTCCATGTGGCGCAGGATGGCTTTACCGCCGACATGGAGAAAATCAAAACTAAAGATGAGGCAAATGAGATTGCGGCGGCTTGTAGTCAAAAACAAGCCGCCGTTTCTTCTGTCCGCAGGGAAACCAAGTCCGCAAATCCGCCCAAGCTGTATGACCTGACCACCTTGCAGCGGGAAGCCAACCGCTACTACGGCTTCACCGCTCAGCAAACCCTTGAGCTGGTACAGTCCCTCTACGAGAAGAAACTGCTGACTTATCCCCGTACAGACAGTCAGTTCCTTACCGAAGATATGGAAGGCACTGCCCGTCAGGTCATCTCCATTGTCTGCCGGAAGCTGCCTCTGTTTATTGGCCTGTCTCACGAGCCGGACATTCAGCGCGTCATCAACAACGCCAAAGTCACTGACCACCACGCCATCATCCCCACTGTCCAGCTGGATACGCAGGACATCGGGGAACTTCCGCAGTCTGAGCAGAAAATCTTGTCCCTCATTGGAATGCGCCTTCTGGCGGCTACCGGCGAAAAGCACCTCTATGATGAGACCCGGATCACCGTCTTGTGTGAAGGATACGAGTTCAAAGCGAAGGGCAAAACCGTTGTGCAGGACGGATGGAAATCCATCGAGATGCGATTCAGAGCGTCGCTGGACGGCAAGGAAAAGGACGAGCCGGAACAGGTTCTTCCCGACTTGCGTGAGGGTACGGTGTTGGAGTCCGTGACATCCAGTGTGACCGAGCATTTCACATCCCCGCCCAAAGCCTTTACGGAGGACACGCTTCTCTCGGCAATGGAGACGGCGGGAAATGAGGGCTTTGACGAGGATACCGAGAAGAAGGGTCTTGGCACTCCCGCTACCCGCGCCGGGATCATCGAAAAGCTGGTGAAAGGTGGTTTCGTGGAGCGCAAGGGCAAGTCCCTCGTCTCCACAAAGGACGGCAACAACCTTGTCTGTATCCTGCCGGAGCAGATCGCCTCGCCGTCCATGACCGCCCAATGGGAAAACACCCTGATGCAGATCGAGCGCGGTCAGGCCGAGGCTGATGTGTTCCTTGCGGACATCGCCAAGATGACCGTGGAGATGGTCAATGCCTATCCGTTCCTCTCCGAAGCAGAGGCCAACCGGTTTGACTCTGGCCGGGAGTGCATCGGCAAATGCCCGCGCTGCGGTTCGCCGGTCTATGTGGGCAAGGGCAACTTTTATTGTTCCAACCGCGACTGTGCCTTCTGTTTGTGGGAGGACAATAAGTTTTTTGCATCCAAGAAAAAGAAGCTGACCAAGAAGATTGCCAAGGAGCTGCTTGACAAGGGATGGTGTCGGGTAACAGGGCTTTATACACCGAAGAAGCCCCAGCTCTATGACGCGATCATCCGTCTGGATGACACAGGCGGCAAGTATGTCAGTTTCAGAATGGAGTTTGAGAAATAACCTACCCCAAGTATATTGCATCATGCAGCGGAGGCAAGGACAGTGTAGCCACCCTTCTTCTGGCGGCTCAGCACAACGAGCCGCTGGATGAGGCGGTGTTCAGCGAGGTGATGTTTGACCGACAGACCAGCGGCGAAGTGCCGGAGCATTGGGATTTCATTTACAACCGGCTCAAACCTTTCTGTGAAAAAGAGCTGGGCATCCCGTTTACGGTGCTTCGCGCCGGAAAGACCTATGAGGATGTATTCCACCACATCATCGTCCGTGGACCTCATCAGGGAGAGAAACGCGGCTTTGTCTGGCCGGGAATGTGCGCGGTCAACCGGGACTGCAAGGTTCCACCAATCCGAAAGTACAACGCCTCGCTCTCACCGGAAACCGTCAGCTATGTGGGTATCGCAGCAGACGAGCCGGTGCGCCTTGCAAGGCTTGCCGGGACAAACAAGGTCAGTCTGCTGGACAAGTATGGCCTGACCGAAGCAGAGGCATACCGGCTTTGTGAGCAGAACGGCCTTCTCTCTCCGATCTATGCCCACTGCCGGAGAAATGGCTGCTGGTTTTGCCCGAACGCAAGCGACGCCGAGCTGCATCACATGATCTGTAACCATCCCGAACTCTTTGACCGGCTGATTGCATGGGAACAGGAAGAGAATGTGTTCCATCGCCGGTTGACCCGCAGGGAAACCCCGACTGAGGTAAAAGCTCGCCTGATGCAAAAGCCTCAGCCGGGGCTTTCTATTTGAAAACAGAAGATTGGAGGTTTGCTATGGCAGAAAATAAAAACGCCCAGCAAGTCCGTGAGATCACAGACAGGCTGGAACAGGGCATCAAGGAACTCTTTGAATCCGAGCGATTCAAGGAATATCTGCGCACCATGTCCAAGTTTTACAACTACTCCTTCAACAACACCCTGCTCATTGCCATGCAGAAACCGGAGGCAACTCTGATTGCCGGGTATACGGCATGGCAGCGTAACTTTGACCGCCATGTGATGAAGGGAGAGAAAGGCATCCGCATCCTCGCCCCTGCGCCCTACAAGGCCAAGGTGGAGAAGGAGAAGATCGACCCGAAGACCCAAAAGCCCATGCTGGACAAGGATGGAAAGCCCATCACCGAAACCGTGGAGGTCATGCGTCCGGCCTTTAAGGTGGTCAGCGTCTTTGATGTCTCTCAGACCGAAGGAAAAGAGCTGCCTGACATCGTGGTGGACGAGCTGACCGGCAGCGTGGAGAACTACGCTGCTTTTTTTGAAGCACTCCGGCAGGAATCGCCGGTTCCCATTGCATTTGAGGACATCTCCGGCGGTGCCAAGGGCTACTACCATCTGGAAGACCGGCGCATCGCCATTCAGGAGGGCATGAGCGAGGTGCAGACGGTAAAAACCGCAATCCATGAGATCGCTCATGCAAAGCTCCACGCTCTCGACCAACCGGAGGTGAAACCGGAGTGGAAGGTGGTCATGGTCAGCGAGGGCGGAACGCGAAAAGAACTCATGACCGGCCTTGCCAGTGAGCAGGAGGCAAATGAAGCCGCCGAAAAGCTGGATTGGCGTTATGTGGACGAGAATCAGTTCGAGTGGCGGCTTGAGGTGGAAGAAGACGACACACCCGTTCAGGAGGCTAAAAAAGACCGGCACACCAAGGAAGTAGAAGCTGAGGCGGTTGCCTACACGGTCTGCCAGAGATACGGCATCGAGACCTCCGACTACTCCTTCGGCTATATCGCCGGTTGGTCTTCCGACAAGGAAACCAAGGAGCTGAAAGGTTCTTTGGAAACCATCCGCAGGACGGCGGCAGAAATGATTGGCAGTATTGACGAAAAGCTCAAGGTGCTGACGGCTGAGCAGGAAAAAGAAAATGACCAGAAGTGGGATACGGCTGTTGCGCTGGAGTCCGATGGCAAAGGCTTTATCGAGGTACATGAGACCGATGAGGGATACGATTACTCCATCTACTCTCCCGATAAGAAGCTGATGGACGGCGGTGTTTTGGAGGACACCTATCAGACGGCATATCAGATTGCAGTTTCTCTCTGCGAAGAGAATGGCTTTGCTCAGCCCAGCATTGTGACGGATTACGATGCGTTTTTGGAACAGGTGGAGGCTGCAAACGAGGTTAAGTCCTCCTATCGTGATGTGGCGGTCTATTATGAGACAGCGAATTACGCCTATGAAGCCGGTGAGCTGGATCAATGCCGCACTTCCCGTGACGCAAACATGGCTTGTGCGGCGGCAATCGAGATTGCGATTAGCGCAAATTATGCTGACAATCGGCTTTCCACGGAAGCTGCATTGTCTGATGTCCTTGCGCGGTTTTCCCCGGAGAGAGTGCAATGCGTTCTCGCAAATACCATCCAGCAGAAAAAACACGATGGACGGATCTCGCCGCAGCTCAAGGAATGGGCAGGCGCAATCACCGTTCCCCCGGATGACCGAACCGGCTTTATCGTGGACAAGGTAAATCCCGGTCTTCTGAATCTGTTTGCCTCTTCGTTCAGACAGCAGATGGACTTGGCTGACCGGGAGGCTGACAAAGGCCGTGACCCGGAAGTGGTGGCGTGGGAACGGGATGAAATCACCTCCTTCACTGTAACGGTCAATGAAGTTCAGTCTCCCTGTGTTGCCCCGCCAACGGAAGCCGCTGCGCCCAAGCCCCACCGCCTGACCCCGGAGGAAAAGAAGATCAAAGAGGCTGTGATGGACACGCTGAAAGCGCAGATTGCCCGGAGCAATGATGGGATGATGGCAACCTACCGTTCCTCGGAGCAGTCCTTCAAAGTCATGATGGAATACAAGGTTCGGATTACTGGCAATACGGTCACCCAGAACGGTGAGCCGTTGTTTGCGATCCACCGCCGCCATTCTTCCCGCAAGACGCAAGGCTGCTACCGAGAATTGACCCCTACGCTGGAATATATCCGCAGAGAGCAGAAGCAGGAGAAGCCCTCCATCCGTGATCACCTCAAGGCAGCAAAGGCGCAGCCGGAGCGGAAAGCGCCCTCGAAAACGAAAAAGCATGAGATGGGATTGGAGTGATGGATGTGAAGAGGTATACAGATGTGGACATTCTTGCGGAGCTTTCCAAGCTGGTAGATGCCCATGTGCAGCATTACAAGGAGGACTTCGAGTATGACCGCCGCGCTATCGCACAGGCGGCGAAGGCCGAACTGCCGGAAGACAGGACGCTGATCTGGTTCTGCCGGGAGTGCGGCACCCACTGTTTCCGGGAGAGTCAGGCTTTTATCCGCGATACCCGCGAACACACTACCCTTCGATTCTATGCGGAACAGTCCGGTGAGGACATTACCGCCCGTGTTGTTGTCCCCAAACAGCTCAAAGGCAAGAAGGTCATTGGCGATGTGTTTGAGGTCAATTTCAAAGACCTGGCATTCAAGGTGGCACAGGACTCCATCGCGCCCGCCATGACCCGCATGACCTTTGCGGATGGGTTTGAGCAGGAGGTTCCGTTCAACAAAAGCCTTCGGCAAGCTGAATTGCTGGTAGAGGAACACGGCAAGATCACTGCACTCCATGTGATCCCCACGGATAAGGAGGCGCTGTCTGAGCTTCTGGCACAGCAGAAACATCGCCGGGAACGGTTGCCCGAAGCGGCCAAAGAGGAAAAGCTTGCGCCTTTGCCGATTGCAGCATTTCGCCGCTATCAGGCCATCAAGCAGGAGCATCCCTCCACGCTGGTCTGTTTTGCCCAGAACGGCTATTTCGAGCTGTATGGAGAGGATGCAAAACGAGCTGCGCCGCTGCTGAGTACAAAGATTCTGGATAAGAAGCTTCGGGGACACGAATCGATCCCCGTCACCGGTTTCAAAGAGGAGCTGTGGGTTGCCGCCGCTAAAAAGCTGTGGAAGGCCGGTGAGGATGTCCTGCTCCACAAAGATGGCGAAGTTTTCAAGGAACTGCGAGCTGCCGATTACATTCCCATCGGCGCAGAACTTGAAGTGGCCGGTGTGCTGAGCCGGATCGACAAGGTGGATTTTGCCGCCGCCCGGGTATTTCTCACCAATATGGAGCAGCTGGAGCGCAACATCCAGTACACCGAGCCGGTAGAGGTAGTCCGAAGTTATGTGGAGGATGCTGGTCTTGCCGTTTATGAATCCGCAGCCCGGAACGAGACCAAAGAGGCTGTAAAACCGCGCAGCTCCATCCGGGACAAGCTGAGCGCAGCGAAGAAAGAGCAACCGTCACGCACTGATGCACCGAAAAAGGCCAAAGAAAGGGGTATGGAATTATGATGTTCACCGTGGAAGAAACCAATTTCATGAGCTATTTCAACACTTCCAGCCGTGGGGCGCTGATCCACGATATGAAGACCACGCCTTTGAATGATCTGGATGATGAGATGGCCGAGATGCTGTACCGGATGGTGCAGCGCCTTGAGAAGATGACCGATGACGAGTTCGGCGCACTGTACATTGCGCCGGACGAGCTGCTGGACTGAGAAAGGAGGAATAAAATGCCCGTATTGGATGGAAGCTTTGAAGCCTATGTTACCAACCTTGGCAAGTACAACGAAGGGGCGCTGGTGGGTGAATGGGTGAAATTCCCTACGACCCAAGAGGAAATGCAGAAGGTGTTTGAGCGGATCGGGATCGGTGCGAAGGACGAGTTCGGTCAGGTATACGAGGAATGGTTCATCACCGACTATGAGTGTCCGCTGCATGGTGTGTATGATATGCTGGGAGAGTATGAGAGCCTTGACAAGCTCAACTATCTTGCTGGCCGTCTGGAAGAGCTGGACAAGGGAGAGCAGGAAAAGCTCGTTGCCATCATGAACGGAGGCTGTGATGAGGTCAGTGACATCGACGACCTTATCAACCTGACCTACAATCTGGACTGCTATGACTTCATCCCCAACATCAATGACGCATCGGACCTGGGCTATTACTATGTCCATGATGCCGGTATCTACGAAGAGAAGGATTTGGGACCTCTGGCAAACTACATCGACTATGAACGCTTTGGTCGGGATGTGGCAATGGAGGAAAACGGCAGATTTACCGATGAGGGGTATGTACGCGCCACCGGAGACCGCTGGACCCGGATGTATGACGGAAGCCGTGATGACATCCCGGACGAGTACCGCATTACCGGAGGCGGCGAGACTGCCGAGAAAGAGAAAAGAATCCTTGTCGTGGTAATTGAGCCGGAACAGAAACCACAGATCCGGGAGATTGACGGAACCCTTGCAGGTCTGCAATCGCTGGTGGGTGGCGATATTCAGGTGGTCTATCCCTATGATGACCCGGTTGCGCTCATCTGCAACGATGAAGGCAAACTGATGGGACTGCCCCTTAACCGCGCTCTGCGGGATGATGAGGGGGAAATCTACGACATCGTTGCTGGCACCTTTGCCGTTGTGGGGCTGACCGAGGACAGCTTCGGCTCGCTGGATAGCGCACTGGCTCAAAAGTATGCGCAGCTCTTTGAGCAGCCGGAACAGTTCGCCAAGCTCGGCGACCGGATTGTAGCGATCCCTATGCTTTCGGAAGAGCAGCAGCAACAGACAGCCAAGGAGCAGAAAGACTTTGAGGTCAACATGGATACCTCCGGCCTTGCGGTCTCCGGCCATGTAGGAACATGGCATACCATTGACCATCGGGAGATTGACGGCCACACCTTCTACCTGATGGAACACGACACCCACGGAGATGAGGCCGCTTGCCTTATCGTGGATGAGCGCGGAAGGCTGACCGTGGAGGATGTCTACAACGGCTTTGACGAGCAGACGATGGAACTGCTGCATCAGGAGGTTATGCCGATTGACCGGATGCCTGATCCCGACATTTCGGTGGATGAGATGAAGGAGTATGGCTACGCATGGGGCGGGATGCTGCCCATGCGGGAGGAAGCCGCTGCCGAGGTCATGAAGCATTGCACCGTCTTCCGCCTCTATGGGGACAACACCGAGGGACGGGTGCTGGATGCCAGCGAACTCAAGGATCATGCGGCCAAAGGCGGTCTCTTCGGTGTGACGAAGGCGGAATGGATGGATTTCCACGAGCGGGAAAATCCGCTCAAGGCTGCGGAGATGTCCACCGAGGATGACTATGGGATGATTGACGGAATCATCAACAACGGACCGAAGGAAGAACAGGCTGGCGAAAAGGGTGCGAAGTCCTCCATCATGGATAGGCTCAAAGCGGCAAAAAGTGACCCTCCGAAGGAGAAGCCCGCACCTCAGAAAGAGCGCAAGCCGGAGCGTGACTTATGAGCCGGAGCAACAAGTGGAAGCAGGAGTGGGCGTTCTTCTTGGATGCGGATGGTCGGCGCAAGTATTGCGAATTGTGCCGCCGATGTATCCATGACTGCAAGCAGAGTTTCCGCGTTGTGGTCATGAGCTGTCCCCATTACAGCTCGAAGCGAGCGGAAGAGATTTACTGTAAGGATAAAGGTTGAAAAATCCGCTTTTCAGCCTCTCTGAGCCGCGAGAAAGGACTGCCCTGTATGTTTTCCTGTCCGTCCATAACCAGCTGATACAGGCGGGAAAAATGCCGTTTTTCGACACATCTCTCCTGACCGTTACATGATCACCAAAGCCTCAGCTGATGCCCGGATGTCGGGTGTCAGCTGAGGCTTTCTTTTTTTGCTCAAAATCTTTCTTTAGAATTAGCTCTCGTTCTTTGGCTTCTGTATGGATCGTAGCATCCCCTTTATACTATCTTTAGAGCAAAATCAGGTTCTAAAGAAGGGGGTGATACGATGGATGTAAAGGCAGTTGGACAACGGATTAAAACTGCAAGAGAGAGAAAGAATATGACGCAAGAAGATCTTGCCGCTCTCATTGACATCAGTCCGGCACATATCAGCGTCATCGAACGAGGCACTAAGATACCACGGATAGACACTTTCGCTGCAATCGCAAATGCGCTTGGTGTATCTGCGGATGAGTTGCTGGTAGATGTGGTTGATCATGCGTCAAGCGGCGTGGCTTCTGAGCTTTCTGCCGCCATCGAGGATCTCCCACGGGATGAGAAGATGCGGGTTTTGAAAGTGATCTCTGCGTTGTTAGATAGATGAGCGTGGAAGAGCAATCAGCTCTTCCGCGCTTTTTTTCTTTTCGCTGCCAGGGTTCTCTCTTTTTCGACACTTTATCGGTGCTATACTCGTGCTAAAGAACGAAAACAAAATCTAAAGACGGAGGAAACACAATGAAAAATTTTGACGAGATTCTTGCGGAAGTTGCCCGCCAGAATGGAACTACACCGGAGAATGTACTTCACGAAATGCAGCTGGCGATTGATGATGCTTATGATCATCACGGGAAGGAATCACAGCCCTTGTGGGACATGATGACCTTTAAGGGAGACAGGCCGACACCAGAAGAGTTTATCTTACAGGTAGCAATGATGTTGGAGAGCGGAACCGGGCTGGTCAACTAAGACAAAGCTCCCCTGCGGGTGTGCAGGGGAGCTTTGCCTTTTCAATCGTATCTTATTTGTGCTTGAACGACAAGACTACTTCGCCGTCCGGTGCAATAGACATCTGCATGGTTTTGATGTGCTGCGCCATGAACTGCTTCTTTTCCGCTTCGCTCATCTCAATGCGGGTCGCTTTCAAGGCGGCTGTGAACATATCGTTGACATTGAGATGGACTGTGCTGTCGATATAGCGGTACATCTCCTTGATGAGTGCGCCAAATTTCAATTCCTCGGCATTTCCAGAATAGAAGTCATCTATGTAGCAGTAGAAGATGCCCGTATTGACCAGTGCGGCCTTCAAATCCGGACCGCTCTTTTCATGTTCAATCATCATGAGGAAGCGAGCGTCCGGCAGCGAGGAAATCAGTCCCCAGTAGTCGGAGTCGCTGGAAACGATGATGAAGGAATCCACTTTGTTGATGTAATGCTCCTGACAGGCTCGTGCCGTCAACTTGATATCAACAAGGGATTTACTCTCTTTGACCCGCTCAATCAGGATATGCTCCACCGGTATCTTGGTGAAATCTTCAAGAATGCGCCATGCGGAAGCTGTGTGAATATCATCAAAGAGAATGATGCTGGAAATTTTCTGCGTGTACTTATAGTCGAGGTTTTTCAGGACGGCACACAGCTTGTACGGATCCGAGTTTTCGCAATCGACAACCACTACCGCCTTTTCGCTACCTTCTATATATTCATAGATGCTGCCTTTGACATAGCTGCTGACATCGGAGACCTTGCTGAACTCACGGAAATAGTCGTTGTGCCATTGGTACAGCAGCACAGCAAATTTCTTGTCATTGTAGAGGATATTGCCTTCATCCTGCGGTATCCAGTTTATATATACCTGATAGGGGTAATAGGAGCGGTTGGTGTAATAGAGGGACGCTGCCTGTCTGGTTCCTTCCTCCTTCAAGCCGTTGGGCATGACAAAGAGGTCTTTGATATAGTCCCAGTTGATCCAGAGCGGAAACAGCTTCTTGCAGTTGTTGATGCGGTCTGAAATCAACCGGTTAATCTCAATGATGTGGTGAACAAGCTTGGTACTGGACTTTTTGACGAAGTTAATGCCGTCCGTACTCAGCTGGCGCAAACTATCGGCTGGCACATATTCCGGCATAGAGAGGATTGTGCGGTAGTCAATCTGCATCGATTCATTGATGTGCCGGAAGTTGCGCTCAATGGCCGTTCGGATGATACAAAGATGGCGGATAATACGCGCAGCCTTGTCCGCTTCCAGTCGTTCAAAGACTTCCATTTGAGGCGCTTCATGCTCATTTTCAAATATGTGTCGGGGAACACCGATCAGATAGGCCACCTTGGAAACCAGCTCGTAGGTGCTATCTTTGTATATGATCTTATCTTCATTGGCGATAGTAGCACCAACAGCCTCTTGGATTTCCATGTAAGATTACCCCTCTGTTTCGTTATGTGCAGCCGGAAGGCTCTCATAAAACTTTCTGAGCATATCAAGGCTTTTTGTTCGGTTTTTAATGGGAAGGGATGTCCATGCGATGTCATGGTATCTCTCTGCCGGATCATCTCTTAATCTGGGGTCTATAATACAGACAATCCCTGTGTCCGTGAAATTTCGAATCAACCGCCCGATCCCTTGTTTGAGCTTGATAACCATTTCCGGTACATTCACATCCATCAAGGCATCCTTTGCGATAGACGCTTTATAATTGATAATGGGGTCAGGAACAGGAAACGGAAGACGGAAGATGACCACATTGGAAAGGCTTTTCCCTTCGATGCTGATACCTTCCCAGTATGCGCCAGTTCCAAGCAACACTGAGTTGGTGTTTTCCTTGAACTCGTTGAGAACTTGATCCTGAGATGAGCCGGGCTGCTGCATCAAGATTTTATACGACAATTCCTTCTGGCTCAGGATGGAGTAGACCGCTTCCATGTCCGTCTTAGCAGTGAAGAGAACCAAGGCTTTACCACCGGAGATGTCAAGAACTTCCAGCAATCGCTGTACCCCCTGTTCGATGAATGCCTCATGTTCCTTGGTCGGATGAGGCAGATCGTCGCAGTAGTAAATCATGGAATGTTCGTCGTAGGGATAAGGTGAAGGTTTCGGCTCGGACAAGCAGCCATGTTCATCAGTTGGAAAGCCCGTGTTGCTGATAAAATAGGCATACTGTTCCTCAAGACTTCCCTCGGTGGCGTTCGTCAGCGTGGCTGATGTGAGAATTGTCCGGGCATCTCCGCTAAAATAAAGACTGTTAGTAATCTCTTTGGTATTCTTCGGGCAGTAGACAAGCTCGGCCTGACTTCCTTTGCGTTCAATCCAAAGAAGGTAGTCATCCAAATCCTCCATCATCTCCGCAAGGCTTTCACTTAGTTCATCCAGTTCATCCGACGCAGCTGTTGATCGGCTATTATAATCAAAGCTGGCATAGAGCTGAATGCTGAGAGCTGCGCTCTTGATTGTGCTGCACATGGTTTTCAGCAGGTTGACTGATTCTGTGTTGCCATCAAAGAAGAAGCGATCTGCATAACGCATATCCTGCTGCGCATCATTGATCTGCTGCTGCATCTGTGCCTTGAGGGAATCAAAGAATGCGTGGATTGCCCTTTGCGCCTCGTTGGTTTCCCTGTATACATTCTGACGGTCTGCGGATCTCACTTCATTGGTTGCACTGTTAATAAGCCCAAGAATTTTGCCCTGATTAACACGCTCTGTCGTTGCACTGCGCACCTTTTCCTCTAAGTTATGCGCCTCATCTACGACAATCAAATCAGCCTCCCGATTGATCAAGCCATCCTGTCCGCGCCGCAGTTGACGAAGGTGCGCAGTTAGAAAGTCCTGATTGCAAAGCACAATTCCATCTATGTATTTTAGCTTGGAGCGGATAGCGTAATAGAGGCACTTCTTCTCGCAGGAACCGCAATTTCTCATGCTGAATCGCTGGATATTTACCTTGTCCCAGATGTTTTGTGGTATGGAACTCGGAAATTGTTTGCGCTCCTGAAAGCCCTGTTCAATCCCGTCTGCAAGCTCTTTCGGGATGATCGCATCCTCCATACTTAGGTATTCATTTGCTCGCTTATGGCAAAGATAGTGCGTCTGACCTTTCGCCAGAATGACCTCTGGTTTCGTGTTTAGAAGAGGCATAACATCGTGTATGTCTTTCCACAGCTGCTCTTGCAGGGCAATCGTAGAGGTGGCAACAATCACCGGCTTTTTTAGCTTTTTGTTGTAAAGAAGGATAGGCACCAAGTAGCCAAAGGATTTTCCAATCCCAACACCGGCCTCAACTGCAAAGTGCTGATTATGGATAAGCGCATCTACAATTTCGCAGGACATATCTTGCTGACCTTCCCGCATTTCAAATCCATGCGCAGGAGCGACATCCCAGAAAAAATCCGTGACAGTTGTGCCAATCGCTTGTAAATCGGCCTTCCGTCTTTTTGCTCGATCTTCGGGAGAATTGAAACCGAAATATAAACTCAAACCATATACCTCCGTATGCCTCTGCTTACACCCTGTTGCCAGTTATTTCACAAGCTCCCGTCTCCTTTGTTGCCCCCAAATTCACAGCCATGCTGATGACCATGCCCGTAATACCATCGACCATAGCGATAGCCATAGTGTGGAGGGCAGTTCGCACAATCGCCGGTGCAGTGTCCCGGATGTTCAGAATGGGAGGATGAAAGTGCGCCAGCGATGCCGATCCCCGCGAACAGTTTTGTAAAGAAGCCGATTTTAGGAGCAGCTGGGGTCAGCTCGTCGTAAATAGCGCTGTCCAGTGCATCATCTTCGCTTCCGTCATCAAACAACTTTACACGGTTTCGTGCAGCGACTCGCTCCAGAACCTCGTCATCCACAGTACCCCACAGGTCTTCTAACTGCTCTTGGCTAAAGTGGCATTTCGCAGCGTCCAAAAGGACATTCATTGCTTCTTGATTGCAGCAGCCTGAGAGGTCGTATATCTCTTCCGGCGTGAACTGAACGCCATAAGCCACGGCCTTCTTAATGAGCCGGGATGCAGCTGCCTCATCCATGTATTCCTGCGCCACCTCTGTAACCTCTGAGGACGCGCCAAAAGAAGTCAGAGAGGACATCTTACGGATTTGGGTGCTTGTCGCCCAATCATAGAACTTTTCGTAGTAGGTGTCCCAGTCCATCCATATCCGCTCCCTTTATCCGCTGGGTTCATTCCACGCCCAGTGCTTTGAATACAGCATCCTCGGCGCTCTGATAGAAAATCAAATTGAAGCAGCCGATCAGATCAGACGGCACCGATCCCAAGTCTGCTGCCGAGGTGATAGGCAACAGCACCTTCTTTGCGCCGCTGTCCAGACAGACTTGCAGCGCATTTGCCAGCTCATCCACCTTCATCATCGTACCCGCAATGCTGATCTCGCCCATGACCGCCAGACTGCTCACGGTGGGCTTATTCAGTGCAATGGAGGCGAGCGCAATCAAGGTGGGAAGAGCGAGCCTCGCTGTCATGCCGATTCCCTGCAAATCCTGATAGTTGACGATGTAATCCTTCGTCGTGGTGCTGATCGTCCCGCTGATGTGTCCTGCGTTGGCTTTGAGGAAGTTGAAGGCAGTATTCGTCGCTTCCTTCACCTCCCGGTCTGAGCCAAGACCGGTGCGCTCGAACTTTCCGTTGCCGGGAAGCATCTGCGACTCCAGACGGAATACGCCAATCATCCCGGATTTTCCCTGTGATACGGTATAGATCTGGCCGGGGTTGCACATCCCCTCCGGGATCAGCTTGCCGCCGCCCTGTTCCGGTACCGACACATAGGTTTCCTCGAAGCTGTCCTTGTCAATGTAGGAGAAGTTCACATCGTAGAACTCCATGCCGCCCAGCTTTTTCAGCTGCTCTTTGACGCGGCGGCGCATTTCCAGTGCAAGCTTTAGGATCTCTTCCAGCTGCTCCTTTGTGAACTCGCCGTCAGGATAGACCAGCTTGACCAGTCCATCCACCATTCGTCTCACCGCTATGGTGTCTCGCTGATTGAGGTTAGAGCCTAAGCGGAAATACTTATCAAGGGCATCTCCGTATTGTTCCTTGCGCAGCTCGCGGATAAACTCGGCCAGATAATCTGTGATAAAGCCGTAGTCATCCGTGAAATGTTCTGGGCGGAATTTCGGAATCTCCCAGCCGGGGAGATAGCAGTGGATGCGGTCAAGGAAGGCCGTATCGGTTCCCATCTCCGGCGGGAAGGGGTCAAAAAGGCTGGAGGTCTTGAGCAGCACATCCACGCTTTGGTTGATGTTGCCCACAAAGACCATCGAAGCACTGGCCGCTTTTTCTTCCTTGCCACGGGCAAAGGAACCGGAGGCCATATAGTCCTTCATGATCTGAACGCCATCTTTGTCCTTGAACTTGATACCGGCCACCTCATCAAAGGCCACGCAGTCCCAAAGTCCAACCAGACCTACGGTTTTGCGTCCCATATTGTAAAAGAGATTGGCGACGGTGGTCTGCCCGCCGGAGACCAGAATACTGTTGGGAGAGATCTCTTTGTAGAGGTGGGATTTGCCGGTGCTTCGCGGCCCCAGCTCGCAGAGGTTGAAGTTGTTCTCCACAAGCGGCAGCATACGGATGATGAGCAGCCACTTCTCCCGGTAGGAAAGCGTATCCGGCTCCATGCCTATGGAGCGCAGCAGCACATCCATCCACTCGTCCTGCGTGAACGCCTTCCGGCCTTGTTTCAGTTCCGCGATGTCCACATGGGGCATCTGAATGGGTGTGAGCTTGCGGATGCGGATCGGCGTTCCGTTCCGGTCTTCCTCCATGTACTCGTAATCCAGCTGCACAATGCACCAGATACCGCCGCAGAGCAGCCGGTCAAACTTGGCAGGATACTCTTCATCAATGGGGATGTCTTTCAGGCCGAGATTGGAAAACTCGGCCTCGTAGTAGTCCCGCTTGATGTTCAGGTTGACCGTGATCTTGTCAATCACGGTGTAACTGCCACGCTGCCGGAGTATGGAGAGGATCTTCTGCGCCTCATCCGGTCGGACGAAGTTGTCCGCCAGAATGCGCTTGACATTGTTTACCCCGTCCTCAACGACTTCCGGGTCATCCGAGCTGCAATACTGTCCCAGAAGGAACTCCAACACATAGACCGGGACATTTGCGCCCTCTTTGATTTTCTTGGTCAAGTCCTTGCGGACGATTTTTCCATCGAACTGCTGCCGCAGCTTTTCTTTGATAACAGACCGTTTATCTTCGGTCTCCATAAAATCAGCCATTGATACCGCCCCCTGTCATGCTCTTTTCTCAAAACCCATAATCATCGGCAAACGCCAAATCCATGATGACAGGGTGACGGAACACTTCAAGCCCTGTTGCATCGTCGCATACGACAAAGAAATACTGCTTGTCCTTGTCGTACTTTTTGTCCTTGAACTGGAACTTCATGCGGAAAATGCGCTTCTGCGCATCCTGATCCCGGCTATCTGCGATGTAGCTGTTCTCGTTGGAAATGCGCTCGTTGTCTTCGGAGAGGAAGAACAGCCGGTAGGTCGCGGGCTTCACCACATCGCTGACCGGCTCAGACTGGATGAAGTCCAGAATGGTGATCTTGTTGGTGATCTTGCGCACCATGCTTACCAGTGCAATTCCAGCATTTCGCGTCTCCATGTGTCCGCGCTCCATCTTGATGTCAAGCACCGGCACCAACATTTCCTGCGGCGAAGAGCCGCCGTGGACATAGTTCTGACCGCCACCGGCCACCTTGAATACATCGTCGCTGATGGGGAACGATACCCATTTGGTGTCTGCGCTGCGCAGGATCGTTCCCATGCTCATGCTTGCAATGCCGTCCCCGGAAACCGGCTCCGATGCCACTACAAAGCGGCGGTTGATAAAGGCGGTCTTGCTCTTGATGCCGTCGATCTTGTCGCTCTCGGCCACCTTATCCCGCTTATAGATAAAGCCGTGATCCGCTGTGACGATGAAGCGGTATGTATTGGCACTGGTGGAGATGCGCCGGATCAGGTCGATGATCTCCGAGACCGCCTCTCTGCAAGCAACAAAGACCTCATCCTCGGTGTTCGGCTTGTCGCCTCGTGCGTCGATCTGATTGTGGTAGACATAGACCACCTGTTTGCCGGTGAAGATACTCCGCAGCTCCGCGACTTTCAGCGACTTGATGCTGTCAAACTGCACACAGGCCGCATCGCTGTTGTATTTTTGCAGAATGGTTTCCCGCTCTGAGAGGTTGTCGCAGGGCAGACCGTCCACCAACACCTTGAAGTCATCGGTCATGGTCAGCTCGGTGTGCGGAAGCAATGCAGCCATGCCAAGACGGGTGTAGGAGGGCAGCATACTCAGCTGTACCTCCAGCTTTGCCGAACACTTGGGATCGTCCTGCATTCTGCGGAACAGTTCCTTGCCCACTTCATAGCGCATAGCATCCGAGATGATCACCACGGTGCGCTCCTTGGCGTTCTTGATATTCCGGGCATAGAAGTCCCGCTGCAAGGGCAGCTGCGTGAAGGCATCCGGCTCCTGCATGGCGCTGTTCCACTTGGGCAGCAGCGTCTCCAGATACTCGTTGGTGTAGATATTCTCCACGAGGTCGCGCAGCGGCTCAACGGCTGTGGTGTCCTCGATCTGGTCGTAGGCGGTGTAGAAGCGGCGGTACTCGTAGTCAAGCCCGGAGTCGGTCTCCTGATACTGCCGCAGGATGTCTTTGAAGCTGTCCGGGCAGTGGTAGTTTCCGGCCTGAATCATCTGGTATGCACTGCTGAGCATCTGATACCGGCTTCCGGCTTTTTCCCCAAAGTGCATTTTGCTTCGTTTCTCACAGAGCTGGGGGATGGTCAACTCGTCCAGCTTTGCGCCGGTGTCCTCAGCCGCCAGCCGTTCAACAAGCCATTTAATGAGGATCTGGTCAATGACAGCAAAGGTATCGCAGTTCACCAAATCCTCCGGCGGATAGTCGGAGAAAACAGCCTGTGCATTCAATCCCGCCGCAACATGGGCAGACAGCTCATCGTACCGGCTGCGGTACAGGATATTGTTCATCAGGTTGTCCATGAAGGCGATGATGTTACCGGCCTTGTAGGAGGAAAATGCCTTCCACGGCTTCGGCAGCTCGGACGGCACATACTTGGCCGTATAGGTGACGAACATGGTCACAACCAGCTTTTCCAGTGTGGGCTTCACATCCGCATAGCCAAAGTGCTGCTCGCACAGCTTCCAGAAGTCGCCCAGAAGCCCGTATTTCTCGGTCTCCAGCAGGAATTTGTTGTCTTCCAGTGTGCTGTCGGTCAGCATAACCCGGATGACTTCCTCGAAGGAACAAGTCCGGGTGCGGCAGATGGCCGACAGAAGGCCGATGATGATGTTTTCCTCGTTGAAGTTCTCGATCTCCAGATCATAGAACCGCTGCGTCCGCTCCTTGCTGGCAAAGAACTTGATGTGCTTCTCAATGATGGGCTTGTACTTCTCATCGATCCCCAAGTCCACTGAGAGCAGCGAGGCGCGGTCTGCGAAGAACCGCTTGGAGTACAGCATGGTGTCCTCCAGATGGTTGTCCCGCACATCCGGCTTCGGAAAAGGGGCATAGACAAGATAGTTGGTCGTGGTGTCCTGCCGCTCCAGAAAGAGCTTGGTGGCAAACTGATTATCCGGCTGCAAGAAGTAGACCTTGGCATTGTCCAGTGTCACGGTCTGCATATCTTCCACGAACTCGCCGTTGTCATCGTACCAGAAGACCAGCTTGCGGGTGTCTCCCGTAAACTCGGCATTGAGCCGGTCTATGATTTGTTTGATGTTCATTTCTGCCATTGTGCGTTTCTCCTTCTGAATCTGTGCAGAGCTGTTCCCCGGCGCTTGGTATCGTGGACTGCTCACTAATTATAAAACAGAGATAATAGCTCAGATTTTTCCCACCATCTCTAAAATTATTTTTACAAACTCGTCCCATCCAAGAACAATGCCCATAATCGAACTTATAAGGCCGACGATGGTGATAATATGCCCGAACATCTTAAACACGACACTGTTATGCACAGCAGAGTTACTTCGTTCACTTATAATACCCATCCAGTAAAGAATATCCGCAGGAAGCCCGATGATCCAGCGTATTCCCGATGCAAAACAGAAAAAGGGATTCCATAGTGATTTTTCTTCATTTTCGATGCGCCTTTTTAATTCGCCGCAATGCTTTACCATCGCATCGTCACACAAGCTCAAAAGCTGCTGCATACGCTGCCGCACACTCGGACTGTCCAACATTCCTTCAAAGAGTTTCATGTCGGGGAGCGTGTTCACAAGAAGCTGAAAGTCGTGTCCCTGCATTTTCTTAATTGGGTCAGAAAAAAACGCAATTATTCCGTCAACACCAAGTTCCGCTTGTATGGCGTTCGCATCTTGAATACACTCGGCATACATTCCGTAGTTTACTCGGCAATTCTCCGTGTAATAATTTGCAAGGTCAATGAATTTATCGCGGTACTGATCTGTTTCAATGTACCTCTGCTTATAGCGCGAAATGGACACTCTTGAGAGAATATGCCCTATGAGCATAACCGCAAGAGTGGCTATTATGGGAATCCAGCGATAGCTCATAGGACACCTCACTTGTCAAATCTTAGCCAGAACAGGATATTTCTTTCCGTCGCTGGCGGTCTGGATTTTCTCGTAGTTGACCTTCACACCGTCGTCCAAGTCCAGCGCGGTGCGGCTCAGAGCGAGGTGGCCGATCATCTCGTCGTACTCCCGGCATTCCTTGAGCTGCTTCTGGAGTTTTTCCTTCCGCTTGGTAGCGGCAGCCACTTCACGGGCGTTGGTGCTGTGGTCGATCATGTCCTGCATCCGGCCAATCTCCGACTCATAGACCCGCTGCATCTTGTGGAGGTAGTCCACGCGGAGGTTGCCGATGGTGTCCGGCGTGTAGCGGTGGAGATAGATCAGCGCCTTGAAGCCGTTCTGCTTGCCGCTGTCGAACAGCCAGTAGATCGGACGCTTCTGATAAATCTTGCAGTGGTCTTTGAAGAAATCCTTGAGGAAATAACTACGGATAATCTCCCGGCTGCTGTTTCCTCTGCCACCGAGGGCTTTTGCAATGAAGTCCAGATTTTCTTCCAGTGTATCTTCTCCATAAACAACTTTCAGCCAGCTGCACAGGCGGGTGACAATATCATCTCCAAGATACTCTTCATCCGTGATGGGAATGATGCCATCCGCATCTGGAAGGAAAGTCTTGTATTTGCTCGCATTCCAGTCACCACCGGCATAGGTCAGACCCTCGGTGTCCAGTGAGTAACGGCCAAACATACAGCCCACGGCGTAGGACAGAAGACTCTTGATGTCGCGCTGCAAATCGGCCTTGCGGACAGTCACATCTTTATCCTCTACCTCCGGGGAAAGCTCGTCTTTCAAGCCATAGATGTCGATGAAAATACGGTTCAGATCTTCCTCGTTGGCTTTAAGCTGGGCAAAGCGATCCTCGCATTCCTGCTCCCATTTCTCATAGTGCCACGCAATGCGACCGAACTTCTCCATACGGGACGAATGAAACTGCGATGTTTCTTGTTCTTGCCGGTCATGCGCCAAAGGAGCAAGGGGGTGGTGCTGGAAATCCCATGAAGTTTCAAAGGAGTCCCAGTCCATGCGGCACAAATTTATACATTCCACAACAATAGATGTGTGGTTTATTTCATGGGTTTCATATGCCAACGGTAAATTTCTCAGGTCATCTGGCATGACATTTATAGTGGGATTATATAAGTTAAGAATGTAATCACATACTTTGCTGTTAAGGAATGCCAGAAGATTGTTCTCGCCATCATGAAAATAAATATTGTTTGAAGCTCCTTCTGTAACAAAGCCATCTGGTAAATATCGGAAACTTGCTGTTCCGGATCCGATTCGCGACATAGTGATGGCTCGTTTGAAATTAAACTCTATACTGCGGAGAGTAGATCGTTGTTTTCCGTTTGCATCTTTGAAGTTTTTAAGTCTACTTCCGTCATTTTCCCAATCAATAACATAATCAAGATTTCCGTACCATCGTCTAAATGAGCCGCCTTTATTGCACTTAAACCACTTGTCCCTATTTGGCACAACCTCATACCAATATCTGATAAACAAATCATTCTGTCCGGTTGTAATCCCGTTACGGGCTTCGTATCTGCTGCTCAATTTTTGAGATTCAAACGCGGAAATAGCTTCTTTGGAAAACCAGTATGCAATAGGTTTTCCGGGGATCTTATCAAATTCGTCTTGCACTGAAAAATACCTGTTGCTACCGGTTAAGAATAGATCTTCTTTGCCTTGCTGTGTAGTCGGCTTAATCAGACGACAGTAAGTTCCTTGATATTCAGCAATATGGCTTTTCCGCATGACAAAGGTAGTTGTCTGAACTACCTCACCGCCAATTTCCTCAAAGGCTCTTGCACCAAGGTGAGCCATATTAACTGTATCTTTTTGAAGCAGCTTTTCCCGAAGGTTTTCAAAGCTGGAAAGAAACATCCACGAGTGCTGGGTAATCATCGCCTGATAATGGTTTTGACAGGTCATCATACCGCAGCGTTCCATAAATACAGCAAATAGGTCAGCTTTACTGTCCGGGTAGTTCTTCTTGACATAATCGTTGAGCCTTGCACCGCCGTTGCTGACCGCCATATAAGGGGGATTTGTCACCACCACATCGTACTTCCGCTCCATCGTCTCTGCGATGTCAATAAGGGACAACAGCTGCTCCACCGTCACTTCCAGACCGTTGCTGTCCATCGAAATCTGTGTCCCGGCATCCGCAGCGGACACAAAGCGACGCAGCAGTTCCCAGTTGTAGTTCTCCACCTTGAGAATGGAACCGTACTCCTTGGCATCCCGCAGGGTGTCCAGCAGCCCTTCCAACTGCACACGGGCCGTGTTGACCTCCAGATCATCCATTCCAGCGCCTAGGTATTTTAGATGGGCGCAGTGGATGTTGTTACTCTCCTGGATGGCGTAGACATGGCAGGGTGTTTCGCCGTTCAGGATGCGGCGGTTGTACTGCCGTGCCTTCATCATCACGGCAAAGTAGGCCAGCTGATAAGCGCGGTCATCAATATCGAGGCCGTAAAGATTGTTTTCCAAGATGCTCTTTGCCGCGTCCCGCTGGCTGTATCCTGCATCCTCATACATCTGCATCAGCACATCGAAGGCATAGACAAGGATATGACCGCTGCCCATACAGGGGTCAATGACCTTGATGTCCCGCACATCCGAGTAGGTGCTCTGCTGCTGGATCTCGTCCAGCTGATCACGAACTTCCTTTGTCTGCGCAGCTTCGGGCAAGTAATACTTCCAACCCATCTGCTCCGCAATAAACTCTTCGTTGGCGATCCGCTTATTCTCGACTTCATCCCAAGTCATCTCATCCAGACCACGCCCATCGGCAAAGACACCCTCGTTCTTTCGCTTGTCGATGAAGAGACGGCCTAAGCTGTTCTGTATCATGTAGCGGACGATCCAGTCCGGGGTGAACAGCTGGGTCACAGCAGGGATCTCATCTTTGGTGATCTTGCCGTTCTTTGCAAAAGCGGCATTCTTCGGCTCAGTGTTGTAATACTGGTACATCCAGCCGATGATCTCCACCTGACCGCCCTTTTCGATATTGAAATCATCCTCTTCGATGTCATGGATGAGGTGATAGACCACGCCGTCCTGATCTACCACGGAGAGATTCAACAGCAGCTCGGTATAATCACTGGTCTTCTCAAAAAGGGCGGGAAGGATTTCGTTCAGGGTGTTGCACTGCTTGATGAAAAGCAGCCGGAACAGCTCGTCCAGCGCATTGTCAGTTTTCAGCCGCAGGATGGTCTCTTCCTCATCATGGGTGAAGTCCAGCTCGGCATCAAAGGGGGTCGTGACCAGATCCGGCTCTACCTTGCCGCTCTCAGAGGACAGGACGCGGATATGGGAGGGCAGATAATCGTTGACCTCCATGAAGCGGATGGCGATGAGCCGGTTGAACCATGTATAAGCAACCTCTTCCAAGATGTACTTGTAAGCGGTGGCATAGTCACCGTCTGATTCCTTCTGGCGGAGGATTTCCACCAGCTTTTTCCGCTGCTGGATGGCCTCGCCGGTAATGGAGTACGGCTCCGCAGTGCCGATGTCGTAGAACTCCATAGTTGGGGTAGACTGGGGCAGGGCATTCTTGATGCCCTCCGCTGTAATGCCCATCAATCCGGCGCGGTATTGGATGTCCGCAATGAGCTTGTTCCGCGCCCAGATCGCAAAGTTTTTGATTGCAGTCTTATTCATGGCTTCCTCCTGTCTGATGACTCCGCATCAGAACTCAACATTTACAATGGTATCCTCAGCCAGCTGCGCCTCCAGCGTCTCGCGCAGACCGGCGATGTACTTGTCGATGTCCGACTTGCTCTCCAGACGCCAAGAGGAAGTCCCGGTCATCATCTTGATGGAGACATTCTTGGTCTTGCGGATCTTCACGGGAGCAGGGTCAACCTCCACCTCAGCAGCGGGAGTGCCGTTTTGCTTGGCTTCCTCAGCCTTGCGGCGAGCCTCTTCCGCTGCCCGCTGCTGCGCCAGCTTGTTATCCAGCGCATCCATCTCATTGAGCAGTCGCAGTTTGAGGGCATCCGCCTTGTCTGCATAGCTGCGGAGAGAGGACACATTGTTGCAATGCTCGGCACCATCTCGAATCTCTCGGAACAGGGTAAAGTAGCTGTTCCGCTTCTGTTCGTTGTATTCCTTGGTGGACAGGACTTCCAGAACACGCGATCTTGCCTGATCGATGGAATCCAGCACCGGGGCGGATTCCTGCTGCAAAATCTTCACATAGCAGGACATGAACTTCTCCCGCAGTTCCGGCAGCTTGGGAATGTTGGCATAGGGCTTTTCCTGACCAACGATGGAGCGCATCTGCGCCACAATGTCCTCCAGCTCGGCGTTCACGATGTAGGTCTTGCTGTCATCGTAGATTGCCAGCATATCCAGAGCGCGGGTGAAGATGGTCAGCTGCTCTCCGGCGAAGAATGCCTTGATGGGTTCATAGTCCTCGGCAAAATCGTAGAAGTCATCTCGCTTCTTGGAAACCGTCGTAAAGAAGTCCATCGCAGACTGAATCTGCACAACGGCCAGCATCAGGGTCTTGCCGGTCTCCAGCACCTTCTTACCGGGGTAGCGGTGTTCTTTGTAGTAGACTTCCAGCCGTTCCAGCTCATAGATGGTATTCTGCGCATACCGCTGGAAGTTCTTCATGATGGTGTCCTCGTCCTCCGCCGAAGTGGTGGTCTGGAACACTTCTTTCATCACATCCCGGACAGCCTTTTTATCCTTATCCGGTACGCGGGTGCGCTCTTCCATCAGCAGCTTCTCCACAAACGCCTTCTTGGTGATGAAGCCGATGATCTCTTCCTCGGTCTTGTTATTCAGGCTGACGGTTGCCCCATTGACGGTGAAGGTCAGGTCTCCGCGCTTGAACAGGCGAGCAACCAGCCAGAATACATCGTCCTCCACAAATCCATAGGGAGCTTTCATAAAGCGATCCTTCACGCTCTTCATGGAGGTCTTCATGTGATTGCGGGTGTTGAGAGAGATAAAGCCCTGCACATCGTCCAGCGCGTGGGCATTGCTCTCAGTGCCGCCCTCCAGACCGAGGGAGAGCTGGTTGCTGGTGTGGAGCAGCTTGCGGATCTCCGCTTCACCCATCGGGGTGTCGATGTAGGACAGCTTGTGGTAGACCGTCTGCACCAGACGACCAATGGCCTCATTGATCCGGGTGGCGACTTCCTTGCCGCTTACACGGGCAATATCGCCGTTCACATAGATGGTCGCCTCTTTCAGTGCCTCGGTCAGATAGAGCTTTGCGTTGGCGTTGCGCTCCCGCATCTCCACCCGCTTTGCTTCCTTGATGGTCTCATACTTCGCCAGCTGGGTAGAGGTGTTCTTACGCAGGAAGCCTTCGATCTTCAAGTAGGATTGGATTTCTTTCAGGAACTCCGCGTCGCCGGGAAGAACAACCAGAACCTCCTTGCCCTGACCGGACATCATGCGAAGGGTGGCATCATCGGTGCTGCCATCGTACCAAGGGGTCAGAATGCGCAGCCCCACATCGTAGTTCTGGTTGGCCTTATAGGGGCGGTCATCCACAGCCTGATTGAAGAAGAACGCATAGCGGCCATTGAAGGCGGGATAGGTATATTTCTTACCGGGGAAAATGTCCTCGAAAATCATCTCCGAAACCTTGGTGATGATCTCCGGGGTCTCCACATTTTCCTTTTCGATCTCGTTGTTGACTTCCTGTTCCTCATCGGTCAGGAAGACATAGATGCTGCCGTTTTTCTGCACGAGCATCTGCCGCATCAGGACCTTCAGCGCTTCCTCCACGCGGCCTTTCAGCTCGATCCGATCATCGTCAATGTTCTCAATCATCAGGCTGGTGATATTGTCGATGTTCGATTCAATCTCCAACACATACTTAATCATGAAGAGGGTTTTCAGGACATTGATGGCAAAGACATCCCTGTCCTTCTTCTCCGGGTTGATGTAGCTGTTGTCGTAGGCGCGGATGATGACACCGCTGTGGCTGTGATCCAAGAAGTTTTCCAGCGCGTCATAGAAGCGATGGAAGGGGACGATCACGCCCATCTCTTCGTTCATGAGATTGACGGCGGACTCCTTGAAGAGCGCCAACATGGAGCGCTCACCGCCGGACAGATGCTTGCCGGACGCACCGTGGGTACGGATGGAGGTCAATACGCTGGAAAGCAAGTTGAACTGATACGGCACAAAGGGATAGACCTCTGCAAAGTCGGTTTCGCTGGAATACAGTTTTTTCTCTGCCGTGTCGTTGAAGATGATGAGGTTCTTGATGATGGTCGCCTTCTGCTCATAAAGCAGCCGGAGAGACTGCGCCGCCGCGTCCGTCTTTTCGAGGATTCTCTTTTTGATCACCGCATCCACATTGGCGGAAGAGAGGGAGAGACGGGTGTCAAAGCGTCCCTGAATTTTGGAGAAGTCGTTGCCCTTGACCTTGGTGATGGAGTCGATGTCCTGCTGGCTGGTCACGATGACCCACGCCTTGCCCATACATTCCTTGCCCAGCTCCTCGGTCACGGTCTGGAGGTTGAGCATGAGCTTGGAATCGTCTCCGATGTACTGGCCGATCTCATCCACGAGGAAGACAACATGGTGGTTGTTTCCCTTGCGATCAATGTAGGCTTTGACACGCCTTGCGAAGTCTTCAATGCTGATGGTATACGGCTCTACGGCCTTTTCGCACCAGTTCCGCGCAGCAGCCTCGCTCATGAAATCCATCGAAACAAGCGCGTCTACCACGCTGTCCTGAATAAAGTCGAAGTCCTGTCGGGAGGTTTCCCACGGTTCGCCGTATTCTTCCTCAAAAGCGGATTTGAACTCATCGTAGCGGCCTTCCTCAGACAGACGGCGTTCCAGATCGGCAACATGAGGGATGGAGCCGCAGAAGCCCTGCATCTGGTTAAATACCTTGAGGAACACATTGACGATGGCATCCTTGTTCTGCTTTCCCGTAGATTCGCTCTTGGAATCAATGTTGAACAGGATAACATCGGTTGGGGTCTCGGCAGCGAGCTTCATATCGGCCAGAACCATCGGGTCGATGATCTTTTTATCGTCGATGAAGTAGTCCAGCGCCTTTTTGCCGCTCACCTGACGGTTCTCCAGAAGGTAGGAGAGGATTTTCAGAAAGTGAGATTTACCGCTTCCAAAGAAACCAGAAATCCAAACGCCCATCTTCGGGGTAGTCCCAACAATGCCCTTCTTATAGGAAGCGTAGAAGTCGGCAAAATGCTTTTGCAGCTCGCGGGTTACGACATATTCTTCAAGCTCCTGTGAGACATTGGAGTCCTCACCCTGTCCGACTATGATAACGCCTTGAATCTCTCTGTCGATCTTCTTGGCAAACATTTCTTTGATCTGCATTGCGCTACCTCCATCACTTTACAAGCCGGAAGGCTCTATAATAGTTATCGTCTTTGATTTCGTTGAAGAGAATCAGTTCTTGCTCGTTGTATGTGCCGGGGAAAAACATGACCACCGGAGCGCGGAGATAGGACTGATGAAGATTGTTCAGCACATTGTGGGAGCGCAGGAGAGGATAGCTTTTGCCCACTCCGGTCAGGAAGACGATGGCGTTTTCCGGTGTGTTTTCCTGAATATACTGAACAATCAGGCTGTCACTTTCGCTTACCTTCATGGAGTTGCTGACCGCTTTTACGATCCGCCCGAAGCCCCGCTTCTTCTCGAAGTCACAGCACTTGTCTACAAAATTCTTGCGTTCCAAAAAGTCAATGATAATATCGTAGAGGTCGAAGACAACCAGCTGATATTCGTCAGTGCCTTTCTGATTTTTGTTCTTCATATACTCAATCCGCTCACGGACTTCTAATTCCTTTTCCGGCGGATAATCAAAAATCCAGTAGTTGACCTCGTTGGCTTTTCCGCTGCTCTGCCGGAAGGAAGGCTTCTTGATGGCCGCTTCCATCGCATCCAGTCTTGCTGTCAAATCCATTACTTCACCCCCGTCAGTGCTTTCTCGTAGATTGCCATGTTATTTTGCTCCAACCAACGGGAAAGCTCCGGGTCGAAGATTGGTTTCAATATAGTTCTGGCCGTCTTCGACTTATCAATGACCCCGGCTTCGTAGAGCATCGTTTTGTAACAACGCCCCAAACGAACCAAGGTTGCATCCGTCCATCCGGCCACTTTTTCGTTTTGCTGCTGCTTGTTTTTGAAAAAAACACGCACATCGCTGTCTGTCAGCTCGTTGCTGCCGACGATCATCTTTTCACGGATAACCTCGTAGACAAAATCAAAGAAGAGTGTGTCATACGCCATCGCTGCGATCAGCGCATAGAGCTTTTGTGTCGCAAGGTCGCCAGGCAAAAAGCATGGAATGAAACTCTGATCCAGCGATCTGATTCTCCCGGCCACGGTGCTATAAATCTGATTGGAGCGCAGCGCGGTTGGTGCTGCAAAGATATTCTCGCTCTGTGCGAGTGCTTTGATCTCATCCATGCTTTTCCCGTCGTGAAGAAGCTGGACAACCTTGCGGAACTCGACAAACCAGAAGGACATCTTCACCGCGCCCGCGCTATATTCTTTTCTTTCCATCCTGCTGATTGTTCCTCCCCAATATTATTCTACACCTTGGCCTGTCCCATTATCGGGATTGTCAGGTAGAATCTCCATAATATCATCGATCCCGCAGCCGAGCTTGAGACATATTTTCTCCAGCACTTCAACCGTCGTATTTTCGCCTTTTTCCAGCTTGCTCATGGTGGAGTAACTGATGCCGACATAATCTCGAAACTCTTTTTTCTTCATATCGCGGTCAATGAGGATCTTAAATAACTTCTTGTAAGACACTGCCATGTTTTGCACCTCTTCTTCTATACTACATGGTTGCAAAAGTACAGTTTCATTATAGCATATCTCTCTGTGAAAAGCGAGAAAATTCATGCGAACGCATAATATTTTACCGGAAAAAACAGGGGCTTGCCGAACGGATATTCTCGACAACCCCCGTTTTAATTATTCGCGCTGAGCTTCTTTGCCTTTTTGCGTCTCCTGCTCTGGAGACAAGTTGAGATAACTGATAACATTTGCCCGGATAGTATCGATCTGTTTTGCCTGTTTTTTGAGGCTTGCCCGTTCCTCATATAGCCGCTGCTGCTCCTGAGCAAGCTGCTCTTGCTCTGCTCGCAGTGACTTGAGGCTGGGCAGTTGTTCCTCTCCCTGAATGGCAAGAAGTGTGCTTCGTGCTGCCTCGAAGATCACCAACTCCGCTTCGTGGGTAGAACGGAAGGCCGCTTTGTCCTTTGCCCGCTGATAGGCTTCGTAAACCGACTTGAGCCGCTGATAATTGCTGATGTTCTTTATGAGCGGCTGCACCTCCCGCAGCCGAGCCTCCACCGCTTTCAGCTCAGTGCCGGTACGGTCATAGGAGCTGTGAATATCCTCGACTTTGGCCTCAAGGTCAGTATATCGGAGAAGACCATTCTCGGTGAGATAGCTGATGGTACGGGCAGCTTCTTGAAGGTTGTGGATCTTCGCCCAATGCTCATAGCCTTTGCTTTCCTGTACCTTGATACTATTCTGAATGTCTATAATGAGGGAGATGCCTTTTCGCTCTGTCTGCATCCGCTGCTTACGGGGATTGCGTCCAGCGATGCGTTCCTTGAGCCGTTCTTCGGTATAGTTTTCTCCGATTGTTTTTGCGCGGGTGAACCGTTCCTGTCCCTCAGCGCGGAAGGAAATGTACTTGCCCGGTTTGATTTCATATCCGGACTCCTGCATCAGCTTTAGAAATTCGTCCCAGTCCTTTGCCGTGATGACCATGCGGTCTATCGTCTGCCGGAGCTTCTGCTTCCAGCTTGTCCCGCTCTTGGCTTCGGTGTACTCCTTGTAGTCCATGCCCTTGCCCTGAGAGGGTGGGATCACAGAAAGTCCATGCTCTTTGCATATCTCGTCGCTGAGTTGGCGAAGCTCTCGGTAGGTGCGCTTGTTGCTGCGGTAACTGTGAAAGTCCACGAAGTTGACAGCATTGAAGATGATGTGATTATGGCAGTGGCCTTTGTCGATATGGGTAGCGATCACATACTCATATTTCCCCTTGAGCCATTCATCTGCAAACTGTTTACCAATCTCATGTGCCTGTTCCGGTGATACCTCACCGATGTCGAAAGACTGGATCAGATGACGGGCGATCACCTTCGGAATCTGCATCCCGCGCTGGGCGGCAAGGTTCCGCGTCCACTCAAATTCCTTTGCCGCTGCGTCGCTGGCTGCACAGCCGAAAGAAGATACCAGCAGTGCGTCATCGGTTTTTTGCGGATCAGTGATATAGGCAATCGCCTTGTTCACAGTTCCTCGGATTGGCTTGATTTTAGTAATTGCCATATCTCTTTCTGCCTCTCTTTCAGCTCTGCAACATCATCCTCGTAGAAGTGTCCCGTCGAGTTGATGCGGCGGCAAATCTGATTGATGTTTGAAGCGGCTCGGCTGACCGCTGCGGCAAGCTTTTTCTGCTGGGTGTAGTCCACCTTGATGATGTAACCGTCAATCAGCATCTTCCTTGCATACGCGCCAAAATTCTCCGTACCGATCTGCTGCATCTTGTTTTCAATGAGCCGTTTTTCATACTCAGTAACGGCCAGACGGAGAATGATTGGTCTTGTTCTGTTCGCCATAGATGTTCCGTCCCTTCGCAAAGATAGAGGGTTTGGGAGACATCCCAACAAGCACTTTCAGGATTAAGGGCAGGGTCTCCTTAATCGAAAATCGCCGTGTGTGGCAACACCGGCTGTGCTTGCTATTCTCTCATTTCGTATTCCTCAAGAGAACTTCTTGCTTTTACCCTCTTCACGCTACAACGGACATCCTGTTCGGAAAACTTGGTAGTAAGAGACGAATAAATTCAAAAAAAGAAAAGACGCTCGAAAGCGCCTTTTCAAAACCGCTGTATTTCATCAGCTGATCTCCCAAACAAAGGTTGCGGTATCTCGGACATCAATATCATCCGGTTCAATTTCCGGCATAAAACATTCTCTTGCAGCCATAGGTGGCATCATCTCATCCGTAATTTCGTATCGGGTGCGAGAGATGACATTCAGTTCATCCCAGTTGTAGTCGATGCTGAGAAGTTCTCCCAACTTCACCCCAGAACTCCGGCACAACACTTCGGCCTTTTTCTTTGCGTTCAGAGCAGCGGTTTCTAACAGCGCCTCGTTGACCTGGGATGGATCTTTTACCGTGAAGGCAATGCTCAATTCTGGTTTTGCGTCGCTCGCTGAAATGGAAGAAAGCACCTTCATCAATCTCAGGTTATCAAAATCAAAGGCCAATTTCAGACGGTATGAGCAGCAGTAGCCCGCAAACTCTCGCCTATAATTTCCACTTCGTTCCTTCACATTTTCGTATTCCGTGGTAACACGAAAGCTTGTTGTTTTTAGACTCCCGTCATCAAAGTTATTTTGCTGCGCCATTTTTTGAAGTAAGTGGATTCGCTCGGTTGCCTTTTGTAAAGCCTTCTCATACTCCTTATCGGTGGAATCAATGTTAAGCGAGAGCATGATGTAGTCCGGCTTCGCAGAAATACTGCCAACGCCTTTTACGGTAATTGTCCTCATGAATTTCTGCCACCTGTCCCACGGCTTTCAAAGTCCTCATCAATTCGTTTTTTCCAATCTGCCCCCAGCTGCACACTGCCACGGACAGCGCAGATGGCTTCGCTCAAGACCTCATAGTTGAGCTGCGTCCCTGCGCTGTCGGAGTGATAGTTTACAGCGCGATCCGCCCCGATACCGAAATGCCTTGCAGTCTCCACCGCGTCAATATTGGCACCAAGGAACAGAAACTCCCAGCCGTAGCGAGCCTTCTGCCGCTCAATCATCTGCTTGACGCGCTCGGCGTTATAGTGGCGGCTTGCATTCTCCATGCCATCTGTTGTGATGACGAACAGGGTATGCTCCGGGACATCCTCGGCTCGTGCATACTTGTGGATGTTCCCGATATGATGGATCGCCCCGCCGATTGCATCCAGCAGAGCAGTGCATCCACGCACAGTGTAGTCCTTGTCGGTCATAGGCTGGATGTCCAGAACGCTCACCCGGTCATGAATGACCTCGCTCACATTGTCAAAGAGGACAGTGGAGATCATAGCTTCGCCATCTGCCTTTTTCTGCTTCTCAATCATAGAATTGAAGCCACCAATGGTATCTGCTTCAAGTCCGCTCATGGAGCCGCTGCGGTCAAGAATAAAGATAATTTCCGTCAAGTTCTTTTTCATCATGTAACCCTCCGCATAAAAAATGGCTGCTTGGTTTTCACCTTACAGCCACATTATACGAAAAACACTTATTCTGTTGGTCGCATGGCAAGCGACAATCACAAAACGCCCCGAAAGCAATCGCTCTCTATATCGACGATCTCATCCAGCTGGATTTTCGTCCCATCGGTCAGAACAAACAATCGCTCATAGTAATCGATCCGTTTCAGATTGCCGGTGAGGGATGTATAGGAGCCTCCGGCCTTCTTCTCATCAGGGACAAAGTAGGTAATAGTGATCTCCGGTCTATCGGCAACGATCTTTTGGAGATACTGCTGTTTCCGATCCAGCACATCACGCTCTTCATCGCCAATCTCTAATTTCGTATCTGTGAGCCGCCCGATCTCCTTGATGGCGGCATCATACCCGGTAAGAGCAGCAAAGGGAGAGAATTGTGCTGCACGATCTATCATGGACATCTGCGGTCTGGTTTGCGAGACATGGTGAGGAAGATTGATAATGTCATCGTATTTTCCCATGCAGCACATCCCTCCTTTGCATTATTTACACTGCATCTTTAAGCTCGTGAAAGCAGAGAACTTTCTTGTCATAGAGCATTACGACGGGCTTGTTGGACAGATGATTGATTGTAGCGATGTGTTCAGCAATCGGAGCAAGTCCACTGTCCTTGTACTGAATGAAGAACGCGAGCGTTTTTTCTAACCGTTTCTTTTCTGCGTCGCTGATGGAATCTCCAACACCAATAAGGAACTCATCGACAGGACCGTCTTTTACCAGAGGAATCTTCCCGATGATGTTGCCTACCGTGCGAGACATATCAGCCAACTTATTCGCAGCCTGAGTAGTTACTGCCTCCTTCTTGAGCAATTCAATCTTATCGAAGCAAGCAGTGTAAAGATCACGGAACTTCATAGCGTTTTCTCTGATCTCACTCTCAATCTTATCCAGGTACTCAGCTTGGAAGTTCTTTGACAGCATTACCTCCATATACTCAGACAGCACGAAGACATGGAGAGCCAGCTTGTAATGAACGAAGCGGTCAAGAATCTGCCCGATTTTATAGGATGCAGTCTGCATCTTCAAAAGGCTCTTCTTTGCGGACAACATTCCTTCGAGCTGTTCAATATAGGAGCGTAGGTCTTTCATAGCATTGCGCTTTATGTTCTTCACCTGATTAAGATTGACCACAAGACTTGCCTCGTTCTCCCAATAGAACTTGTAGTCATCCATGTAAGATGCAAGCAGGTCATAGTCCGCAAGAAGCTGCGATTTTTTGTCCCTCTCAAGTATGCTGACGATCTCTTTCTGACCGTCCTTTATATCCTGTACTTGCTTGACAACGGCAAGAACTGCTACCGCAACCAAAGCAGCTTTGAAGCAAGCCGGTCCGATTGCCTTGTCAACGGGAATCCATCTTGCCTGACCGACAATGCCATCATTCATGATAGTTCCCAGCGCACCCGATCCATCCTTAGCCATAGCCAATGTTCCGGTTACTCCTTTGGGGAACACACAGCGATAAAGTCCTTCTGCTGCCGGAGTTGCCATTGTTTCAACAACACCGGCAAACGAGCCTCCGAGCGCAGCGATCTCCGTAAAAGGGATTTTTGCCAGAGGTGGTGTTTGGTATGAATCCTTGATTTCTGCAAGGGCGTGTTCTACCTGTATGCTCGGTCTTAAATTACTGCCGGACTCGGTCAGTTCATTCAGAACTAATAAATCATGCTTCTCCATTTCGTGAGCCTCCTGTTTTGTAATCGGCCAACTTCTGACCATAACAGCATTTGCAATTTTCGCGTATTATCCGATCAAGCCTTATGACCTCCGATCTGCTCGTTTCGGTCTTTAGCCGTTGCGCCCTCTACATAGTTCATTCCCCGGAGGATTGCATTCTTTCCAAACTTCTTTTTGATGGTCAGCATGGCAGTCTGCATTTTCTGCTCGCGTTCTAATTCCTGCTGCTCCTGTTCCTGCTGTGCTTCCTGCGCCGCATAGTCGGTAAAAAGGTCAAGCTGTTCAAAGCCCTCGTTCTTCTTAGGCGCGGACGCTTTCGGTAGAACATGGTTTGCCACAACATTCAGTCTTCGGATCAGAAGGGTTTTGTCCACGATGCGGTCAAACAGCTCCGCTGCGCCGGACATAATCTTCTTGGTGGAGGCCGTGTATCCATCCAGATTGATTGTGCCGTGGGCGTGTTTGGGGATTTGCCGCCCGTAATGATCCTTCACAACCGCGCCGTGATACTTTGCTTTTCTTGCAGGATCGGTGAGGTTTTCAATGTCATAGCCCACTGTCACCACCAGCTGATCGGTGACAAGCCCCTTATCCACCAAATCCAGAGAGAGCATATCTGCCATCTCCCGCAGAACAAGCCTTGCCTTTTCAGCATCATAGGGGCAGTGAAGCACTTGCCCTGAACCTAAGCTGTTGGAGCTTGGCCGGTATGCCTTGATTGCCTCAATGGTAGTCGGCTCCCAGCCCCACGCATGATCGATCAGCAGTTCCGCATTTTTCCCAAAAAGCTGATACAGCAAGTCCTCGTTGCGCTCGGACATCCGCGCCACATCACCCATCGTGAACATCCCATGCTCTTCCAGCTTCTTAGCATAGCCACGGCCTACCCGCCAGAAGTCGGTGAGGGGCTGGTGTGACCACATGGTCTGCCGGTAGGTCATCTCATCCAGCTGGGCAATTCGCACTCCGTTTTCATCTGCCGGGATGTGCTTCGCCACAATGTCCATTGCCACCTTGCAGAGAAAGAGGTTAGTGCCGATCCCAGCCGTGGCCGTGATGCCGGTTGTCTCAATGACATCCAGAATAATTTTCATGGCAAGGTCATGTGCGGACAGCTTGTAGGTGGCAAGGTAATCGGTCACATTCATAAACACTTCGTCGATGGAGTAGACCACGATGTCCTCCGGGGCGATGTATTTCAGGTAGACCTCGTAAATCCGGGTGCTGTATTCCATGTAGTAGGCCATCCGGGGAGGGGCGATGATGAAGTCGATTTCCAGCTTCGGATTTTCTTGCAGCTCAGAGAAGAAATGGGATTTACCCTCAAACATTCTGCCGGGAGCATCGTGCCGCCGTCCGGCATTGGCTTCCTTAACCCGCTGCTTGACCTCGAAGAGCCGTCCACGCCCAGAGATGCCATAGGACTTTAAGGAGGGTGTGACCGCGAGGCAGATTGTCTTATCGGTGCGGCTTTCGTCTGCGACAACGAGGTTGGTGTCCATCGGGTCAAGACCGCGCTCCCGGCATTCCACCGAGGCGTAAAAGCTTTTTAGATCGATTGCGATATAAGTGCGTTGCTTCATGCTCCGGTGGCCTCCCTTCGTTTAATCAGTTAAAAAACCATTGTTGATTAGTTCTGCGATTTTTGTATCGGTGGACTTTTGTAATTTCTTCGGCGGACTTTGACGGCGGTAGTTTCAAAACTCATATCCAACAGCATCCTGATGGTGTCATCCGGTACACTTCCGTCCAATGCGACGGTGATCCAGTTCGCCTTGTTCATGTGGTATGCCGGGAAGATGCCGACCTCCCGATGCAGCGACCCAGTTAGAATCGGATCACACTTCAAATTGACAACATCCAGCAGTTCGGTTCCAGACAAACCCAGCTTCTCTCTCGGAACATCCATGATGAGCGCAAACCACTTGCGGTTATTGCTGTGCCGGAAGACCTCGTTGTTTGGATATTTCATCCACGGGTGGTCTGCCTCACAGTGATAGGTCTCCATAATATACTGTTTGAGCTGCCCCTGATTCATGCTGCTAACCTCCCGCTGCGTCGCTCTTAATAGATGGTTTTTCCAAACTCGTATGCCCGTTGCAGATGATTGGTTTTGTCAATCTGCGGCTTTCCGTTTGTGTCACCGCAGCCTCCGGCCAGCAGCATCCCTCGGTCATGGAATCCGATGTAGTTGATGAGGGCGAACTGATAGTAAGAAACCGCTTGTTCAAATGTCCAGAAGAAATTGTCAGCAGAGGTCATCAGCAGGGCGCAGTCCTTGATAGGGTATTTCTCATACCGACCCAACGGGGGATTGGTGTCTTCCTCTGCGATACAGTAAAAGCGTTCAATGAATGCTTTCAACTGAGAGGAAATCGTCCAGAACAGCAAGGGCGAGGCAAAGACAATACAGTCGGCATTCTTGATCTTGGGGACAAGTTCGTTAAAGCTGTCCTTCTGCACACAGGGCTTCTCATACCGGCAAGCATTGCATCCAATGCAGCCCTTCACTTCATACTTCCTCAATGAAATAACTTCTACCGTATGACTGGCCTCTTTCGCGCCACGGACAAAGTGTTCCACCAGCTGGGCGGTGTTGCCGTTGGGTCTGCCTCCGCCCTGAACGATTAGAATATTCTTCATCTGAACCTCCTATGCTCCAAGCAAGCTCTGGTCAAAGGCAAACAGCGCCTCATTGATCTCAAAGACATTGTAGTTTCCCTTGGTGATAAAGAACTCGATGATGATGTCGAACTTATTGGAGTGAGACAAGGCAAATCCGGCCTTCATCAACAGTTCCTTCGTTTCATCCAGCGATAACTCCAAAGCAATAGCGAAGGCAATGGCCGTAGGCTTGGAAGGTTTGTAGAGCCTGTCGGAACGGATTTTGGAAAAGAGCTTTCGGTCAATGTTGGCCTTCTTGTAGCATTGCGCGTCGGTCAAGCCCCTTTCATCGATCTTTCGCAGAAGCATTTCAGAAAAGCTCTCGTCGATCTGCGCCATTGCCTCATCCAAGGACTTCGCCGCCATAGGAGCGGCCAGCATGGAGGGAGCTTCACAGGGAGCTGCCGCACAAACCTCCGGTGCAAGACTGCTTTCAGTCTCAAGCTCATCCATCTGGAAGGCAATGCGTCTGCGACGGTATTCCGCATCATCGTCGCCGTACTGTTCTACATAGTGATCGTCAATAAACGCTTCGATGTCTGCAAACAGCTTACCGCTGATTTGGTACGCAGCCTTGTCGAAGATGACGACATACACGGTCATCTCGTGTTCCAACAGAAAGTCGCTGATGGTTTCCATCGCTACCCGAAGGGCATCGGCCTTGGGATAGCCGTAGATGCCGGAAGAGATCAGCGGAAAAGCGACTGTCTTACATCCTGCTTCATCTGCCAGTGTGAGAGAGGTTCGGTAGCAGGAAACCAGCAGCTCTCGCTCTCCATGCTGTCCATCTTGCCAGCGCGGTCCCACCGCATGGATCACATACTTACACGGGAGCTTATATCCCTTTGTGAGCTTCGCGCCACCTGTTTTACAGCCACCCAGCGTCTCGCATTCAGCCAGCAGTTCCGGTCCTGCAGCGCGGTGGATGCAGCCGTCCACACCGCCACCACCCAACAGGGAGCTGTTGGCAGCATTGACGATGGCATCAACCTTCATCTTCGTGATATCATTTCTGACGATTTGTAATGGCATAACTGCCTCCAATCAAAGCGAGAGACCGGATGCCCACTGGTTCATCTCAGCCTTGCTGACATTGCTCTTGAACACTTTGCCCTCGATAAGCTTGGCGCCCGCGCAGCTGGGAAGCAGCTTCTCGTTGGTTTTGCCCATGCCACTGCCGCCCGATGTTGCAAAGGGGATGATGGTTTTGCCGGTCAGGTCATGGCTTTCCAAAAATGTGTTGATGATGGTAGGCGCGACATACCACCAAATGGGAAAGCCGACAAACAGGGTATCGTAGTCGGCCATATTATCCCGCACCCCAGCAATGGCAGGACGGGATGCCGGATCGTTCATCTCGATGCTGCTGCGGGACTGCCTGTTTGTCCAGTCCAGATCAGCCTTTGTGTAGGGGACTTTCGGTTCAATCTCAAAAATATCAGCGCCAATGGCCTCGGCCAGCGTCTCGGCCACCTTTGCCGTCACGCCACTGGCAGAAAAATAAGCAACCAATTTTCTACTCATAATTGTTCCTCTCCATTTTCTTCTTCCAGAATCTTGTTGAGCAGCATTTCCAGTGCTGCTGCCATATACTCAAAGCTCTGGTATTCATCATCTTTCTTTGACATATAGGCAAGGACGGCCTTAAATGCGCTTGTCCTGTCTACGCTCGTTTCATCGTCGAAGCGATCCAACAACTCCTTGATGTGCTGACAAACCTCATTGGCCTCCGGTGGAAGCTCCGGCATCTGAAACATGGAGGCCAGCTTTTCATCTTGCTCGATAGCCGCATACTGGATGTAATCCTTCTCCATATCGGACGCAAGCTCTTCAAAGTAGTTGATCATGATATGAAGGCAAAAGCCGCCGTCCGGTTGATGTGATACATTCACATAATGCGCTTTCTCGCCAATATCCCGCAGAAGAGACATATCCTCTTCGTCATCAAATTCCAGCATGGGAAGGTACAGGTCGATGGTAGAATCCCATCGCTCGTAGCTCACAACACCGCGAATCCTGCCGTAGTGCTGTTCGGCATACTGGTTGCAGCGGTTCAACAGATATTCATAGTTCTCCTTATCCTGCGGCACGATTATTTTTGGCACTTTGTTCATCATGTCGCAGTACCGCTGGAAGAAGCCGCCTTCCACCGCCTGATCAAAGATTGCAGTGCAGTGATCTGACCCATCTTTTGGTTTTTCATAATTACGCTCAAAAACGATGTTTTCCATAAGCGTCCTCTCACATTTCGTTTTCTGCTTCCTCTACGATCCCAAAGTCAATGAGGATGTTCTTGTCCGCATGGGTGGGATAGACAATACCGGTCATCTCGTAGGCATACCGCCTGACCTTGCGGAAATCCTTCGTCCGTTCCGGGGCAAAGGCGGCAGTCTCAAACTTTTCGTATTCTGGCATACCAGCAAGGTCATCCGCAGCTGCCTTGATCAGTGCGTCAGTCACTTCATAGATGTCTTTTCCGTACTCCACGGCCACCAGCTCGTGCTTCTTGATATCCTTGTCCAGATTCCCAAAGGAACGATACAGCAAATATTTCATTTTGTTTTTCTCCTTTTCGGTTTGTCATCCTGTTTGATGCGTCAGTTCTCCATCAGCCTGTTGCCCAAACTGTTCAGCATGGTCATGGAGATCGTTTCCAGATACAGAAAGCCGACTTTTGAGATGAAATCAACCTCAATCGCGATCAGCGGTCCCCGAAGCTGCTTGAAAATAAGCTCCATCAGCGCCATTTCAGAAGGCAGATTGAACAGTCCCAGCTTTTCGATGCGCTTCTTGGCCGTTTCCCATTCCGTGGTCGTTTCCACCTCAACGCTTGTCATCACTTCGACGAGGATCTGGCTCATGGCGAACTTCCCGCTGTTCGGAACAAGTTCCTGCTGGAACTGTGCCAACATCGGCTTTATCGTTTCAAGGGTCAGAATATCCCAGTTATCGTCAAGCTCTCTGGCTATAATCTCTGCGATACACTCCCGCCACACACCGTAACCGGCGTTTATCTGACCGTCCTCTATGGAATTATCCGTATATCCCTCACAATAGGTGTTGTAGAAGCTTGCACCATCCAACTCATTGTGCAGACAATAGATGTGAGCCAGCTCATGAAGCAAAACATGGATCAATTCTGCGGGTGTATATGAAATATCGGTATGAAGGAGAATGCCATCTTTAGCTCCGGGTTCCTCAGAAACGAAAGCCGACGCAAAGAAATCGAAGTAGCCCTCTTCCTCATAGCGGTCATCCAGACGGTGGGGGAAATGCTCGGCGCAGAAGCGTTCAAATACCTGTTTCTGGTTGGCCGCAGTTAAATAGCCCAGTACAACATTGTCGATGGAAAAATCGGTATCCATGTTTTCGTTGAAAATTGCGATTGCTCTTTCAAGATACCGTCGATAGTCCATCCCATACCACCTCGTTCATTTCAAGAAGTTGCTCCGGTGTTCCTGTTCGTGGAAGCGATACCCCCGCGTGTTTAGCTCTGAGACCTTGAGTGCCACCAAATTTATATCGGAACACATGGCTCGTGCAATCTGGCCGACATCATAGCCGCCGTATATGTATTCCAGAATTTCCTCATCTGGAAGGGCGACCTGCGCAGCAAACATATTTGCCTCGTATTCCATGCGTTGGTCTCTCATGTCAAAGATGTTGAACTCCTGCAACCCGCCGACTTGAATTGCTTCTCTGCGATGGAGACAGTCATGTCCGATCTCATGGAGCAGAACAATGTCGTGCATCACGGGGTCAAGATGCTTGTTGATGAAAATATATCGGTTGCGTTCAATGACTATATACGCGCCTTTTTGACGGGAGAAATCACGGGGCATAACGATCAGCCCCAGCTCCCGCGCAATCCGGTCAGCGTTCCTTGTGCCGCACTGCCGCACAACACGGTTGGCCTTTTGAATGGCTTCCTCGGCTCGAATCAGCATAGTGGTATCACCCCTTCCGGGCAGAATGGTACAGTCTCAGTATAGCAGAAGAAAAGTCCTATACGGCGGACTCACTTCGCTTCTCCCTTCGATTTCAGATATTTTTTCGGCGTGTACTTCTTGTTGCGCTTCTTCGCATCAATGTAGGCTTCCTGAATGGCAAGCATCAGCTCGTCCATATCTTCCTCAGCCATCTCACCGCCGGAAAAAGCACCCCGTACTTCTTTCAGCAGCCGTTCAGCGCCCTTCTTGCCGCGATAGCCGTATTCCTGTCCGGCCATAGCGATGAAGTCATCGCCCTCGTTGTGCAGATAGTCTGCATCGCATCCGAGAATCCGGGCAAGAATGCTGTAAACTTCGCGGTTCTGGGGGTATGTGCTACCCTTTTCATAGTTGGTGATGGTCTTGAGACCTACTCCCGCCAGCTTCGCAAGTTCAGCCTGAGTAAGCCCCTTTTCCTTGCGCAACGCGCGGAGCTTTTCTCCGAACCTCATAGCATATCCTCCTACCTGTAAGTGTAATAATGTGTAATCTGTTTGCGCTTTTTGCTTAAAACCGCTTGACATGAGCAATCGGCTTTCGTATAATGATAAATGCGTAATCGCCTTACGCATTTATTGTATATCGGTTTGCGTATTTCGTCAAGAGGGCGCAAGCCGGAAATGCAAAATAGTTTTCGTTTGGCTTGAAATTGATAATGGACACCGGGCAATAAGAGGATTGCCGGTGTCCTGCCCGTTATGCGCAGCAAGGAGTGAGGAACATGAGCGTACAGTGCAGGAAAGCCTATGTCTCGGTCAATCTGGATGTGGATCAGGAGGGTGTGTTCCATCCTCGCTTCATCCGGTGGGAAAACGGACTGATTTTTCAGATTGATCAGATACTCTATAAGTGCCGCGCTTCTTCCAAGAAGGTAGGAGGCGGCGGCATTCGTTACACGGTGCTGATCCGTGGCAAGGAATCCTATCTCTTTCAGGAGGGAAGCAAGTGGTTCGTTGAAGCGAAAGGGACCTGACGATGATTTTATCTCAGAAGAAAATCGAAGAAATTGCAGCAGCCGTGACCAAGGACTTCAATGAGTTCTTTTTCGGTAGTGAAACCGAAGGCACCCGGCGTATGGCGCGAGGGACACCGATTGACCAGTTCGCCAAGGAATACCTCGACATGAATGTGTCGTTTACCCGTCTGTCCCCGGATGGAAGCATCTGCGGCCTGACCGCCTATGCGGACACTGAGTACATCATAGAAGAGATGGGCGTGAAGCGAACCATTCCACTCAGGAAAAATCAAATTCTGTTGGATGTCAGTTTTATTCAGCCGGGACAAGTCCACAAGCTTTGCGGTAAGAGACGCTTTACTCTTGCCCATGAATGCGCCCATCAGATTTTGTTCCAGATGGAAAGCGAAGCTGCGCAGTCAGTCTATGTGAAGAAATACTCAGCCCGTACAGCCTATTCTCTCCGGGACTTGAAGACCCGCGAGGACTGGAATGAATGGCAGGCCAATGTTCTCGGCGCGGCGATCCTGATGCCGCAGAAAGAAATCGACCTTGCCATGTGGTATTTCGCCGGTGGCAAAAAATTGATCAACTATGAGGGGGTATTCGCATACCGCGATAAGTTATCCTTATCTCTGCTGTGCCAGCAGCTCGCCGTATCGAAGTCGGCAGCTGTGATCCGGTTACGGCAGCTTGGCTATATCGAGGATCGTCCGTACCGGGAATATACTGATCCGTTGGAGGTGTGGTGATGGCAAAAAACATCCGGGTCACAGAACCCTCTTTGGAGATGCAGGAGAAAATCAAACGGGCGCGTCGTGCGATTGTCTCTCAGAAGACACGCATGGTGAAATGCCCCTACTGCCAACATAACGCAATCGCTGTTTTCGAGGACACACGAGGTCATGTCCAAGCAAAATGTAAACGCTGTGGACGCGAAACCGTCTTTGATGTCCTCAGTATGAGACGGTTAAAACTCCGCTTTTATCGTAACAGATAAAGGCAGAGATTAACAAATAAATATTGATAGCTGTGCTGTGGAGCCGCTGATTGGTGAGTCTTCCTAATGCCGCATGAACAGAGTTTCTGAATAGAAACCTCTGTTTTTTCGGTATGGGATTATGACTCACCGTCATGCGGCTTTTTTTTGCCTCGTCTTTCCGCTGCTTCGCGCCAGCGGAAAGGACGAAGCAATGAAAGGAATCCCGAAAACCCCAGTTGAGTTCGACTATGATCTCTGGACTACGGAGGATGGAAAGTGCATGGTGCGGATCAAAAGCACCGGCGAGGTCACGGAGGTAGACCGCGAGGTCATGAAAGCCCTCCGTGCCGAAGAAAAGTGGATGCGACGCAAGATGACGGGTGCGCCGGTTCCCGGGGCTGAGGAAGCCACCGCAACAGTCCTGTCCCTCGATTTTGTCAGCTTTGAAGGGGGCGAGGATATGAGCCCGGCGTGGCTGGAAGACCCGCACGACTACGCGGAGGATGTGATCATGAAGCAGCTTGAGCAGGATTTCCTCAAGACGCTGACTGCGAAAGAGCGGGATGTGTACCTCCACTGCGTTCAGGGCGGTAAGAGTCAACAGCAGTATGCAGAGGTCTCCGGCTTGTCTGTATCTCGCGTGTGCAAGCTTGTCGGTGCTGTCAGAAAAAAAGCAAAAAATTTTTTCTGAGGGGGTGCCAAGTTTTTGCGTGTCGATGTCCGTTGTAGGGTGAAGAGGGATAAAGGACCTCTTCACAGCACCTTGAAAAGTGAATAGTTCAGTGCTGCGGATCTTTCCGTTTCTGCGTAGCAACTTGGCTTCTGCCGCCATGACCTCCCTGACCGGAGCGAGCGATCAACAGAGAGCCTGAACACCGCATGGTGCGGCTGATTGCGATGATGCAGATTCAGGGTACAATGATACTCCCGTCCCTTGGTTGCAGGGGGCGGCTCGGAGCGTTCCTCGGAGGGGTGAGATTCCCGTGATACCAATTCGCCGTTGGTAGTCCGTAGCATTCCCGGAGCTGTATAGCTCTTCTGGCAGGGGCGCGAGCTGCAAATATGCCAGAACTTGAAACAAACCTATTTAGCAACACGCAATACACAAGTTTTCAGGATGAAAACTATGTGGCAGAGCGTTGAGCGGCCACGCTGCGAGACGCTCTGCCATATCCCTTTGTCCTGAAACAACCGCATCGCATCAGGAGGTGTTTACGATATGATGGGCGTTGAAGCCATGAAGAGTATTGATCCCAGAACAGTTGACCGCAGTACGCTCATGCAGCGCAGCAGCGTCCGGCTTGACCCTTCGGCACCGAGGGAGGAACGGCTGCGTGATTTTATCCAGCAGATCAAAAATCCCTACTGTTATCTGGATGGCAAGACCGTTGTGAAGATCAGCTTCACGAACACAGCCACCACGATTGAGGACTGTCTGGAAAATTATCTGCGAGGTCTGTGATTATGAACAATCTGAATCTTTTTCCCGGTTCTATCGACAACGATGCAGCGATGTGATATAATCCGATCAGGTCAAAAAAGAAGATATGGACAAGCCGCTTGCCGAGATGGTCATGGGGCTATTTTGTGTCTTCCACATATTGAGAAGCAGAGCCTTCGTCTTTCTGATTTGATGTATCACACCAAACAGAAAAACGGAGGTTATTTTTATGCCGAAAAAGGTTTACCGGACGGCGATTTACTGCCGACTGTCCCGTGAAGATGGAGATAAGTTGGAAAGCAACTCCATCGCCAGCCAAAGGGCGATCTGCGAAGACTATATCGCAAGGCACGACGATCTGGAAGTGGTCTGCGACCCGTTCATTGACGATGGGTACAGCGGCGTTTCCTTTAATCGTCCGAACTTCAAGAAGCTGGAAGAGGCAATCCGCAAGGGCAGGATTGATTGCATTGTGGTCAAAGACCTCAGCCGCTTTTCGAGAAACTATATCGACGGAGGTCGTTACCTTGAGAAGATTTTTCCCCAGCTCGGCATCCGTTTCATCGCGGTCAACGATGCTTACGACAGTTTGACCGGCGATCCGCAGTCGGATTCCTTTGTCATTCCCTTCAAGAACTTGATTAACGATTCCTACTGCAAGGATATTTCCATGAAGATCCGTTCCAGCTTGGAGGTCAAGCAGAAGAATGGTGAGTTCGTCGGGGCATTTGCACCCTACGGATATAAGAAATCACCGGAGAACAAGAATCAGCTGATTGTGGATGAAGAGGTCAGCGAGTATGTGCAGATGATTTTCTCTCTGTACAAGGATGGCATCTCCATCGGACGGATTGCAGACCGGCTCAACCAGATGGGCGTTCTCTCTCCGATGGAGTATAAGCAGTCAGCCGGTGTACGGTTCGATACAGTCTTCAAGACCGGAGAAACGGCCAAGTGGACTTACAAGGCTGTCCAGCGCATCCTCACCAATGAAGTATATATTGGCGTACTGGCACAGGGCAAACGCGGAACTCCCAACTATAAAGTCCGCGTGGTGCAGAGCAAAGACGAGACCGAGTGGGTAAAGGTTGAGAACGCTCACGAACCCCTTGTCTCCTATGAAGACTTCATGGCCGTCAAGATCATGCTGCGGCGGGATATGCGCTGCTCTCCCGATCAGGAAGAAGCGCATCTGTTTTCCGGCTTTCTGTTCTGCGGCGATTGCCAGCAGACCATGATCCGAAAGACAGTACCCTCCAAGTCCAAAAAGTACATCTACTATGTCTGTTCGGCCAATAAGAGAATCCGGACCTGCAGCCCCCACAGCATCAGCGCCAAAGAGGTTGAGGAAAAGGTGTTTCGCGCCATTCATGATCAGATTGAGCTTGTCATCAATCTGGAAAATGCACTGGCTATGATTGAGCGTCTTCCGTCCCAGAACCGCAAAGTGTTCAACTACGAAGCGCAGATTGCCAAGCTGGAAGAGGAAATTGAGCGTTACCAAAAGCTCAAGCTGCGCCTCTATGAAGACCTCTCGGATGGGGTGATTGACAAAGCGGAATACTTTGAGTTCCGAAACAGCTACACCAAAATCATTGAGGATAAGCAGGAGGCGCTTCTGCGGGTCAGAAAAGAGATGAAGCATACGGTGACTACTGGCACCACGGAACGGAACTGGGTCACGCTTTTTAAGCAGTATGAGAATATCGAAGAGCTGAACCGTCGTGTCCTGATGGCGCTGGTAGACCGCATCCTGATCCACGAAAACCACACCATTGAAATCATCTTCAAATACAGAGATGAGTACCAGCAGACACTTGAATATGTTCTCGGGTATGCCGATGAACTTGCCATTGCCGTGTAAAGGAGGGGTGAGCAAATGGCACGAAAAAGCAGAAAAGCTGTGGCTGCTGAGCCGGTCATGGAAGTCGCCCCGGTACAGATTTTCCCGACAGCCATTTATGCCCGTCTTTCCGTGGAGAACAGCGGTAAGTCGGAACAGGTGGATGTCATCGCCAATCAGATAGAGATTTGTAAGTCCTACATCGCGGAGCGCCCGTACCTGAATCTGATTGATACCTATGTGGACAATGGCCGAACCGGTACGGTGTTCGACAGGCCGGAGTTCAACCGCCTGATGACTGACATCAAGAGCGGCAGGGTCAAATGTCTGGTAGTCCGCGATCTCAGTCGCTTTGGCCGTGACTACATTGAGACGGGAACCTATCTGGAACGCATTTTCCCCCAGATCGGCCTCCGGTTCATTGCTATCAAGGAACTGTACGACAGCTTTGATACGGACGGCTCCAACGAAAGCCTGTTTATTCCGCTGCAAAACATGATCAACGCCCTGTACTCCAAGGACATTTCACGCAAGGTTTCCACTGCACTGAAAGCCCAGATGGAGCAAGGGACTTTTCGAAAGCGCAACCTCCCGTATGGGTATCGTTGGGATGAGGCGCGGAGCAACATGGTCATTGATGAAGAGGTCGCCCAGTATGTGCGCCTGATGTTCCAATGGAAAATCGAAGGCCGGTCAATTCCGACGATCCTTGACGAGCTTGACCGTCTGGGCGCACCGAACACCGAGCTGCGCAAGCGGCAGACCGGAACCCGTACCGGGGATGGATGCTCCTGCAAGGGTTGGAGCAGTTCGACGCTCTACGGCATCCTGACCAATCCGCACTATGTCGGAGATACCGTCCTCGGACGCTCCATGAAGGCCATCTACAAGGGCATCAAGTCCCACAATGTCAAGGACAAAGACGAATGGATCGTCTTTCCCAACACCCATGAGCCAATCATCTCCCGCGAGGACTTTCAGAAGGTGCAGGACATTATAACGGCGGCATCGCAAGCAAGGCAATCCAAGATGAAACAATCTGCGGCAATCCGGGCAACGCTTATCAATCTCTTTGAAGGCAAAATCATCTGTGCGGACTGTGGCCGGAAGATGTACTATCACAGGAAGAAAATCGACAAGGACAAAAGGGGCGCATGGTATGCCTTTTACGAGTGCAGCAGCAGCGTCAACCGGCGCTATGATCCCTGTACCGCACACTACACCCGGCAAGACACGCTGGAAGCCAATGTCCTTGCCGCGATCCAGATCCAGGTCAAGGCCGCACTGGATTATGACCGGCTGCTGGATAAGCTCAGAGGCAGCGAAGGTGAGAAAAACATTCGAGATAGGCTGAATGCCCAGATTACCAGCCTGAACCTCAAGCTGAGCGGCTTGTCCAAGAAACGCACCCGGCTCTATGAGGATTATGCCGAAGGGTTGCTGGATGAAGAGGAATACACCTTTGCTAAGAAGAGCTACGACGAACAGTATGCAGACTATTCCCGCCGTCTGGACGAGGCTGTCCAGCGGAGAGGCAAGTTCAGTGAGGCTATGTCGTTGGACAACAAGTGGATCACGCTGATGAAGTCGGTCAGCTCGGCCACACAGCTTACGCAGGATTTGGTAGACGAGTCTGTTGAACTGGTCAAAGTCCATGAAAACGGCGCGGTGGAGCTGGTCATGAAGTATGGCGATCTCTATGCGCTGACTGTCCAGAGCATCAAGGAAGTACAGGAGGCGATGTGATTTGAACAGCAAAGGCAGGAATCCAGCAGCGGATTACACCATTGGCATCTACATTCGCCTCTCTCTGGCCGACGAAGATACGGGGTACGGCAGCAAGTCCGAAAGCGACAGCATTTCCAACCAGCGTATGCTCATCAACCGGTATCTGGATGAATCGCCCACGCTCTCTCAGTGTCCGCGCTTGGAGTTCGCTGATGACGGATACACCGGCACAAACTTCCAGCGTCCACAGTTCACCGCCATGATGGAAAAAGTGAAGCGCGGGGAAATCAATCTGATCTGCGTCAAGGACTTCTCCCGCTTTTCTCGTGACTATATCGAGACCGGAAACTATCTGGAATGCACCTTTCCCTTCATGGGCGTTCGCTTCATATCCATCAACGACGGTTATGACAGCGAGGATTATAAGGGAACCACGGGTGGCCTTGAAGTGGTGATGCGCAGCATAATCTACGCGGCATACAGCAAAGATCTCTCGGTCAAAACCACTTCGGCAAAAGTACAGATGATGAAACAAGGCAAGTATGTGGGCGGTTATGCCCCCTATGGTTATGTTCTGCATCCCACGATCCGCAACAAGCTCAAGCTTGACCCGGAGGCGGCAAACATCGTCCGCAGAATTTTCGATGAGGCGCTGCTGGGCAGAAACACCTCGCAGATTGCCCTTGGCCTGAATGATGACAACACCCCGACGCCGGGACAGTATTTCCGCACCAAGCATCCCGACAAAAAGAAGTTCAGCCGGATGAGCGAGAAAGTAAGCTGGACAGCTGCTATGGTCTACAAGCTGCTGGTCAGCTATGTCTACACCGGCGCAACCGTGGGACACAAGCGGAAGTCCTGTGGTGTCGGAACACGCAAGAGCATTGCACAGGAGCAGGAAGACTGGATTATCGTCGATGGGATGCACGAGGCCATTGTCAGCAAAGAAGAGTTTGAGCTGGCACAATCCGTCATCCGAGGCGGCGAGAAAAAGCCAGTACGGAAGCATCAGAAATATCCCCTCAAGGGTCTGGTGTGCTGCGGGAACTGCAAGCGGGTTATGACACGGAGAAAGCACAAAAATGGCAGCGTCACCTATCAGTGCTGCCATTCCACCCATGACCGTGACACAGACTGTCCAGTTGGAGAACGCTACGACGAAAAGGTCATTGAAGCGTCAGTGTATAACGCCATCGGTCAATACCTCATGCTGGCCGAGAAACAGGCCGTCCAGAACCGCGAGGTCGGGGATCTCCGCAAAGCCGCAATCCGGGAGTGCGCTGACAGCATCCGCAATTTGCAGAAGCAGTCCGATCAGCTCAAGAGCGCAAAGCTCCGGCTCTATGAGAAGTATACCAGCGGTCTGATCACAAGGGAGGAATATCGTAAACAGAAGGCCGAAGCTGATGCAAAACTGGCCGAGAATGAGGAAGTAATCCGGCAGGAACATGAGCGGATGCAGACGCTTGACTCAGAGCAATCCTGCTCAGACAGTCGGCTGGAAGCTGTGTGCGACGCATACAGAGACAGTAGCGTTCTGACCTATGAGTTGGCACATTCGTTCGTCAAGTCCATCTTCATTCACGGTCACGACAATATTGAGATCGTCTGGAAGTTCAGAGACATCTATGAAGATACGGAGGGAAAGAAATGAATGTGGCGGTTTATCTGCGTGTAGCTACGGAAGAACAGATCAGCCGTAGCGAAGCCAAAGGTCAATAGAGATGAAGCAAGCCGTTCACGGGTGGTTGCCCACCTATGAACGGCTTGTAAAATCTCAAAATTTTTTTAGTTCCTACTTGACACAAGAAGACCTATCCCGCCTGGGGCGTAATTCCATTGATACCGGCTATTATATCGAACAGT
>ERZ779850.343-NODE-343-length-59274-cov-11.338776_pt1 | contig 59274 bp, 47 predicted proteins | sample MGYA00511249_ERZ779850 | MGnify/ENA primary metagenome ERZ779850 (study PRJEB29588, sample SAMEA2162475) | human gut metagenome | biome: human gut; feature: human-associated habitat; material: faeces | place: Denmark | collected 2008/2010 ...
TCATATTCCCTCTTGCGTAGTCCATTGCAGGATGTGAATAATCTGCCATCATCCACCACCAATCATGATTGTTCATTGCGTCTAACGCCTTATTGATTGTTTCTATCGTTGCCATATCTTCGAGTTTTAATGTTTGTTACTATGTATCTTAATCATAGTACAAAGATAGGCAAATATTTAATAATAGCCAAATTATTAGGCTTAAAGTATGCTAAAGTTTAATTGTTTATTACTTGAGAATCAATGAAATAAAAAAAGACGCCATTTGCTGGCATCCTTAATACTTGAATTAAAACACTTCAACCAAAGATTCCCACCGAAAACTTCGCCAAGCTCCTTTCTCTATGTCAAAGAAGGCTGTTGTGCAATAGTTCTCTCTGCTTTCTCCATTGCCATTTGTCTTGGCTTTTGCAAGGTTGGGTTGCGTTGTTCCCCAACATTCCCTTAGTTCTCCATTCTTCTTTATAAAAGTGAAGTGGGCAATGCCGTTTTGAAGTTTTGTTTTCAAATTTTCTATCATCAGAGCTTTCATTACTCCCATTTCTTCAGACTTTGTACGGTTGGCGATTACAGTTGCCCTTACTGATGTTGTGCCTTTAACTACGATTGCTTGTATCATAACTTTATTAGTTTAATTGTTAATGTTTTATTTCTTTTTCCTATTGCAAATATAGGCATATATTTAATAATAGCCAAATAATAATCGCTAAAGAAAACTAAAGCATGGGCAAATATGTAATATTTGAATAAAAAGGATTATCTTTGTTTCCAAATATCACTGATTTTATGGAAGATAAAAAGAAACAGGAAAGAAAAGTTGTACACCTTCAAATAGGCGACAAACATTTGTATTACGGCAGTATATCAAGACTCTTTGATGATTTCACTGAAGATGAATTGGGCATTTCTTATTATAAAACGAAGAACAATTTGGCCAAGTTAGGTACAATAAAAACTGATAAATGTGTTATAAGACAAGGCTTTCTAATTACCAAAGAAAAGAAAATGTGATACTATGCCGTATAAAAGCAAGATAAATTATAATCCCATTTTGTCAGTACAGGAAAATGCAGCAAACAACAATGTTACCGTTGCTGCTATACGCTCATACATTCGGACAAATGGCATAGACAGGAAATTGGATAATGCCATTATTATAAAGAGAAGGATTGATGAAGTCGTTAAGACAAGCCCCAATATTTCATTACGGCAATTATCGGCACAATTAGGCTATTCGGTTAATACCATTAGAAAATACCTATTTCAAGATGTCAGCGTATCAACTAATGATAAAATCAAAATATCAACATTTGATACGTCTAAATGGAACGTTATTATAAAATCTGTGTCGGACAGCCAAGATGATGAAATCTTATTTAATATTTTGCGACTGTATGTAGGTAGAAGTTGCTTTGATTGTGATATGACTTATAGTATAGGTGTGTTTTATCGCAATATCCCTCAACCTACAATGAAATATGATAAATATCCACAATTTGAAGATGTTTTGCCTTTGGAACAGGCTTATGCCATTGAAAATGGTGCATTACATTCAATTATCATAGATTTGCCATTTACCGTAAAAAACAGTGAGAAAGATGCGCAAACGTCAATGATCGCAAGGAGATTTAATTGCTTTTATTCTGTGGATGAGTTATACAAAACCAATGTTGAGATGCTGAATTTGGCATACTGCAAGTTGCAAAAAGGAGGTTATCTCATAATGAAAACGATGGATTTTGTTTATGGGACAAAGCAATATTGGGTTAGTAACTTTGTGCAAGATAAAGCTGCTGCAACAGGCTTTGTATTGGAAGATACATTTATTCTTGTGTCAAAGCACAAGATTTTATCCGCAAAAATAGGTGAGCAACGTCATGCACGCAAATTCCATTCATATTTTTTCGTTTTCAAAAAATAAATGATTGATGAACGAGCAACGGTTAATTATGTGTATGTCTTGAAGTATTGAAAAGTCACATTTGTTTTACATAACTAATTGATTATATGATATTTATTTGTTCGGAGGTTGGAAATATCGGCACTTACACCTTAAAATATCAATTTAAGGGTAAAATTTTGTGCCAATATTCAGTTAACGCCTTGCTTATCTTTTCTTTTGTCTCATCGGTGTGCTTTTTACCGAACATTGGATTCTTTCTACCTTGCTTCGCCAAACGCATTTTGAATCTTGTAGCGTCAGACACTTTCCTGCTAAATCTTTTTGCCATATCTATTGAACTATATTGAACTATCCTTATATTTACTTATAAATATCACGCTGAAATGAAAAAATCTCTCTACACAAAGAAAATATGGGGCTTAAAGGATTATTCCATAGATGATATAGTCAGCAACTATGTCAAGGCAGAAAACACATACGGATTGTATAGTAAATCCGCTCCTGTAATTATGCCGAAGATACAGTTGCCTAATGCTCCAATGCTTGTATGTGATGAGCCAAAAGAGGAAAAGAAAATCGTTGTAAAGCGTGAAAATCTCTTGGCCAAGAAATACGAATTCCTTATTCACACCATAATTAAGCGTGTCCTTAATAATGATAATGGTATGGCGTATTTACATTCTACTATACTGCAAAATGTCTATGGCAAAGATTATAGGAAGATGTTAGACAATCTCCTTAAGATGGGTATATTGCATTCTGATGGTTATTATTCTTTGGACGAAAAGACATACGGTTACTATTTTGCGCCAAACGTAAGATTTACATATACTTTGCATCCATCTACTTACCTATCAGATTATGATGAAAAACTTAACAAATGCCTATTGCCATATCAAACCAAAGAAGAACAGGATAACAAGCAAAGACTTGAAAACGATTACTTATATTCTCGCTATAATGACAGCCTTAAATATCTTAAACTTCAATATGTAGATGAAGCTGTTGATTTTGTTACTTCGCATATATTTCCCTCTGATAAATCGAATGACTATTATGTAAGAGTGATAGACAGGTATATGGATGGTGATTTTCGTATTACTTCCATAGATGATAACAAGAGAATTTACTCCATAGCTACATCTACACCAAGATTGCTTAAACCTTTCCTTAATATCAGATATTCGTTAGACATACATAACTCTCATCCTTTATTATTTAATTCTATCCTAATGTCATACTATGATATTTCTACTTCTTTAATGGATAGGATTTACCCAATATATGAGCAAATATATACGTCCAATGTAGAATCTCATAATGTTAAGCGATTTCTACGCAAAATATTGATAGCAAATAATATAGAGGAAGAAAATATAAAATCCATCCCAATAGATGTGTTATACTATATGTACCTGACTTCTATGGGCTTGTTTTGGGATGTTACCATACCAAAAGAAATGGTGGATGAGAAGAATTTGCTTCGCTCTGATATTAAGGTCTTGATGTTTAGAGAGGTCTTTTATAGTAAGAAACTGACAGCAAGAGGAAAGGAGTACGCCAAGATATTTGCAAAAGAGTTTCCGAACGTCTATAAAGTTGTACGAGAATCCAAGAAAGATAATCGTACCAAACTCGCAAATGACATGATGAAGATAGAGAGTGAGTTATTTGGCAAAATCCTATCTGAATTATACGTCAAGAAATTCAAGGTGATTAGTATTCATGATGCTATTGTTGTGTTGGATGTGAAGCAAAACGAAAAGTGTACGGAAGAAATAGTTAAAGAAGTAATGACGGACGTATATAGGAAATATGGGTTGCACCCCAACATTTCCGTTGACTACTACGGCAAGGAGTGTATGGAAAACCTTATGAAGAAAAATATGTTGCTTAAAGAACTCATTACCGATTATGTATCGCAACTGAAAGGATTGGCCGAGGAAGGTGATGAAGATGCAACTACCACGCTCAAAAAGATAGGAAATGGGAATTATGATTTCTACTTAGATACGGACAATCAACTTAAACTTCATCCTTTGCATATCTAAAATTTCTATAGAAAATTTTGAGAGGCGTAACTATCGGTGTGCTTCATTATAGTTCAATTAGAACATTTTATGTGCGAAAGCGTGGATACCTACATTATTGCCGTTTTTATTTATTACTTTTGCAATGAGCAAAGGAAACAAAGCCTTGTATGCCAACAATATATTGTAAACTACAATGTAAACCAAACATAAATGAAAGAATATAACTCATTGAATAACAATAAGAAATACAAGATACTCTTCGTCTGTCTTGGCAATATATGCCGCAGTCCGGCGGCCGAGGGCGTGATGAAGGCGCTCGTGGAGAAGGCCGGACGCGAGGACGAGTTTTTCATCGACTCTGCCGGAATAGGCGGATGGCACATCGGACAGTTGCCCGACAGCCGTATGCGCCGGCGCGGAGCAGTGCGTGGTTATAAGTTCGACAGTCGCGCACGTCAGCTTTCCAAGGCCGATTTCAGCCGCTTCGACCTCATCCTTGTGATGGATAACGCCAACGTGCGTGCCGTCACTGCCATGGCTTCCACGCCTGAGGAGAAGGACAAGGTGAGGATGCTCGGCTCGTATATGACGGCCCACGTAGGCGTAAGCGAGATTCCCGATCCTTACTACGGCGACGATTCAGACTTCGATTATGCCCTCGATCTGATAGAGGATGCCTGCGCCGGACTTCTGGCTGAGCTATGATGTGTTGTGTCACCTGCAGATTGTAAGGTGGCTTTTATATATTGTGCAACAGAATGATGTGTGTCTGATACACATTCTGTTGCACAATTTTAATCCGAATCGGTCATTGGAATTCAGCTGGTATTTTTGCTTTGTATTGAGCGTATTTTCGTTGGATGTATTGCTGGAATAGCAGGCTGTGTCAAGAAAAATACGACAAAAGAGGTCAATGGAAAACAAAACGACGGCTGAAAGGATGAATACATAAAATATATGAAACAGCTGCGGTTTAATGACCGATTTGGGTTTAATTTATGTTATATTTCTCCTGCCTCGTATATACGTGTGTTCTTTATTTCTTATATTTGAGAAAACTAACCGTATATATATTGCTTTTATGACGAGACTGGTACTTTTTTTCATGGCCTTGTTTATATCGTGTGCGGCCGAATGTCGGGATTTCAGTATAAAAGGAAGTGTCGGAGGAGTGGCCGACAGCATGAAGGTAGTAATTTGCTATGACATAGACGTTCCTGAGTATTACGGATTCAATAATATGGTTTTAAGCAGACAGCCGTTGACAGAGGCGCTTGTTAAGGACGGAACGTTTGAGGTTTCCGGACATGTTGACGGTCCTGCGCTTGCTTACATCATATTCTGCGATACGCGTGCTGCTTCGTTTTTCAACGACAGAGATGCAAGATATGTCACTGTCATGCTCGACAATGCTGACATGAGTGTTGCTGTTGACGATGTGACACGTCTTCCGCGTGTGATGAATTATGACGAGCCTGTGGTGTCGCCTATGATGAGCGAGACCGCCGCAGTTGTCAGAGGCGGGGCTGAACAGAATCGTTACAACGAATGGCGCGACGCGGTTATGGCGGCTGAAGACAGACTGTGGCATACGGAAAGCCTGCTCGGAGCAACCAATCATGTGGTGAACAGCGATGCTGTGGAGCGTCCGCAGAGTGAGACCGACAGTCTTAAGGCGATTGCTTCGGAGCAGAGAAAGGCGGTGGAACGCATAAACGATGATTTCATAAACGCCCATCCGGATTATGTCATATCTCTCATATTGCAGTTGAAAAAACTGGAGCGGCCTTATTGTTATACGAAGGATATGTTGGAATCCACGGCAGACAAGTTCGCGGGCAACGCCGATACGTTGCGCTATGAAAGGTTTCTTGCCGACATACCACGCTATATGAAGTTTGTGAAAGGTCGTCGTTTTGCCGATCTTCGCATGGTTTCGGCGTGTGGAGAAGAGGTTAATCTGGAGAGCGTGCTCAGCCGCGACAAGGTTAATATTGTGGATTTCTGGGCGTCATGGTGCGGACCGTGCAGAGCTGGAATGCCGATGTTGCGCGGGATAAAAGACAAATATGAAGGCCGGATAAACGTGATTGGCGTGTCTCTGGATGACGATGACGACAAATGGTTGAAGGCGTTGGACGACATGATGACGTGGAAACAGTTTCGTGTAAGAAAGGAAGATGCCGGGCCGGTGGATTCGGAGTACGGTGTAGCTGACATACCGTCTTATTTCATAATATCTCCGACGGGCGAGGTGATTTATAAGAGTTCAAATATAGTTGAGGTTGGTTTGGAGATTGAAAATATTATGAACGACTGATGTTGTTGCGCCGGAACATTCTTTCCCTGCGTTTCTTTATTGTGCGGGAATGACTGTTCCGGCTTGTTTTATGTATTTTTATGATTCGTCATAGTGGTTTTTGCATAAAAATACAACATTTTTATAGTTATATGCATTTATTAATATCAATTTGATAACAATATCACGTAAAATGCTACAAATCTAAATTATTTTTGTATTTTTGCATCTGATCAAATTCTTGATAAAATGATATTGGATTACGAAATGCTGAAGAATTTTTATTCTTCATATAATAATAAGGTGGAAAAGGTAAAAAGATCGTTGGGCAAACCGCTTACTTATGCGGAGAAAGTGCTCTACGCTCATTTATACGATGCGGACGGACTGAAGGCATATAAGCGCGGAACCGATTATGTGGATTTCCGTCCCGACCGCGTGGCGATGCAGGATGCTACTGCGCAGATGGCGCTGCTGCAGTTCATGAATGCCGGAAAGGACCGTGTGGCGGTGCCGGCTTCTGTGCATTGCGACCACCTCATAAAGGCCGACGTAGGTGCGGATAAGGACCTGCCGGCGGCTATGACGGCCAACAAGGAGGTCTATGACTTCCTGCGCTCTGTATCGGCCAAGTATCACATAGGGTTCTGGGGACCGGGCGCAGGCATCATACATCAGGTGGTGCTCGAGAATTATGCTTTCCCCGGAGGAATGATGGTGGGCACCGACTCACACACGCCCAATGCCGGAGGACTCGGTATGGTGGCTGTCGGAGTGGGCGGCGCGGATGCCGTGGACGTGCTTACGGACCAGCCGTGGGAACTGAAGATGCCGACGCTCATAGGTGTACGGTTGAGTGGGAAACTGTCGGGCTGGGCATCGCCGAAGGATGTCATACTGCAGATTCTTGGCATGCTGACCGTAAAGGGCGGTACTAACGCCATACTTGAATATTTCGGCGACGGTCTCGAGTCGATGTCGGCAACGGGTAAAGCCACCATTTGTAACATGGGAGCCGAGCTCGGTGCTACTTGCTCCATATTCCCGTTCGACGACAACGGAGCCGAATATCTGTGCCGTACAGGTCGTGAGGAGATAGCCGCAATGGCTCGTACGTGTAGCGACAACCTGCGTGCCGACGACGAAGTGTATGCGAATCCGGAGGCATACTACGACAAAGTGATCGACATAGACCTAAGTAAGGTGGAGCCGCATCTTAACGGTCCGTTCACGCCGGATGCTGCCACGCCCCTCTCGCAGATGAAGTCTAAGGTGGAGGAATGTGGTTTCCCGCCTGCCGTAGAGGTGGGACTGATTGGCTCGTGCACCAATTCCTCATATCAGGACCTGTGCCGTGCGGCTTCGGTTGCGCGCCAGGCTTACGAGAAGAATATCCCTGTTAAAGGGCAGATAATAATAAACCCGGGTTCGGAACAGATACGCCGCACCGCCGAAAGAGACGGAATACTGGAAGATTTCAGGCGCATCGGAGCGGTGATAATGACCAATGCGTGCGGTCCTTGCATCGGACAGTGGAAGCGACATACTGATGACAACGAACGTAAAAACTCTATTGTGACCTCGTTCAACCGCAACTTCAGACGTCGTGCCGACGGAAATCCGAACACATACGCATTCATCGGCAGTCCGGAACTGACCATGGCGCTTGCCGTAGCGGGCCGTCTCGATTTCAATCCTGCCACGGACGCGCTGACAGATGCCTCGGGACAGAGCGTTATGCTCGACCCGCCGCAGGGCAATGTGTTCCCTCCTGAAGGATTCGATGCCACGGACGAAGGATTCATCGCGCCTCCGGCAGACGGCAGCGACGTGCAGGTTGTAATCTCGCCCGACTCAGACCGTCTGCAGAAACTGGCTCCGTTCGAGCCGTGGAACGGCAAGGATCTGTGTGATATGCCTTTATTGATAAAGGTGAAAGGCAAATGCACCACCGACCATATATCTATGGCAGGCCCGTGGTTGAAGTATCGAGGACATCTGCAGAACATATCCGACAACCTGCTTATGGGTGCGGTGAACGCTTTCAACGGCGAGAGCAACCGGGTGAAATGTCTCATCGACGGCACTGAAATGGCTGTGTCGGCTGCAGCTAAAGCCTATAAGGCAGCCGGACTGTCGTCAATAGTCGTGGCAGAAGACAATTACGGAGAGGGCAGTTCGCGCGAACATGCTGCCATGGAGCCGCGCTATCTCAACGTGCGTGTGGTATTGGCGAAGAGTTTCGCACGCATTCACGAGACCAATCTGAAGAAACAAGGCATGCTCGCCCTGACCTTCAAGGACAAGGCTGATTACGATAAAGTGCGCGAGGACGACCGCATCTCTGTTACGGGACTCGACACCTTCGCGCCCGGAAAACCGCTTACCGTTGTGCTGCGACATGCTGACGGTACTACCGAGAGCTTCGAGGCATGCCACACATATAACGCGACCCAGATAGAATGGTTCCGTGCTGGCAGCGCGCTTAACTACGTGGGACGGCATAAATGAGCCGTCACCGCGTGACGTTATACGACATTCGGAAGAATGTCCGTCTGATTATCACATATTGAAGGAAACTCCAAAACAACTGAATAACAATGAAAATCGAAATGAAAAACGGCCGTCTGGCCGTACCTGATACGCCGACCATACCGTTTATAGAGGGCGACGGCGTGGGCAGCGAGGTGTCGCCCGTGTGCCGGGAAGTTGTAGATGAGGCCGTGAGAAAGGCCTACGACGGAACACGTAAGATAGAATGGATGGAGGTGCTTGCCGGTGGCAAGGCCCATGAATATACCGGTGAGTGGCTGCCCCAAGCCACGCTCGACGCTTTCACCGAATATCTTGTGGGAATAAAAGGACCGCTGATGACGCCCGTGGGTGGAGGAATGCGCTCGCTGAACGTGGCCCTGCGACAGACGCTCGACCTGTATGTGTGCCAGCGTCCGGTGCGCTATTTCCGCGGCATAGAGTCGCCGGTGAAGCATCCTGAGGACGTTGACATGTGCATATTCCGCGAGAACACCGAGGACATATACGCCGGAATAGAGTGGGAGGCCGGTTCGCCCGAGGCGGAGAAGTTCTATAAATTCATTTCGGAAGAAATGGGAGTGGGCAAGGTGAGATTCCCCGCCACTTCAGCATACGGTGTGAAACCCGTATCGCGTGAGGGAAGCGAGCGACTCATACGCAGTGCCATTGAATACGCGTTGGCACACGACCGCAAGACGGTGACGCTCGTACACAAGGGCAACATAATGAAATTCACCGAGGGAGGATTCAAGAAGTGGGGCTACGAACTTGCCGAACGCGAATATGGCGAGGAGCTGCGCAGCGGTCGTCTTGTAGTGAACGACTGCATCTGCGACGCCTTCCTGCAGAACGCTCTGCTGCGTCCGCGCGACTACAGTGTCATTGCCACGATGAACCTTAACGGCGACTACGTGTCTGACATGCTTGCCGCGCAGGTGGGAGGCATAGGCATCGCGCCCGGCGCAAACATCAACTATAAGAGCGGGCATGCCATATTCGAGGCGACACACGGCATTGCTCCCGACATAGCCGGCCAGGATGTGGTGAACCCTTGCTCCATAATTCTCTCGGCAGTGATGATGCTCGAGTATATGGGATGGGGCGAAGCTGCCGATCTCATCACGGCTTCCATGGAGCACCTCTTCGTCGAAGGCTACGCCACAGCCGACCTCGCCCGTTTCATGCCGGGCGGAAAGACGCTCGGTACACGTGCGTTCGGCAGCATGCTTGCCTCCGGTCTGTGACCCATTATGATTTAAGCGGACGGACACACGATGCTCCGTCCGGCATAGAAAACAAACAAAACCCAAGGTTATGAAAAAGGAATATCTGATATATAAACTGTCTGACGAGGTGAAGAACTCGTGCAAGATACCCAACGAATTGTTTCCGAAATACGGAGTTAAACGCGGTTTGAGAAACGAGGACGGTAGCGGTGTGCTTGTGGGCCTTACGAAAATAGGAAACGTAGTGGGCTACGAGCGCGATGCTGACGGCAACCTCGTGCCTACAGAAGGAAAACTGTATTACCGCGGTTATGAACTTGACGACCTTATGTCACCCATACTTGCCGAGAAGCGTCTCGGATTCGAGGAGATTGCCTTCCTACTTCTCTCCGGCAATCTCCCCGACCGTGAGGAGCTCGAAGCCTTCAAGGAGCTCATCAACGACAATATGGCGCTGGACCATAAATCGATAGTCCACATCATCGACCTTGAGGGTTCGAACATCATGAACATACTCGCACGTACGGTGCTGGAGATGTACACGTTCGACCCGAACCCCGACGACCTGTCGCGCGACAACCTTATGCGCCAGGCCGTGGAGCTCACTGCGAAGTTTCCGACCATCGTGGCCTACGCCTACAACAGCTACCGCCACACCGTGCGCGGCCGCTCGCTGCACATCCATCATCCGCGTGAGAACCTCTCCATTGCTGAGAACTTCCTCTACATGCTGAAGGAAGACGACTACACGGAGCTTGATGCCCGGATGCTCGACATGCTGCTCATCACGCAGGCAGAGCACGGTGGAGGTAACAACTCGACGTTCACGGTGAGAGTAACATCGTCGAGCCGCACCGACACTTATTCGAGCATAGCCGCCGGAATAGGCTCGCTCAAGGGTCCGTTGCACGGAGGAGCGAACATCAGGGCCATCAACATGTTCCACCATCTGAAGGAGAACATAAACGACTGGACCGACACCGACGAGATAGACACCTATCTCAACCGCATACTCGACAAGGATGCCTACGACGGAACCGGACTTATCTACGGCATTGGACACGCCGTATATACGAAAAGCGATCCACGTGCGGTGGAGTTGAAAAAACTTGCCGGCGAACTGGCTAAGGAGAAAGGGCGCGAGGATGAGTACAACTTTCTGCGTCTGCTCGAGCAGGAGAGCATCAAGTGTGTGACGGCCAAGCGCAACACAAAGAAGCCTCTCTGTGCCAATGTTGACTTCTATTCGGGTTTCATATATGAGATGATAGGGCTTCCGCAGGAGATCTACACCCCGATATTCGCCATGTCGCGTATTGTGGGATGGATGGCCCACCGCATAGAGGAACTCAACTTCGAGGGACGCCGCATCATACGTCCGGCCTACAAGAACGTACTGGAGGAAAGAAAGTATATTCCTTTGGACGAACGCTGACGACGGCAATCACGGCCGTCAGTCCGTACGTGCACTGCCGTAACAGGCTCTCCGCCATCAGCGGAGGGCCTTTTTCATGAGTTGGTATATACTTCCTTTTTTCTTGTCATTTGTGTAAATGAATGGCACGTGTGTATGGTATATCATGAAATAACAATCAAATAGTACTGATTTATACATTTTTTTTGTATTTTTGCGCTTTGGTATGAAGGGCCCGTTTGCCACTCTTTGTCGAGAGATGGCAGTTTTCGGATATTGCGACAGTAAGTGAGTTGCCTTGTCGTCGGTTCAAGGCAGACAGTTCATTCCTGTCATATATGGATTTATCCGCGCTGAGGGGAAATTATAAAAGGCTATAAAGCAACTAATATTATATTAATCCACTGTTATGAAAAAATTTTACTTTAAAACAAGTGCACTTCTTCTTGTGCTGTCAATGTCGGTTCTTCCGACCACGGCTCAGATGAAGTTGAAGCCTGTCGGCATGGCCTCTTATGAGCATCGTGCCAATGCCGAGAAAGAGGAAACCGTGTTGCTCGACGAGGACTTCTCCCTGTTTACAGCCGGAACTGAGGACGAGCCCGACAGCAAAAACGTGTCAGACAATTTCACGGGCGAGATTCCTTCACGCTACACCAAGACTCCCGGATGGACCGGCGCGGCCATAAGACAGGCCGGAGGCGTATGCGCAATGGTTCTGGGAAACTTCGCTACGTCTGACGGCGGGGCACAGACCCTGCCGGGTTACCTCATTACGCCGAAGGGCAACTACGCAGGCGACCTCACGGTTACGTTCCGTGCACGTCTCAGCGGAGCCGATGTGGAAAGCGACAAGATGAGCGTAACGCTCATAAATTCGGAAAAGGGAACTCTGGAAAGCTCGCAGCTCGAGATAGGTAAGGAGTGGAGCGAATATACGGTGAAGTTCAGCAAGGGCGAGTTCAAGTCGTGCGCAATAGAGTTTGCCATGGCTTCGGCTGCCGTACTTCTTGACGACATCAAGGTGGTAAGCAAGCAGACATCCATCGTTCCTCCTACGCCTACGGCCGCAACAGATTTCACAACCGACGGTTTCACGGCTCACTGGAATCCTACTGCCGATGCCGACAGCTATCTGTTCAGCCTCTACGAGATGAACACAGACAAGGCTACCACCACTGAGACATTCGACGGCATCAAGGCAACTGCCGACGGCATGGTGGACACCACCGACCCCAACTATCCGGAAGGATGGGGAATCGTGCTGGCTCAGGGCACAGGCAAACAGCTCACCAACGACGGATTCGAGGGCTCGCAGGCACTCGTCATGGACGAGACGAACGACTGGTTGCAGACTCCTGTAATCAACGGCAAGCTGACAGACTTCAAGTTCTATGCCCGCAACATATCGGGTAATCCTGTCAATGCGAGCACTCTGAAGATAGATGTGATGTTCGACGACGACGAGTGGTATGAGCTCGGACGCATCGATATTGAGAGAATATCCACCGAGGGTGAGTTCATCTCGATAGCAAACAGTCTGGAAGACAACATCCACCGCGTGGCACTCGTATTCTCAAAGAACGAGAACGATGTCGACAAGAACCCGATGGTGGCAATCGACCAGATATCTTACATGGTTCAGCCGGAGACTGTTCCCGTGTTTGTTGACAAGGAACTGACCGACACATTCTATGTCGTGAAAGGTCTCGACGCAGCAAAGGACTATTGCTACGCCGTAAAGGCAAAGAACTCCGAATATACTTCTGCCCTGTCTGACGCCGTTCCTGCTCTCGGACTTGCCGTACCGGTGCTGAGCGCTGTCGAGGGAGTAAGCGCAAATCAATACACCGCACGCTGGCAGGCTGTGCCGAAGGCAGACGGTTATTATGTGCGCAACTTCAGAATACACACCGTATCTGAACCGGAGGAGACAGTCGTTCTGCATGAGGACTTCTCTAAGGTAGTCACAGACAATACCCAGGACAATCCGGCAAGTGACATTATGTCAATGTTCGGTCCTAAATCTCTTGATGACTTTACAACACTTCCCGGATGGCTGGGTTCTAATTATGTGTACCTTACAGGTATGCTCGGTGGCAACGCCAGCGCAGGCAGCTTCGGTGCTGCCGGGATGGTGCAGACTCCTGCTCTGAAGCTCGACGGCAACGGCGGAAAGTTCAAGGTTGACATCACATTCTGCGGCGGTCTTGGCGCTGAAGAAGACTCACTCGTTATCCAGGCAGGTGCGAGCGTTTACAAACGTATCTATTTCTCAGGCGAGTATGAGCCTGTTACCGCATCGGTTGAGTTCGATTGCGGCGAGGCTGACATGCCTTTGCTCATCTATACATATAAGGGTTCCATGTTCTTCATCGACGACATAAAGGTAAGTCAGGAGCTCGCTGTCGGATCACAGATAATCAACGAAGAGGCTAACGGATATGCGTTGGGCAACCAGAACACATCTTACACCTTCACCAATCTGGAGCAGGGCAAGGACGAGACATTCGGTTATCGCGTATCTGCCTACCGTCTGTTCTGCGGACAGGAGGTTTACTCTTCGGCCACCGACATGGCAGTAGCAGACCTCAACGGTACAAGCGACGGCATAGGACAGGCTGAGAGCGTTGAGGGCATATTCGTGGCAGGACGCAACCTGCACGTCACTCTTAATGAGCCTGAGCATGTTGATGTTTATGACGTCAGCGGCCGCAAGTGTGTTGATGCTGCCGGTGCTGCCGGAATGAATGTTTACGTTCTGGGTCGTCCGGGCGTATATATCGTTAAGGCCGGAGGCGCGATCAAGAAAGTGGTCGTACGTTAATGCGTAATCATAAATAGTCTGAAACCGGCTGCGAGAGGTATTGCAACTCCCGCAGCCGGTTTGCTTTATGCTGATACACAATGTCTTATGCTCTGTCTGATGATGTCTGTGGCATTATGATTGACTGAAGAAAAGCCGTTGAAAACAGAAATATTATGTTAAAAAGTGTAAAATATATTCCGATGTTTTTGGCGGTTTCATAAAAAGTGCGTATCTTTGCACCGCTTTTAAGATAAGTAACGGGCGTTTAGCTCAGCTGGTTTAGAGCATCTGCCTTACAAGCAGAGGGTCGGCGGTTCGAATCCGTCAACGCCCACAAAGACAGCCGGATGTGTTTCTCACATCCGGTTTTTTCGTATCCATTGCGGTCTGCCCGCATTGTAGTGGGGCGGTCGTGGCGATGTGCCTGTCGGGTTTCTACAGACGGATAGGGGTGCGGTGGAAATCCAAATAGTATATCCATACAATTTTGCAGCTCTAAAAAGAATGATTTTTTGGGTTTAGTGGAAATCCAAAGAGACTATTCATACAATTTTGCAGTTCTAAAAAGACTGGACCTTTTAGGCTCATCAGAAATCCGGAGATTGTATTCATACAGATTTTTAATTTTAAAGAGAATAAGTTTTTTAGACTCAGTTGAAATCCTGAGGATGTATCCATACAACTTCGCAATCCTAAAGTGAATGGACTTCTGGGGCTCAGCAGAAATTCATATGTAATTTGTTTCAAAATAAAGATTGCGGTTTCAATATCGAACCGACATCGTTTCCTCATTCTGAAAATAAACGATATGTGGCACTTTCAATTTATAATCGGATTTTGATTTTTCTGCCTCAGTTTCTCGATATACCCCATAAAATAAGCGCGTATTTGCGGACAGACTCTCCTTCGGACGCAAATACGCGAAAAATGAGAGGTTTTTATAATATGTTGAATATCAGTGATTTGCGTTTTAGAGACTTTTTATCGCATTGCAATATAGGCCATTTCGTCATGCGATATGGCCCATTTCAGGGGCCGAAAAGCACCATATCGCACTCCAATATAGGCTTTATCGTACCGTGAAATAGGCATTATCGGAACGCAAAACGGACTTTTACAGACTATCGGACAGGGTATATCAAAATGCGGTATTGTCCGAAATGTCCCTCATTCTGTCTGATTTAACATTCGTTTACACCTCTTTTGCGAAAATATTTTGTCAAAATAAAGTCAAGAAAAATTGTAAGCTCGTCGGTCGTTTTCCCTTTTTCTTAGCCGACATCGGGCGCGGAACGATGCACGGAATTTATGTGTTGCTACGGTGTTCGGATTAAACTAAAAACCGATTATTGGTATTCGGCCGGTGTTTTTGCTTTATGTTGAGCCGGTCTTCGTTGGATTTTTTGCGGGCATGATTGGTCCTGTCGGGAAAAAGAGAACAAAAAGAGGCCGATATAAAACAAAAAGAAGGATGAAGGCATGAGGCGCAAAATGTATGAAACCATGCGCTGTCTGATGGCCGGTTTGGATTTAACGCAAAAACGGTCTTGTTTCTTTCGTTTTGTGAAATAAATCATCTCAAAATGGCGTTAAAAGTTAAGTCTACATAAAATAAAAGAAACAAACGACTAAGTTTTTTAAATCTTTGCGTATGTTTCGATTTAAATTATTAAATTTGCAAAATCTATAATAGGTATTATTTATGAAACTTGATTTGCTTACCGCCATATCCCCGATTGATGGCCGTTACAGAGGAAAAACGGAGGCTTTGGCTGATTACTTTTCAGAGTATGCACTCATTCGCTACAGAGTGCGCGTGGAAATAGAGTATTTCATAACCTTGTGCGAGCTCCCGCTGCCGCAGCTGGCATCGTTCGATCATTCGTTGTTCGCACGGTTGAGAAGCATCTACACCGACTTCAACGAGACGAGTGCACAGCGCGTAAAGGATATCGAGGCTGTGACCAATCATGACGTCAAGGCTGTGGAATATTTCATAAAGGAGGAATTCGACAAGATAGGCGGACTGGATGCTTATAAGGAATTCATCCATTTCGGACTCACTTCGCAGGACATCAACAACACCAGCGTGCCGCTTTCCATCAAGGAGGCGCTCGAACATGTGTATTATCCTGCCGTAGAGGAACTCATCGCCCAGCTCAATACCTACGCCGAGGAGTGGAAAGACGTACCGATGCTTGCAAAGACACACGGTCAGCCGGCGTCGCCTACAAGACTTGGTAAGGAAATCATGGTGTTCGTATATCGTCTTACAGAACAGCTCAACCAGCTGAAGGCATGCAAGATGACAGTGAAGTTCGGTGGTGCTACGGGCAACTACAACGCTCATCACGTGGCATATCCGCAGTTCGACTGGAAGGCTTTCGGCAACCGCTTCGCAAAAGAGAAGCTCGGCATGGAGCGTGAACAATATACCACACAGATAAGCAACTACGACTGCCTTGGCGGAGTGTTCGACGCCATGCGCCGCATAAATACGATAATCATCGACCTCGACCGCGATTTCTGGATGTATATATCCATGGAATACTTCAAACAGAAGATAAAGGCCGGCGAGGTTGGTTCGAGTGCGATGCCCCACAAGGTCAATCCTATCGACTTCGAGAACAGTGAGGGCAACCTCGGAGTGGCAAACGCCATACTTCAGTTCCTCGCTGCCAAACTGCCTGTCAGCCGTCTGCAGCGCGACCTCACCGACTCAACGGTGCTCCGCAACGTGGGCGTGCCTTTCGGACACGGTCTTATCGCCATTAAGAGCACATTGAAGGGACTGCGCAAACTCATTCTCAACGAGCAGAAGATTTACGAGGATCTCGACAATACATGGGCTGTCGTGGCAGAAGCCATACAGACAATCCTGCGTCGTGAGGCTTATCCTCATCCTTACGAGGCACTGAAAGCGCTCACCCGCACAAACAAGAAGATGACAGAAGAGACCATCCACGACTTTGTGAAGACACTCAATGTGAGCGACAAAGTCAAGGCTGAGCTTATGGCCATAACACCGCACAACTACACTGGAATCTGATCGGAAGATAATTATTTACATATAAAAGGTTTACATAATTAAGAAAATTGTAATTTATTAACCGGAGCCGTGAGGCCAAAACATTAATATTAATATGGATTCAGAATTAGAAAACAAACCACAGGGGCAGCCTTCAGAGCAGAATGGCGAGAGCCAGGAGCATGCTGCCGCAAACTATCAGAAAGACTATCGTAGCGGCAACCGTCCGCAACGTCCGCGCATTCGTGTTCAGCGTGCATACAGCACGAGTCGCACAAGCAGCGACGAAGGCGGTTTCCGTCCGGAAGGTTTCGGAGCCGGATTGCTGCAAAACAATAATAATTCAAGCTATCAGCCCCGTCAGCAGAGTGGTTATCGTCCGCGCTACAACAGCAGTGACAGCGCTCAGAGTGGCTATCAGCCTCGCCAGCAGAGCGGTTATCGTCCGCGCTACAACAGCAGTGACAGCGCTCAGAGTGGCTATCAGCCCCGCCAGCAGAGCGGTTACCGTCCGCGCTACAACAGCAGTGACAATGCTCAGGGTGGCTATCAGCCGCGTCAGCAGAGTGGTTACCGTCCGCGCTTCAACAGCGGTGACAACGCTCAGGGTGGCTATCAGCCGCGTCAGCAGAGCGGTTATCGTCCTCGCTACAACAGCGGTGACAACGCTCAGGGTGGCTATCAGCCGCGTCAGGGCGGTTATCAGCAGCGTGGCGCACGTCCTCAGCGCGGTGGTTACAACAAGAACTATCAGCAGGGAGGCTATCGTCAGCGTACCGCCGATTACGATCCGAATGCTAAGTACAGCATGAAGAAGCGCATCGAATACAGCGAGACACACATCGATCCGAACGAACCGATACGTCTTAACAAGTATCTTGCAAATGCCGGTGTGTGCAGCCGTCGTGAGGCAGATGAGTACATAGAGGCAGGAGCTGTGACGGTGAACGGAACGGTAGTGACCGAGCTCGGTACAAAGGTTAAGCGCAGCGATGAAGTCAAGTTCCAGAATAACGTGGTTACACTCGAGAAGAAGGTTTACGTGCTTCTCAACAAACCGAAGGATTGTGTGACAACAAGCGACGATCCGCAGCACCGCAAGACGGTCATGGACATCGTGGGCAACGTGTGTCCGGAGCGCATCTATCCGGTGGGACGACTCGACCGCAACACTACGGGTGTGCTGCTTCTTACCAACGATGGCGACCTTGCCAGCAAGCTGACTCATCCGAAGTTCCTCAAGAAGAAGGTCTATCACGTGTTCCTCGACAAGAATGTCACTGCTCACGACATGCAGCAGATAGCTGAGGGCATAGAGCTTGAGGATGGTGAGATACACGCAGACGCAATCGAGTATGCCAGCGACACGGACAAGAGTCAGGTGGGAATAGAGATCCACAGCGGTAAGAACCGCATCGTGCGTCGTATATTCGAGCATCTGGGCTATCATGTTGTGAAGCTCGACCGCGTACAGTTCGCCGGACTGACAAAGAAGAACCTTCGCCGCGGCGACTGGAGATTCCTCACCGAGAAAGAGGTTGAGATGCTGCGCATGGGCGCTTTCGAGTAAATAGTAAGACTGAAAAAGAATAATATAAACAGTTGGTGTGTCGGCCGATTCGGTCCGTGCCGCTGTCTTTGCTTCATGCACTGTGAGCATGATGAGGACAGAGGCACGTGCAGAAAAGGCTGACAGCATTTTATAACATATTGAAAAAATGGAGACAATACGTAGAACAAAGGTTGTTGACGTTCTGAAGCGCACCGACTTCGGCGCAACTGTCAATGTCAGAGGATGGGTGCGCACACACCGCAGCAGCAAGGCCGTTGATTTCATAGCATTGAACGATGGCTCAACGATTAAGAACGTACAGATAGTTGTTGATCCTTCAAAGTTCGATGAGAACATGCTGAAGCAGATCACCACAGGTGCATGTATCAGCGCCACTGGTGAGCTCGTAGAGAGCCAGGGTGCAGGTCAGGCTTCAGAAATACAGTGCAAGGAGCTTAAGATTTACGGCCTGTGCGGATCGGACTATCCCATGCAGAAGAAAGGACAGAGCTTCGAATACATGCGCCAGTATGCTCATATGCGTCTGCGCACCAATACGTTCGGCGCAGTGATGCGTATCCGTCACAACATGGCTATCGCCATACATAAGTTCTTCCACGACCGTGGCTTCTTCTATTTCCATACACCTATCATCACCGCAAGCGACTGCGAGGGTGCCGGAGAGATGTTCCAGGTTACTACAAAGAACCTCTACGACCTGAAGAAAGACGAGAACGGAAAGATTCTCTACAACGATGACTTCTTCGGAAAGATGACATCTCTCACCGTATCGGGACAGCTCGAGGGTGAGCTCGGAGCCACTGCTCTGGGACAGATATACACATTCGGTCCGACGTTCCGCGCCGAGAACAGTAATACTCCGCGCCATCTTGCAGAGTTCTGGATGATAGAGCCTGAGGTGGCTTTCATCGATAAGGACGACCTGATGGACCTCGAGGAAGAGTTCATCAAGTATTGTGTAAAATGGGCTTTGGACAACTGCCAGGACGATCTCGCATTCCTCAACAAGATGATAGACAAAGGTCTTATCGCAAGACTTGAGGGAGTGTTGAAAGATACGTTCGTACGTCTGCCTTACACCGAGGGTATCAAGATTCTCGAGGAGGCTGTGGCAAACGGCAAGAAGTTCGAGTTCCCGGTTTCATGGGGCATGGATCTTGCGAGCGAGCACGAGCGTTTCCTCGTAGAGGAGCACTTCAAGAAGCCTGTCATAATGGTGGATTATCCGAAGGAAATAAAGGCTTTCTATATGAAGATGAACGAGGACGGCCGCACCGTACAGGGTACCGACGTGCTGTTCCCGCAGATCGGCGAGATAATCGGCGGAAGTGTGCGTGAGGAAAGCTACGACAAACTCATGACACAGATCACCGAGCGCAACATACCTATGAAGGATATGTGGTGGTATCTCGACACACGTAAGTTCGGAACATGTCCTCACGGTGGTTTCGGACTCGGTTTCGAGCGTCTCATCCTCTTCGTTACAGGTATGCAGAACATACGCGACGTCATCCCGTTCCCGCGTACTCCGAAGAGCGCAGAGTTCTAAAAAGAAAACTCAAAGACATAAGACAATCCCGGAACAAAGCCTGTGTGCTTCTGTTCCGGGATTGTTTTTATCATAAGGAAAACAGCTTTCCGCTGCGGGCAGTAAGGTTTATTGTTTTTTGCCTATGCCGATTATGTCCTTCACCACCTCACCACCTATTATTATACCTGCCGCTGCCGGCACGAAAGCATTGCTTGCCGGGACGGGGCGTTTGGATGTAGCGGTGCTGTCGTCTAGCGTATCGTTACAGTTGATTTTCTCCGGCTGTTCCTCGCTGTAAACCACTTTCAGATGTTCTATGCCGGCCTTGCGCAGCTTCTTACGCATTATACGGGCTATCGGATCCATGCTTGTCTTGCTCAGATCGGTCACCCGGAACATCGTCGGGTCGAGCTTGTTGGCCGCTCCCATGCTGCTTATCACCGGTATGCCGAGCTCATGGCAGCGCATTGCTATGTCTATCTTGGCCTTTATTGTGTCGATGCAGTCCACCACATAGTCATATTCCGACAGGTCGATATTGTCCGCCTCTTCGGGCAGATAGAACATGCGTATGGCTCTGACGTCGCATTGCGGATTGATGTCGAGAACCCTTTGGCGCGCCACATCCACCTTATATTGCCCCACGTTGCTGTTGAGTGCTATTATCTGACGGTTGATATTGGTGATGCTCACAGTGTCGTTGTCTATCAGATCTAAGTGTCCCACACCGCTGCGCGCCATCACTTCGACGGCATAACCGCCCACGCCGCCTACTCCGAACACGGCCACCCGCGCTGCTGCCAGCGTCTCTATGGCCTCGTGTCCGAACAGCATCTCCGTCCTTGCATACCACTTCTGCATCAGTCGTTCAGCTTTAATCCGTTGTCAGAAATGCTTATCAACCGGCGTTTATACAGGTCGCCTACGGCCCGTTTGAACACCTTCTTGCTCACATGGAACAAATCCTTTATGTCCTCGGCGTCGCTCTTATCGCCCACAGGGCACGTTCCTCCGTTGTCACGCATGTATTCCAGCAGCGTGTCGGCGAAGTCGGTGGTGCGTCGGCGTCCCAAAGGCTGCACCATGAGGTCTATCTTTCCGTCGGGTCTTACAGTGTTCACGTAGCCCTTCATACGGTCTCCCGTGTGTATGTATTCAAAAATCTGGTCGTCGTAGATGAGTCCCTGGAACTTGTTGTCCACAATCACCTTGAATCCAAGGTCGGTCTTCTGCCACACCAGCATGTCCACCTCGTCGCCACGCTGATAGGGCGGCATGTCCTCGCTGAGGAAGTGTTCAACCTTGGCAGACGCCATGATGCGGTAGCTCTCTTCGTCGAGATGCACGTGCACTATGTATTTGTTGCCCTTCACCATGCGCATCTTCTGTTCGCGGAACGGGCAGAACAGGTCTTTCATCAGTCCCCAGTTGAGGAACGCTCCGTACTGGTTGACCCACGCAACCTCAAGATAAGCGAAGTCGCCTACCTTTGCCAGAGGTATCTCTGTGGTGGCAACGAGCCGCTCCTCATTGTCGAGATAGATGAACACTTCCATCGTATCGCCGGGTTCGGCACCCTCGGGCACGTAGCGACGAGGCAGCAGTATCTCGCCCTCATCGCCTCCGTCAAGATACAGTCCGAAGTCCACTTCTTTAACGACAGTCAGTATGTTGTAGTCGCCGAGCTTTATCATGTCAGTCTGTTTTTGATAGTTCGAAATATATAAAGAATCATTCCCCGTCGCCGTCGGAGTCTTCAGCTCCGGCTGTATCCTTAGGAGTTTCTTCCGTCGATGCCGGTGCGGCTGCAGAGAAGCTGTTCTCCAGCAGTCCGTCCTTCATCACTATGGTGCGGTCGGTTATCTTGGCCAGGTTCTCGTCGTGTGTCACTATGACGAATGTCTGGCCGAACTTGTCGCGCAGTTCGAAGAACAGGCGGTGCAGTTCCTCCTTATTCTTTGAGTCGAGGCTGCCACTGGGCTCGTCTGCAAGAATCACCGCCGGGTTGTTCATCAGTGCCCTTGCCACGGCCACGCGCTGCTTCTCGCCACCCGACAACTCCGCCGGCTTGTGTGTGGCGCGGTCTTCCAACCCCATGAAACGCAGCAGTTCGAGCGCGCGCTCCTTGGCCTCGCTCTTGCCCATGCCTCCGATGAATGCCGGAATCATGATGTTTTCTATTGCCGTGAACTCCGGAAGGAGCTGGTGAAACTGGAATACGAAACCAATGTGGCGGTTGCGGAACTCGCCTATCTGTCTGGAGTTGAGTTTTCTTACGTCTATTCCGTCTATGACGATCGATCCGCTGTCCGGCTTGTCGAGCGTACCGATGATCTGTAGCAGAGTGGTCTTGCCCGCTCCGCTGGGTCCGACTATGCTCACCACCTCGCCTTTGTCAATGTGCAGGTCGATGCCTTTGAGCACCTGCAGTGAGCCGAAACTTTTGGTAATACCCTTGATGTCTATCATAAATACAGTATGTTTGTCTTTTGTCGTATGTGCATGTCGTCGGGTGATGTGTGGCTGTCAAGCCGCTGTCATTGCGCGTCGTTGCCGTCGGCACGGTTCTTTCCCGACTTCTTCATGCGGTTTATCCACTTGCCGATGCTCTCGTAAGCGCTTCGGTCCTCGGTGTGTTGCGGCTGAGCGAAGGTCATTTCGTCCATGGCGTTGCCGTGCTGGTCGGGGAATATTATCATGAGATTGGTGCCCGAGAAATGCGTCGTCAGCTCCTCGGGCAGATATTCTATCGCGTTCTTGTATGACACAGTGCCCTTTCGTGCGGCCACAACCACGAACATGTTGTCCTCGTTTATGTTCGCGGCGAGTTTCGGAAGCTCACTCCAATGTTCCATCGACGTGTATTCGGCCTTCACGTCCGGATGGTGCTCCACGGTGTATTTGTTTACGAGCGAGAGCGTGTCGGGACGTCCGTGGAACATCATACGGCACTCCATGTTGCCCGCAAGACGGTCAAGACGTTCGAGCCAGCGGTAGAATCCCGGTTCGAACTGCGCCCTTGAAGGCACAGCCACGTGTATGTGACGTATGGTAGTCAGCGGCTGTTTGATGCGCGCCATTATTATCTGATTGTTCAGTCCGTTGAACAGACTCTGGTGGAACGCGCCCCAGAACTTCTGCGACACTTCCTTGTGCATGTGCATTCCGATGATAATCTCCGAGGCGTGGAACTCCTTGAACGCGTGCTTTATGCCGTTGGCAATGTTGGCGGCCACTCTCACCTGAGTCTGCATCCTCACGTCGGCCGCCGCCGCATACTTGCTCACACTCTCCAGAAGACGCTGTCCGCGCTCCTGGTTTATGCGCATGTCATCGTCGTCGTAAACCACGTTCAGCCCCACAATCTCGCGTCCCAGCTTCGGGTTGCGCATCATGAGCGCAAGGTTCAGCAGCCGGTTGGCATACTCGGGATACTTCATCGGTATGAGTATCCGCTCGTCGTCGGCCTGTACGTCGTCCTGCGGCATGTCCTTGTCGCGCATAATTATCTGCTGCGCAGCCGACTCGGTCATCATCGTAGATATGATGCACGTGAAGAGAATCATTATCACCACGGCGTTGAGCATCTCGTCGTTCACGAGCATCTGTCCCGGAGCCGTCTCTATCTTCATTCCCACCATTATCATGGCTATTGAGCCGGCGGCGTGTGCCGAGGTGAGTCCGAACATCATGTTGCCCGACGAAAGCGGCAGACGGAACAGGCGGGCCGACAGATATGCGGCGATGGCTTTGCCTAACGTGCCGAAGAAAGTGATGGCGAGCACCACCCAGATGATGCCAGTTCCGGCGAAGAGCAGGCGCACGTTGATGAGCATGCCCACGCCTATGAGGAAGTAGGGGATGAACAGCGCGTTGCCGATGAACTCGATGCGGTTCATCAGAGGCGACACGTGCGGTATGTAGCGGTTGAGGATGAGTCCGGCGACGAAGGCTCCGAAGATGCCCTCAAGTCCCACGGCCTCGCTCAGGGCGGCACTCATGAAGAGCATGGACATGACGAAGATGAACTGCATCACGGCGTCGCTGTAGCGGCGCAGAAACCAGCGTGTGAGCCGGGGAATGATGAGAACCATCGCTCCTATGTATATCAGGAACTTGGCTGCGAACCACACCCAGAACCAGAAACCGGTGCTCTCCCTGTGCGACGCTACGAGGGCGGCGAGCGTGACAAGCGCCAGCAACAGCGATATCATGGACGAACCGACGCTCAGCGACACGCTCTTCTTGCGCTGAAGGCCGTAGCGGCTCACGATGGGATAGGCTATAAGTGTGTTGGACGCCATGATGCAGCCCAGCAGCAACGACGCCTGTTGTGAGTAGCCCAGCAGTTCGGAGCTCATGAAATAGGTAAGCACGAACGGTGCCGCGAACGTCAGCAGACCGAAAGTGAGAAACCGCTGTCCGTCCTTGCGTATGCCGTCCATGTTCATCTCGAGCGAGGCGAGGAACATGATGTAGTAGAGTCCCACCTTGCCGAATAGCTCGAACGAGTCGTCGCGCACCAGTATGTTGAGCCCGTATTTGCCCACGAGCACTCCGGCGAGCACCATGCCTATGATGTGCGGAATGCGCAGCTTACCCATGATGATGGGCGCCGAGAGGATGATTATCATCACCACGAAGAATATGAGCGTAGGGTCGGTTATCGGAAAATATTGCGCTATCTGGGACATGGGCATTTTGCTGATGTTGTCTGTGTATTATTTAATTAATGTGCAAACTTAATCAAATTTGGCGTAATAAACGAATAAAAATGTGGAAATGGACATGCCGGAACGCTATTTGATTGCTGCGGAGCGTGCCGGAATGGTTTTGCGGATGCGCGGCGCGCGGTTGCGGGGGAGTGGAAACTGGTTGTATGGAATGATTTTGGGCATCTTAGCGCGCAGTGTATTATGGCGCGTTACGGCGTGTTTTTTATCAATTTATTTTAACATTTCACGGATTTGAAATGTTAAAAATAAAACTCTGGCATGGCCGTTTTTTGAAAAATTCCTGATTTTTCCGGCTGAAGGGCTGAAATTTCACGATTTTATGGATATGTGTAATATGTTGATAGACAAGCAATTATATATAGTACTCTATGCAATGGGGTATCTGTTGTTTTACGAAAAGCACCATTTCGGCTTGCGAAATGGGCTTTATTGGAGGCCGAAAGGGGCTCTTTTGCATCATGAAAGAGCCTCTTTCGGAGTGCGAAATGGGCTCTTTCGCAACGCGGGTCTCCGAAATCCGCGGTGCGGAACGTATGGAATGAGACAATAAGGGCTTATTTTCGATGTTGCGAAAGCTGGATTGAGAAAATTCAAAAGTTAAAATATGAGATGGTGATACTTAAATAAAATTAAATCATATTACGGTACAGGCGTTTCTGTCATCCGATATGTTAAATATTCATATTGTCGGTTTGGCCATGTGGTCGGTGGCACAGTGTCGGTTTTTAATGTTATAAAAAAGCCGTTGTAATTGTATTTTGACGGAAATGTTGTATCTTTGCAAACAATATATGTACATGCGCCCGTGAGGCAGAGGGTGAACTCTCTTGTCGCCCGTCGTAAGCCATCGGTAACCGGTGGCCGTGCATCGGCTGCGCGTCGCGGGGCTTTTTCCCGTATACAGGCGGCATGACGGTGTCGCAATACCGCGCCTCGGAATGTGGCATGGCCGTGTGGCGGTCTTGCGTCCGTAGTGTGCGGCATGAAAGGAAATTATAACAACAAAAAATTATAAAGTATGAAAGTAGCGATTGTAGGAGCAAGCGGAGCCGTGGGACAGGAGTTCCTGCGCATACTTGCAGAGCGTAATTTTCCAATAGACGACCTGTTGCTGTTCGGCTCAGTGCGTTCGGCAGGCCGCAAATACAGTTTCAAGGGTAAGGAGTACGAAGTGAAACTGTTGCAGCATAACGACGACTTCAAGGGTGTTGACATAGCTTTCGTATCGGCCGGAGGCGGCACGTCGAAAGAGTTTGCCGAGACCATCACCAAGTATGGAGCTGTGATGATAGACAATTCGAGCGCGTTCCGTATGTGCGACGACGTGCCTTTGGTTGTGCCCGAGTGCAACGCCGAGGACGCTCTGAACCGTCCGCGCGGCATCATCGCCAACCCTAACTGCACTACAATCATGATGGTGGTGGTGCTCAAACCGCTTGAGAAGCTCAGTCACATCAAGCGCATACACGTGTCGAGCTATCAGAGTGCGAGTGGCGCGGGCGCGGCTGCCATGGCCGAACTGCAGCAGCAGTATGAGGAACTCGTCGAGGGCAAGCCTGTGACAGTGGAGAAGTTCCCGCATCAGCTGGCTTACAACGTCATTCCGCAGATTGATGTCTTCACTGAGAACGGATATACAAAGGAGGAGATGAAGATGTTTAACGAGACACGCAAGATAATGCACAGCGACGTGAAGTGCTCGGCAACATGCGTGCGTGTGTCGTCGCTCCGTTCACACTCTGAGAGTGTGTGGATTGAGACAGAGAGCCCCATCAGCGTGGAGGATGCTCAGAAGGCCATCGCCGCAGCACCGGGATGCACGCTCAAGGACGATCCGGCAAACCTCGTTTATCCTATGCCGCTCGAGACAGCAGGCAAGGACGACGTGTATGTAGGACGTGTACGCAAGGACCTGGCCGACGATTGCGGCCTCACACTGTGGCTCAGCGGTGACCAGATACGCAAGGGTGCGGCGCTCAATGCGGTGCAGATAGCAGAATATCTTATAAAGGTGGGCGACGTGAAGAAATAATCTTCATACGCTCAGCCCGTGAATATACAGACGGCGCATGCGGTTGTTTGACGACCTGCGTGCGCCGTCTTTTTGTGTATGCGCAGTGTGTCGGCTTGCGTTGTTTTATTGGTTTGTGGCGCGAGGGTGACTGTTGCGTGCTTTCATCTGTATATTTACGGAAAACGGGCGAGGACTCCGCGTGCGTATATTAATATATGTGTGGAGTAAGAAAAATATATTTTTCCGGAATGAAGAATATATTTTTGGCAGATGAATAATATATCCTTGATGGATGAAAAATATATCCTCGGCTGATGAAAAATATATTTTTGATGGATAAATAATACACCCTTGATTGTTGAAAAATATATCCTTAACTGATAAAAAATATGTTTGTGTGAGATGAAAAGAAAACGCCGGACAACATTATTATATTGTCCGGCGTATGCGTGTGCGCCTGATAGGACTCGAACCTACACGGCCTAAACCACCAGATCCTAAGTCTGGCGCGTCTACCAATTCCGCCACAAGCGCGTTGTAATGGTCTTGCAGTCCCGTGTTCGTGCCTGTGTGGGCACGGCTCATGGTTGCCTTCATTGTCATACAGGACGCAAAATCGTTGCAAAGTTACACTTTTTTTGTGTCAATCACGAATTAATTGCCGTTTTTTTAATATAATGTTTCGTTACGGTTATTTTATTTTTGCCGTAGTGAGCAGGGCGTGTCCGTGGTGTGAGCGGGACTTTATTGCGGTGTGCCACTGCGTTTTATGTCAATCATAACATTCTTTGTCTCCATCCGTTGTACGATAAATTATGGTCATCAAATCCAATAACAACATTTTTTACTTGCGTTGTAAAGAATATTACACTATATTTGCAAAATAATTACAAAAGTGTTACCGTGACCGGATTGCTAAATTCATACGAACCTATTACTCTTTACGAAATGAGCGGCATACGCCTGATGAACAGGACGAATGTGAAGTTCATTACGAGGAAAAAGATGCTTGCCGGATTTCTTTTAATGGCGCACGACGATTATCTGGTGCATGAGACAAAGGGCAAGCGTATGGATTCCTACTACACAGTGTATTTCGATACGGAGAGGTGCGATATGTTCATGGTGCATCATAACCGTTGCATCCGGCGTCTGCGCATGATGGAGAGGTTGCGACAAAACTGAGTATATTAATAGGATTGCGTTTTTTTATTGCGTACCGGCATTGTCGCTGACATATCAGGTTCGGAACGTACGAAGGCGTGACACAGGATATTATCATACAAAAATAATTTTCGAAAACAGAGAAACATTCCGAACATAAATGAACGAATTGTACGAATTAGACTTGTCTGGCGTGCCTTTTGTCGAAGGATACCATTCACTGGCAATGTTGTTGAGGTTCTCATTCAACACGTTGATGGTGTGGATGATGATTCACTGCCTGTATTATCCTGAGAGCCGGAGGCGCGACAGCTGTGTCACATCCATGCTCATAAGCATCAGCATATTCTTCATGATATATCTCTTGGGCGGAGTGAGACTGGAAGTGGGCTTTGCGCTCGGTCTGTTTGCCATATTCGGAATAATCCGTTACCGCACTGTGTCGATGCCGGTAAGGGAGAAGACCTGTCTGTTCTGCATCATAGCGATGTCTGTGATAAACGTGCCGGTTACGACGATAAGCTGCATCGGGCTGATAGCTGCGGACATGATATTCATCATTGTCACATGGCTCTTTGAGAGTTATGTGCTGCTCAGGCATGTTTCTACAAAGCTCATACAGTATGACCGCATAGCGCTCATAACGCCTGAACGCTATGGTGATATGCTGACAGACCAGAAACCGCGCACCGGTATGAACATAGCCAAGGCGGACGTGAGGGCAACAGACTTCCTGGGGAATATGGCGACGTTGAAGATTTATTATGAATCCGGGGTATATGAAGATAACAGTACGATAAACAACGAACTTAAATTGTCTGCTTAGGAATGGATAGGAGAAAAGAAATAAGTACGTCACTGATGTGCGTACGGATGGTCGTGGCGTTGCTCGCACTGTTTGTCTTTGCACCGGCAGAGGTGAGGGCGCAGCACAACGATTTCGGTGTGTGGACAACGGTAGGTGCGGAGAAGGACTTCGGGAAGAAGTGGAGCGTCGGCGTGGAAGGCGAGTTCAGAACCCGCAACAACTCAAAAACGGCCGACAGGTGGAGTTTCGGTGTTGACGGAAGCTACAAGATTGTGGACGGATTGAAACTTTCGGCGGGATACACCTTGCTCTACGACAACAACGAAGAGAAGATAACTTATCACGAGGACGGAACATATAACAACTGGCGGCCGTCTTATTGGGGACTGCGCCACCGCTTCAACGTATCGCTGACGGGCAGCCTTGACGTGGGACGATTCAAAATGTCGCTGCGCGAAAGATGGCAGTTCACCTATCGTCCGGAGAAAACCACGGAGCGATACGACTTCGATAATGAGTGGTGGGAGGACGACAATGTGAAGAGCAAGAGGCATCATGTGCTGCGCTCAAGGTTGAAGGTGGAATATGATATTCCGAAATGTAAGATAGAACCTTACGCCAGTGCCGAGTTCTACAACTCATGGTCGTTGGAGAAATCACGATATATCGTCGGCGCGGAATGGAAAATCACGGAGATGCACAGGGTTGGACTGTATTATCTTTACCAGGATGTGAACAACGATAAAGACGATGATGAGCCCGACGAGCATATACTCGGATTGAGCTATAAGATTAAATTGTGATGTCTGAGATGGCTGTATGGGTTGTTTATGGTAATGTTGTCGCTTGTCGTTTTCACGGCTTGCAAGGACGATAATACTGACTTCAGCGGCATAATAAACCGCGGAGAGAAATCCGGATATGTGCCTAAGGGTATAGAGTTCGATTATACTTCGCTCGGTGATCCGGCAGAGGCGGTCGCTTACGACGACAATGATTATGTGGAGAACATGACAGTGTCCTACACCGTTGGGGTGAAATTCGATGGTAATATGATGTCATCACCTCCGGCGTTCCGTTCATAGAGAACAACGATACGAGCAGTTGCGCCGGCATAAATTGCGGTTCTACCTTCGCGATGACGGCAGAAACACTCAACCGGAAGAGCACCGGCGAGGGCGGAAAGGGTATCAACCGTGACGGGAATATCAGCGTTACGGGTGGCGAACTCAACACGGTGACCTCCGGAACGAAGGGAAAGGCTTCGCCTAAAGGCGTAAAGGCCGACGGAGCTATTGCTTTCTCGGGCGGCAGAATATACTCTTACAGCAAGTATGCGGCAGCCATCGACGCGGTGGGAGGCTTCTCGTTTGCCGGTGGTTATGCGTCGCTTAAAAATGATAAAGAACTCTTCGAGATGATATATTGACGTGAGTCAATGCTTTGTTTTTGGGATAACGTGGACTGATTGTGCATGTTCGCAGTCAGTCCTTTATTTTTGTCGTGCGCTCGTCAGAGGCGTTTTAATATGAATATGTCGCCATACCGCAAACAGTTATTTTGTATTATATTGTCTGCTTGTCCGACATCTTCATTCTTCTTTCCGTCATTCCGGCAGTTGTTTTTGTTCAATGTAACCCATCATGTCCCCGATAAAGACGGCATACTGACAGGCCGACAATATATCGAAACGCTTCGGACATGTAACGGTTGGGTCGGGCTTGACGAACATTTCAGTCCATACCGGTGCCCGTTTATGCAGACGAAAAATGCCGGTACGGTTGTCCGTACCGGCATTCATTGCGTCGGTAAGATTATTTCACTGCGATGCACTCAACCTCAACGAGCGCGTTCTTCGGCAGTGTTTTCACTGCAACGGCAGAGCGTGCAGGGAAAGGTGTGCTGAAAAACTCGGCATACACCTCGTTCATTGCCGCGAAGTTGTCCATGTCTGAGAGGAAAACGGTTGTCTTGACAACGTGTGCCAAGTCTGTTCCTGCCTCTTCAAGAATGTGCTTTGCGTTTGTGAGCGACTGTCTGGTCTGTTCTTTCACGCCGCCCTCGGCAAATACTCCTGTTGCCGGATCGATAGGCAGCTGACCCGAAATAAAGACCATTCCGCCTGCCTCAATGGCCTGGCTGTACGGTCCGATGGCTTTCGGTGCCTTTTCTGTGTTTATTGCTTTCATGCTGATTTATGTTTTATTGTTTTGTGAATGATTGTCTAATGTGTTACGGCGGTTTCTCTATTGTTTATTATGAAACCGTGTCTGCGCGGCTCATTTGTTGTCTGTCTTCGTGCCGTTGTTGAGCAATCGGCGCGCGTATTCTATTATGGTGTCCTTTCCTTGCAGCACGTCGGCCTGGTCGAGCGAGACATAATAGTCGGGCTCTATGCCGAACTCGGTGCTCTGCTTGTCCGTGTCGTACATGGGACATGCCGAGAACCTCACGCTCCATCCTATGGGGAGCTCGCTCGAGTAGGGCATTCCTGCTCCGCCGCCGGTCTTGTCGCCCACTACGGTTACGCCCGGACAACACTTCATATACTTCACAAACTCGTTGGCGGCACTATACACAGCCCTGTTGGTAAGCACCACCACGCGCTTCTGCCAGCGCAGTCCTGTGCTCGGCTTGAGCCGCTGTTCCACCATGTCGGAGAAATCATTATGTCCCGGTCCGGTCTTGTGTTGCATGTAGCCCACGCATATCTCCTTGTTGGTGAAGCGTGCCGCGAGCTTTTCCGAAGCCGTAAGCATGCCTCCGCTGTTGTTGCGCAGGTCGATGATGAGGCCGTTGCACGGTGCGAGAAACAGCATTATCTCGTCCAGATTGCCTTCGCCCGCCGCCGAGGAGAACGACTCGCAGCGTATGTATCCTATGTTGTCGTCGAGCACGCGATACTCCATTCCGGACGCTATGCGGTAGTCGGTGCCCAGATATTTGTTGATTAGCGTGTCGCTGTAGTTGGACGGATAGTTCTCCTTCCACGACCAGTTGCGCGCCACATCCCACGCCGAGTACATGTTCACGTGTCCGTCGCGCAGCTCGCCGAGCATGTTGCCGAGAATCTCGAACAACTGATCCTCCGACAGATTGTCGCTCATCTGTACCGAGTAACGGCTGTAAACCTCGTCCCAATCGAGTCCGTACTCCTTGCCTTTAAGGTCGAAGAAGCAGTAGTGCTCGTCCATCATGCGCCACAATGCCTCGAAGTTGCCGCGCGGATTGTCGGCATACTCCTCCTCGTCAACGCAAGAAGTGAGGAACGGCACGATTGCCGTCATGAAAAGAAAAAAGCAAGTCAGTCGTTTCATGGATGTATCTTTATGAGTTTGAAGCGTTTGACGAATCCTATGACAAAGGCGTGCGTGTAGATGTGCGACTTCAGGTTGTTCACCCGTGCCTGCTGTATGTCGCAGAGATAACCCACCCGCAGCGTGGTGCGGCCGATGCTGAAATCGAGCGAAAGCATCTGTCTTATGGACGGCGAGCAGACGAATGTCGTAGGCACGACGTTGTGGTCGTAGTTTCCGCGTGAGAAAATCTCGTAGTAGGACTGCCCGTAGTTGGGACTGAACATCAGTCCGCAGAGCGGCACTCCCACTTCATAGCGTGCGGCGAAAGGTCTTCCGGCGATGGTGAAACGGTAGTCGGCGCTGCCTGTCGGCGTGATGTTGAGCATGGCCCTTGCCTGTGCCGGATTGTTGCCGTTGCGCGTGTTGTATATGAAACCTATGGTCGCGTCGATGGCTGCACCCGCCTTTACGTTCAGGCTGCGGTCAAGAAAATGCCAGTTGTATAGCCATGCATATTGGAAGTTGTAAGCTCCCGCAATCTCCGTTCCGTTGCCCGAGCGGTTGTCGGTGTAGGCTATGTCGCCCTGATGCACTATCTGCCGCGACCAGCGGCTGCTCTCGGAGTCGCGTGTAGTGTGCGATATGTAGCGCAGCTCAGTGCCTCTGTATTTCTCGGGCGACAGATAAGTGTCGAGAATATTTGTCGCCCCGATGCCGATCATCTTGGCGTTTGTTATCACCTTGTCCGACGTTATGGTGTCGCTCTGACCCCATGCCGCGGTGGCTGTGAGCATTGCCGCGGCCATCACGATGGTCTTACATGTCGTCATCTCCGAACAGATTAAGTTGTCCAGTCATCTCGTCTATCACCTGCTGTTGGCTCTTGCCTGCGTCAGGATCGAGGTTTTCGGGCTCTTCGTCGGCAGCGTCGGTGTCTTCGGGCCCGTCTTCAGATTCGGGCTCGGGCACTCTCAGAGGCTCGAGCTCCTCGATGTTCTCAACATCCCATGTGCTTATGCGCTTGCCTTTGGCCTTGAATCCCTTTACGCCTACAAACTGTTCCATGTCTATTTCCATAGGCGGACGCTGCAGGGGGTTGCCGTCGCGGCTCTCCGCAGGCTTGAATGTCACGCGGATGCGAGGATAAGGTGTGTCGGTGAGCAGCACGAGACGGCTGTTCGGGTTGTCGCCCAGGAAGTTCTGGTGACGCTTCGTAGCCTCCATGTTGAAGCGTTTGATGTAAGGATAGTTGTCGTTGTCGGCGTCATAGAGCACAGCCGTCCACACTTTGTCGGGATCCCATTTCTCTATTATCTTGATGTTGTCCTCATAGTGGTTGTTGGCGTCGAAGTTGGAGATATAGAACTCGTTGTTGTCGAGCACCACCAGTATTGAGTCGCCGTCGTTGAACTCTCCGAGCAGTCGGCCGCGTCCGTCGTAGTTCAGTCTGTTCACGTCGGTGTCGAACCATACCTTCCTTCCTCCGAGCGTGGAGCGTCCGTGGCTCTTCAGACTGATTCTGTTCACCGTGTGTTTGGTGAGGATGTTGCCTTTGGCCGTGCGCGACTTGATGCCGATGTCGGAGAAATCCTTCTCCAGGAATATCTTTTTCATCTTCGAGGTCACTTCGAGCGTCACCTTTATCACCTCCGCCTCGCCGTTAGGGTTGGCCGAGAAATAGAGCACGCGCGAGCCCGGTGTGCCCTGCGTTAGGTCGTACTCGCGGTCGCGGGTCATGGTCGTTACGTTGAAACGCTTGATGTATGTCGGTCCGTTCTTGCCGTCGCGATATACGGCATTGTACGTCGTGCGGTGGTCGTTGCGCTTGAACACCTGCACGTGCATCACGTTCTTGCCTACGAATATCTTGTCGGCCACACGTATTATCTTGTATTTTCCGTCCTTGTAGAATACGATTATGTCGTCTATGTCGGAGCAGTTGCACACGAACTCGTCCTTTTTCAGCCCCGTACCAATGAAACCCTCCTGTCTGTTGATGTAGAGTTTCTCGTTCGCCTCCACCACTTTCGCGGCCTCGATGGTGTCGAAACTGCGTATCTCGGTGCGGCGCGGGTGGTCCTTGCCGTACTTGCCCTTGATGTATTCGAACCACCGTATGGTGACATCGGTCATGTGGGCGAGGTCGTGGTCGATGCTTGCTATCTCGTCTTTTATCTTAACTATCAGCTCGTCGGCCTTGTCCTTGTTGAACTTCAGGATGCGTTGCATCTTTATCTCCATGAGCTTCAGTATGTCGTCGCGGGTCACTTCGCGCACCAGATTCTTCTTGAACGGTTCCAGACGCTTGTCCACATGAGCCACGGCGGCGTCCATGTCGGGCGCGTTCTCGAAGCCTTTGTCCTTGTAGATGCGTTCCTCGATGAATATGCGTTCGAGCGAAGCGAAGAACAACTGTTCGAAAAGCTCGCCGCGCCTTATCTCGAGTTCCTTGCGCAGCAGGCCCATGGTGCTGTCAACCGAGTGGCGCAGCACGTCGCTCACGGTGAGGAAGCACGGCTTGTTGTTCTCTATCACGCAGCAGTTGGGCGACAGGTTTATCTCGCAGTCGGAGAAGGCATACAGCGCGTCGATGGTCTTGTCGGACGATACGCCCGGCGCCAGATGCACCTGTATCTCCACCTCGGCGGCAGTGTTGTCGTCCACCTTACGCGCCTTTATCTTACCCTTGTCTATGGCTTTGAGTATGGAGTCGATGAGCGTTGTGGTGGTCTTGCTGTAGGGTATCTCCTTTATGACGATGGTCTTGTTGTCTATCTTCTCAATCTTGGCGCGCACCTTGAGCTGTCCGCCGCGCTGACCGTCGTTATACTTGCTCACGTCTATCGAGCCGCCGGTGGGGAAGTCGGGATATAGCGTGAACTCCTCGCCGCGCAGATAGCTTATGGCTGCGTCGCATATCTCCACCAGGTTGTGCGGCAGAATCTTGGAGCTCAGACCCACAGCAATGCCTTCAGCGCCCTGTGCCAGGAGCAAAGGAAACTTCACGGGCAGCGTGATGGGCTCGCGGTTGCGGCCGTCGTAGCTCAGCTGCCAGTTGGTTGTCTTGGGGTTGAACACCACGTCGAGCGCGAATTTGGACAGTCGTGCCTCGATGTAACGTGGCGCGGCGGCGCGGTCGCCCGTCAGAATGTTTCCCCAGTTTCCCTGACAGTCGATGAGCAGGTCCTTCTGTCCGAGCTGCACGAGGGCGTCGCCTATTGACGCGTCGCCGTGAGGATGAAACTGCATGGTGTGTCCCACGATGTTCGCCACCTTGTTGTAGCGTCCGTCGTCCATGCGCTTCATCGAGTGCAGGATGCGTCGCTGCACAGGTTTCAGACCGTCCTCTATGTGGGGCACGGCACGTTCGAGAATGACGTATGAGGCGTAGTCGAGAAACCACGTCTTGTACATCCCGCTGAGGTGATGCACTGCCGAGGCGTCAAAACGGTTCACGGGCTTGTAGTCGGAGTGTTCCTCCGGTGCGGTGTCCTCGCCGTTCACGCTCTCGCTGTTCATTTCTTCATCAATCGTCTCGTTGTCCTTTATTTCGTCGCTCATATTTTACTTCGTCACAAATTTTGCTTCAAAGTTACTGATTTTTTTCCTATTTATAAAAGATTTGTGCCCAAAAGCCGTTTATGACGGGCGTTGCGGCGCCTGTGCGTGAGGCCGACGCGGTTGCCCGATGCGTGGAACGTGCGGTTCGGTGAGTGCCCGAAAATGAATAAATATACAGAATGTGAGGTAAAAAATTTTGACAAAATAAAATCTTAAAATAGAAAATCGGGAACCTCCGAAATAGGCTTTTTCGCCCGTTTCTGTTTCTTGTCGCAGTGCGGTTACCCACTTTCATACACCCGTCTCAGACGTGGTTGTTTTGCGAAAAGCACCATATCGGCATGCGAAATGGGCTTTATCGGAGCATGATATGGTGCTTTTCGGGACGCGAAAGAGCCTATATCGCAACCTGAAATGGGCTCTTTCGCAACGCGTCGAAGTCGGCTTCGCATTGCGGAAAAGCATAATCTGTTGTGCCACAACCGTTTACCGTAAGTGCTCATAACTCGCGTATTTGCGGCCGGAGATGTTTTTTTTCATTTCATCGGCACTCTCGTGAAGTTGAGGTCTGTACCAAACTGTATATTTATACATAAATTGCGTAATTATGCAGTTCTGCTTTTCGTCCGCAGTTCCGGCAGAGCGATGTTGTCGAAGCCGAAATGTATGATGCCGGACTGCTGCCGGAGAGAATGCAGAAAGGCGCGGTGTCCTTATGAATGTAAGGGATGTTGGGCTTAAATATGTATCTGCATAAATGTGAATGTTCTAAAAGCATGACGAATACACGAGCCTTAATGCGGATTTACTATGTGCCCGTCTTTGATCGGACACCGTAAGAGGATATGGCGGATGGGACGAAACGGATTATGGAAGTGCTGTTGAGGAATATGCCGGTGATACTGATGCAGTATGGAAAGGGCTGTCTTTTGAGCTTGCGGACGACGGAAAGGCCGGGCGGTATGTCGTTCTTCGTTTATAAGACAAAATCATGGACAGCTGAGAGTCACTAAGATTTATGTAGATATCCTCATTCCTTTTTGTTTTGATATGAGATATCCTGTGCTTGTCTGAGTATAAATATAACACCACCTCAACGTCGTCCTCTGTAAGAAAATATCCCACCTTGTAAGAGCCGAGAGACGTTCCGTTGGTCCTCAGTTTTATTGGCGGAACAGTTGCGTCGCCTTCTATCGAGGTTATTTCTGACAGAGGAATGATTCTGGAATACTCTCCGTCTATGAATAGAGTGTCGTTGTCTATGTGTACTTTGTTCTTGTTATTGATTGCCGGCATGGGTAAGAGGAACAATGGTATTACGGCTATTCCTATGGTTATCAGTACAATAGCCAAACCCCATTTCTTGTTGCCGTGAAGTTCATAAAGTACTGAGACAATTATTATCACGGCTATAGTAACGGGTGTTACCATTATCCAGAACATGGCTTCTGCCTGTTTCAATATCATGCACAACAGTCCGGCAGATAAAGTTATAATTCCGGCAGAGACGAGCGTACATCTTATTACCTTTAAAGCTTTGATGCCTTTGGGTGATTCAAGTTCGTCTTTGGGAATCCTGCGACCGAAATTAATATTCGTATTCGGTCCGATTATCTTACCTATAACTATAAGTGGCAGGCTCACTAACAGTATTGATAATAAGTCTATTATGTATGATATACTTCCCATTTATATCGATTTTTCAATTATGTAACCCTCCGATTTCGTGTTTTAAGATACCGGATGAATATGTATTTTCCACATGCTGGTAGTGTCATTAAATCCACTTGAATTTACGTCTTAATTTAAAGTGGCAAACCAAACGATTGACACTATAAAATTACAAATAAAATACGAGAGGCAGGTATATATCGAAAAGAATATTTTCAGCGATGTATAAATCATGTCGTATGATACGTGTCGTTTCAAACTTTGTCCATACACGTGTGCTGTGTTCGTATTCCGGAGAATGTGGAATTGTTGTTCATTTTTTTTTGAAAAACATCTTTCTATGTCCGGACCTCAGACAGTGGAGCATTGATGTGTGGATTATGCCGATGCATGTCGGCAGACTGTCACCGGCGGCAAATGTGTTGCCGCGACGCCGGCAGTAAATTATGGCAAGCCAAACCATGTATTAATGACAAAACGTGCGCGCAAATCCGTGTTTCATAACATTTAACCTTAAAACGGCTTATAAACCAACTAAAAGAGTTATCTTTGCATCCTTAAAGGATAAAATAATCAAACAAACATAAAAATGGCACAGGAAGACGTTTTTAAGAAAATCGTATCGCATTGCAAGGAATATGGATTTGTGTTCCCGAGCAGCGACATCTACGACGGTCTGGCCGCCGTCTATGATTATGGACAGAATGGTGTTGAACTGAAAAACAATATTAAGGAATACTGGTGGAAGAGCATGGTGCTCCTGCACGAGAATATCGTGGGCATCGACTCTGCCATATTCATGCACCCTACAATATGGAAGGCATCAGGACACGTGGATGCTTTCAACGACCCGCTCATTGACAATCGCGACTCCAAGAAGCGCTATCGTGCAGACGTGCTCATTGAGGACCAGATAGCAAAATACGAGGAGAAGATAAACAAGGAAGTGGAGAAGGCGCGCAAACGCTTCGGAGAGGCTTTCGACGAGGCTAAGTTCCGCGAGACCAATCCGCGCGTCATCGAGCATCAGAAGAAGCGCGACGCTCTGCACGAACGCTACACTGTGGCCATGAACGCCATGAACCTGAACGAGCTGAAGCAGATAATTCTCGACGAGGGTATCGTAGATCCGATAAGCGGAACAAAGAACTGGACCGACGTGCGTCAGTTCAATCTGATGTTCTCGACAGAGATGGGATCAACCGCCGACAGCACAAGCAAGATATATCTTCGCCCGGAGACAGCACAGGGTATATTCGTGAACTACCTCAATGTGCAGAAGACCGGACGTATGAAGATACCGTTCGGTATCGCGCAGATAGGCAAGGCGTTCCGCAACGAGATTGTGGCACGTCAGTTCATTTTCCGTATGCGTGAGTTCGAACAGATGGAGATGCAGTTCTTCGTTAAGCCGGGAACAGAGATGGAATGGTTCAAGAAGTGGAAGGAGATACGTATGAAGTGGCACCAGGCACTGGGCTTCGGCGCTGAGAACTATCGTTTCCACGACCACGAGAAGCTGGCTCACTATGCCAACGCGGCAACCGACATCGAGTTCAAGATGCCGTTCGGATTCAAGGAAGTTGAGGGTATCCACAGCCGTACCGACTTCGACCTGTCGCAGCACGAGAAGTTCTCGGGTCGTTCCATCAAGTATTTCGACCCGCAGACCAACGAAAGCTACACTCCGTACGACATCGAGACATCCATCGGTGTCGACCGTATGTTCCTCTCTGTAATGTGTCATTCATATTGCGAGGAGAAGCTCGAGAACGGCGAGACCCGCGTTGTGCTCCGTCTGCCGGAGGCACTCGCTCCTGTTAAACTGTGCGTGATGCCGCTCGTGAAGAAGGACGGACTGCCTGAGATAGCACGCAAGATAATTGACGATCTGAAGTTCCACTTCAACTGCCAGTACGATGAGAAGGACACCGTGGGCAAGCGTTACCGTCGCCAGGACGCCATAGGTACACCTTATTGCGTTACTGTTGACTACGACACTCTCAAGGACAACACCGTCACTCTGCGTTTCCGCGACACCATGAAGCAGGAGCGCGTGAGCATAGACAATCTGCGCAGCATCATCGAAGATAAGGTCAGCATATACAGTCTGTTGAAAAAACTGCAATAAAAAATGAAGAAACACCTTATTATATATTTGTTGGCACTGCTCATGCCTGTCGGACTGCTGTCGTCGTGCAGCGAGAACGACAGCGACGTTGAGGAGTATCCTAACTGGAAGGCGACCAACGACAAGTTCTTCAACAACCTGTACACCACTGCGAAGGCTGATACGGCGCAGGGCAATCAGGACTGGAAGATCATCCGTCAGTGGTCGTTGGTGGAGTCGGGCGCTACTGCTCCTTCCGATTATATAGTGGTAAACGTCCTGGAGCACGGCACCGGTTCGGGTTGTCCTTTCTACACCGACTCGGTGAAGGTGCACTATGAGGGCCGCCTGCTTCCGTCAACATCCTATCCCGACGGCTACGTGTTCGACAAGTCGTTCACCGGCGATTTCAACCCGGCAACGGCTCTTCCCACCACGTTTGCGGTGTCAGGTACGGTGGACGGATTCACCACTGCGCTGATGAACATGCACATAGGCGACCGCTGGAAGGTGTATATACCTTATCAGTTGGGCTACGGCAATGTTGACAACGGATCTATTCCGGCTTACTCCACACTCGTGTTCGACATCACGCTTGTGAGCTATTACAGGGCAGGAGTGGATGTCCCGGAGTCGAAGGCGCGTAAGGCCGGCGAATGGATAGAGGAATAACACGACGTTTTATTCTGCTTTACGGCAGACATTGAAATATGAGCGGACTTGCGAAAGTCCGCTTTTTTTATGCCAAAAATATCGCTGTGTGCGCACACAATCTTTGATTTAGGTCAAAAATAAGGCGTTTTTCGCTAACATATATTGCAAAACTATTGCGGAAATTTCTAAACGTTTGTAATTTTGCAGCGTCAAAAGAAATCTACCGGAAAGGTAATATAGAAAGACATTACAGGAGACAGATTTGAGAGAATAAATCTTCATAGGTAGTGAAAAATGAGAGAGACACTGTCCGGGAGGGCAGAGGTAAAGATTGGAAAAGGATAACACAGACGAAAAGTAAGTAAGAAAAGGTATTGGTCAGAGGTAGAGATTGAGGATAACGCTAAGGTTAAAGATTGAGGATAACAAGGAAGAAAGGTATTAGAAGGTTAAGGATTGAAGGATAACATTAGAGAAAAGGTATTAGCGGAAAGGTTAAGATTGAGGGATAACATTAGGAAGAAAGGTATTAGTAAAAGGTAAAGATAAAGGATAATTGATTTGGGTATTAGTTGTAATAGGTTTTATAAAGGTTGTTCAGGTTGTTCAATAGGTAAGTTGAAGAAAGCGTAGAAGAAAGGTAGAAAGATTTTGATGCATGTGAGATGACCCTATTTGCAGCATATGCTGCAATAGGTATGGAGGTGAGGAGAAGAAGATAAGAGTTTACCTCCATTAAAGTAAGGGAAAGCATAGAAAACGAGAAAGAGGTTTAATTAAAAGGAAACAAAGATTTAAAAACTTAATGGAGGTGAGGTCATGTGCATGACTTCATCTTTTTTATGCCTGTTTCTTATGTCTGCAATCGTTTTGTTCTGTTGTCGGCGGTTATTCTTTCCTATTGTAACAATCGTTTTATTGGTTGTTGCAATAGTCTCATCATATTGCCGCAATCGTATCGCTTTGTGTTTATAGTCGTCTTGTCCAGACGTCGCAAACGTTTTATTATGTTGCAGCAATCATTTTATAATGTGTCGGCAAATTTCGTTTTACCGGATTTTTTGAGTTACCTTTGCACACGGTTTGAAACGCATTTTTTCATTGAAAAGCAGTGACGAGCTTCTCGCCGGCATACGCGAAGGGCGGCCGGTGAGCACAAGCGAGAAACTCAGTCTTATTGTAGGACTGAGTATTCCGTCTATTCTCGCACAGGTGACGTCGGTGCTCATGTTCTTCATCGACGCTTCGATGGTGGGCCATATAGGCGCTGAGGCTTCGGCTTCCATTGGTCTTGTGGAGAGCACCACGTGGCTGTTGGGCAGCATCACCAACGCCGCGTCGCTCGGATTTTCGGTCCAGGCCGCCCACTTCATAGGTTCCAACGACTTTGCCAAGGCCCGTCAGGTGTTCCGCCACGGACTCATCTGCACCGCCATCATAAGTTTTCTGGTGCTGCTCTCGGCCGTAGCCGTTCACCGTCAGCTGCCTTACTGGCTCGGCGGAGGCGACGACATAGCGCACGACGCCTCGCTCTATTTTCTCATTTTCTCGCTCGCCGTGCCGGCGTTCCAGCTTTCCAATCTTTGCGGCGCAATGCTCAAGTGTTCCGGAAACATGCGCATCCCGAGCATAGTGAGCGTGCTGATGTGCGTGCTCGACGTGGTTTTCAACTACATTTTCATATTCGTGATAGGTCTCGGAGTCGTTGGCGCGGCTGTCGGTACGGCACTTGCCGTGGTTGTGGGAGCCTTGGTGCAGGCCTATTTCGCCATCGTGCGCAGTAAGATGCTGGCGTTGAGGCTCGACCGCGATAAGTTCGTCTGGATATTGGGCTACGTGCGCAACGCCCTGAAGATAGGTACGCCGATAGCCATGCAGTCGGTTCTCATGAGTGGCGCGCAGATAGTGAGCACCATGATTGTGGCTCCGCTGGGCAATTTCGCCATTGCAGCCAACACCTTCGCCATAACAGTCGAGAGCCTGTGTTACATGCCGGGCTACGGTATCGGCGACGCTGCCACGACGTTGGTCGGGCAGACCAAGGGTGCGCAGCGGCTCGACCTGTGCCGCAGTTTTGCCCACATGACCGTGGGGCTCGGCATGGCTGTCATGGCGGTTATGGGTGCGGTGATGTATATTTTCGCCCCCGAGATGATGGGTATTCTCACTCCTGTCGAAGAGATACGCATCCTCGGTACACAGAGTCTGCGCATCGAGGCATTCGCCGAACCCATGTTCGCTGCCTCCATCGTGGTCTATTGCGTATGTGTGGGAGCCGGCGACACACTGAAACCTGTGCTCATCAATCTGTTCAGCATGTGGTGCGTGCGTCTGTCGCTTGCGGCTTTGCTTGCTCCGACATATGGTCTTCGGGGTGTGTGGACGGCCATGGCACTCGAGCTTACGTTCCGCGGCATACTGTTCCTTGTGCGTCTTTTCTGCGGGCGCTGGCTTCATCACAACCTGTAACCGTGGCGTGCTGTGTTCTCCTGTCCGCATGTCAGCCGATGTCTCGTCCACCCGTGCAGCGCACGTTTTTGCAAATTTTCTTTAACATCCGTTCACTTTCCAGGTTCCTGATTTAACATTCCATTTTTCTTAATCTGGAGGATGCCACCCGATATATGCTTACCGAAAAGCCCGTTTTGCCTTGACCGCAGAGCGTTCGCGCGGCTTCCGATTTACGAAACGGGCCTTTTTGCATTGCGAAAGAGCCCATTTCAGGGTGCGATATAGGCTTTATCACGACCCGAAATGGTGCATTTCGGACCACGAAATGGGCTCTTTCGCAAACCGGTGCGAGGCCTTTTAAATCACGATAAAACGCAAGCGTCTGTATATCAACGACTTATCAAAAGTCCTTATTTTCGCTATATTTCGCGCAAAATATTTCCTTACTCGGTTTTACGCGGTTTTTTCGGGATTTTCGAGGCGAATATTTAACATCCGCGGCTTCTGTTTTTCGTTTTTTTATATGTCGATTCTGTGCCGCACGCTATGTCCGCTTGTCGAGCCGAGCGGCGCCCGGTGTATTACCGTCCTACGGTTTTCCGGTTTCCCGTTTCTGCTACGAGACACCTCAAACTGCATTTTACGCCTGTTCGATAGCTTTTTTATGGCCGTACGACTCGCTTTTTAGTAAACAAACGTTAAATAAAGACCGTTTTCCACTTTTTCCTGAAAAAAATCGCCGAAAAGCTTGCGTCGTATCATAAAATAGCATACATTTGCAGTGTACTATTAAAGTATTACACTAAAACAGTAAACAAACAATAAAAGAATAAACAACAAATTAAAAACTATAAGACTATGGACGCAATCATAACAGCAGCAACCGTAATGGCAATGTATCTTAATTCACTCGGTACAGAAAACAGTCGTTATCTCTATAATGCCGAAATGCAGAACGGCAAGGTGACATCAATCAACGTGTATGACAATTCAGAAAAATATCTCTCTCAGAAACTTCAGTACCGCTTCCTCTACGACTCAGACAACCGTCTGGTGTCGAAGGAGGCCCTGAGGTGGAACGCTGAGGCTCAGCAGTGGCAGCCGTCGTACAGACTGAACTACGTGTATGAGGCCGACGGATATACTCTCGAGCTCCAGAGATGGGACGCCGCCAAGTCGGCTTACGCCATGGCTGAGGAAAAGACGGAATACCGCATGGTGCTCGGAAACGTGACCGCCGTCAACACATACAGATGGTGTGACGAGGCAAACAGCTACGAACTGGCCGACAACATGCTCATCATGCAGCCGCATACCGATTATCTCATCGCCCAGAACACTTTGGTAAAGTGACACGGAAATTCATTTATTAAGGAAACATAAACACAGAACATAAAACAGATAAAATCATGATAACAGTAAACAACATAACATTCAGTTATCCGGGAACAAAGAGAAACGTATTCGAAGACTTCAGTCTGAAATTCGAGGAAAACCGCATCTACGGCCTGCTCGGCAAGAACGGAATGGGCAAGAGCACCATGCTCTATCTCATAAGCGGTCTCCTCCAGCCGTCGCGTGGGACGGTGATGGTGGACGGAACCGACGCTCGCCGCCGCACGGCAGAGATGCTTCAGGAGATATTCCTCGTGCCTGAGGAGTTCGATCTGCCGCGCACCACGCTCGAGGAATATGTCCGCATAAACGAGCCTTTCTATCCGCGGTTCAGCCGCGAGGTGCTTCTCAACTGCCTGAAAGAGTTTGAGATGCCGCTGTCGCTCAAGCTCAACGCCCTCTCCATGGGCCAGAAGAAGAAGGCATACATGAGTTTCGCCCTTGCCGCCGGCACACGCCTGCTGCTCATGGACGAGCCTACAAACGGACTGGACATACCTTCGAAGAGCCAGTTCCGCAAGGTGGTTGCCAACAACATGACCGAAGACCGCACGCTGATAATATCCACCCACCAGGTGCACGACGTAGAATCGCTGCTCGACCACATCGTGATATTCGACGAGAACGGAGTGGCTCTCGACTCGTCCGTGGGCGACGTGTGCGACAAGTACGTCTTCGAGACACGCCGTCCGGGCGAACCCACCGACGACGTCATCTATTCAGAGTTCTCCATCCAGGGCAACGCCGTCATGGCACGCCGCGGCCGTCATGAGGAGACGCCGGTGAACCTGGAGCTGCTCTTCAATGCCGTGACAAAGGGAATGATTAAATGAACCGACAAGAAAAAGAAAGGAGAAAATGATCATGAAATCGTTTGAATGGAACCGTTTCCATAAGATGCTCTTATGGACGTTTGAAAATACAAAAGGCAATCTGCTGCGCATGGGTATTATTATGACCATCGCGTTCTTCCTGTGCGAGGAGTTCGTGCTCAGTATGGTTACTTTCTCAACCGGAAACGGAAGTGAGAATGACCTCGCAATGGCAATGGCCTTTAGCGTGTCCGGCTTCATGGTGGGATTCACATGTCTTTATTTCGGAGCGAGCACCATGTTTGCCAACACACGTCACAAGAAGCAGGCAATCTCGTTTCTGATGCATCCTGCGTCGAATCTGGAGAAATATCTCTCGCGCTGGACTTACGTTACGATAGGCTGGCCTGTTGTGCTGATAGTGTCGTTTTTTGCAGCCGACTATTTCAGAGTGCTGTTCAATATGCTCATGGGGTGGGACGCCACCACCAGTTTCATAAGTATGTGGTGTGACGACTCTGTGTTCGGAGGCGGCAATCTGATGAAATTCATAAGTTATATGTCGCCTTCACGCATTATGGCCGGCATCATTCTGATGCTCACAATTATGTGGACTCACAGCTTCTATATCCTTGGCAGTTCATTCTTCCGTCGCCATCCGTTCATCCTCACATCGCTTGTGCTTATGGCCATTCAGATATGCCTTGCTGTCGCAGGACATGGAATAGATAACTATGATATCGACGTTTCGCTCACAATAATAGACAGATGTACCATCATTGCTATGGAACTGGCACTCATTGCATTGAATTACTGGGCGTCGTACAGGCTCTTCAAGCGCACCAATGTGATAAACAACAAATGGATAAACATCTGATCCGCACGTCGGACATGTAAAAAACAAGGAAAATATGAGCAATTTCAATATATCGAGAACCATGCGTCTCGTCAGGTGGAGCTTCGTGGAGGAACGGGGTTACGCCATACGCACAACGATAATCATCACCCTGCTGATGACGCTTTTCATGACAATGATGTCTATAGGCAGCGAGCCCATATTCATGGCAAATGCGTCCAATCCCGAAACGCAGCGCGCTGTGCTGCTCAAAGTGTCGAGAAGTTTCTCCTTCGTATTCTTTGGTGCCTATTGGTTTGTCATTCTTATGGGCGGAAGCATGATGTTCCGCAACATGCAGACCAGACAACAGCGTATAGCCTACATGATGCTGCCGGCGTCTAACGCAGAGAAGTATGTCTGCCGTGTGGTGCTCGTTGTACTTGGCGGAATACTTATGTCGGCAGTGTCGTTTGTGGTGGCCGACCTGCTTCAGCAGCTTTTCATGCACCTCATATTTGGCCGGTCGCACATGGGTTCCTATGCCGTGACCTTGCTGACAACGCTGTCCGACATTGCCCAGCGTGGCGTCAGGGCTTTCGACGAGCTCGGTCCTACCTTCAGCAGCTATGTGACTCAGGCCGGATTAAGAGACATTTTTGCCGGCACATCCGTCAATCCCGGCCCGTTCATCATATTCTATTACTGTCTGGGCGACCTGTTCGATCTGTCGGTATTCATCTTTATTGGCACGCTCTTCCGCCGTCATGGCTGGCTGTTCGCGTGCGTCATCTATTCGCTGCTCAAGGCTTTGATCTACCTGATACTTCCCGAATCCTACTTCTGGTTATCAATGTCGGTGATGCTTGCAGGCATGGTAGCATTTACATGGCTGTCCTTCCGACTGTTCACAAGAATGCAGGTTATCAACAATAAACTCTTGAACATATGACATTCAGCAACGATAAAGCAATATACATACAGATGGCCGACCGTCTGTGCGACGACATTCTCGCAGGCGTTTATGCCGACGACGAGCGCATACCCAGCGTACGCGAGTATGCCGTGAAGCTCGAAGTGAATACCAACACCGCCGTGAAGGCCTACGACTTTCTGGCACGCGACGGTATAATATACAACAAACGCGGACTGGGATATTTTGTCACTGCCGGAGCGCGCGACCGCATTATGGAAGCCCGGCGCAAGGACTTCATGGAGAACATCCTGCCCGACATGTTCCGCAACATGCACCTGCTCGGTGTCGATATAAAGGATATCGACGCCGAGTGGCAGCGTTATTGCGAAAACTTATAATATGTTATTTTTGACGGTCATATTCGGCTGTTATACGCATATTTATGTAATTTTGCAGAAGATAAGTGACGTAAAGTATATAAAAACGTACATATTAATAATATAAAAAATGAAGACAAAAACATTATTGGTGTCGTTCTCGATGATTGCGACGGCCGCATGCGCCCAGAACCTGTCGTCGGGTATCGACAAAGCCAACATGGATCTTAACGTGAAACCGGGCATGGATTTCTATGAGTATGCAGCCGGAGGATGGCTGAAGACTCATCCCCTCGATGCCGAACATCCTACAAACGGTGCCTTCGTAGATCTGGAAGAACAGAATCAGAAGCGCATCAAGGGACTCATAGAGGAATATTCGTCCAAAAGCCAGCCCAAGGGTTCACTCGGACAGAAGATAGGCGACCTCTACAACCTGATGATGGACAGCGTCCGTCTGAACCGTGAGGGAGCCGCACCTCTGAAACCTGTGCTTGCGAAAGTTGAGGCGATAAAGAACAAGAAAGAGTATCAGCTCGTCATGGCTCAGCTCGACTATCAGGGCGTGGGCGCAATGATGTTCGGCATAAGCGTGGGAGCCGACCAGCGCAATGCGTCGCAGAACATCGTAGGAATATCGCAGGGCGGAATAGGTCTGGGCGAGCGCGACTACTATCTGAACGACGACGAGCAGACCGTTAAGGTGCGCAACGCCTACAAGGAATACATCAAGACCCTGTTCCAGCTCGTAGGCGACGACGAACAGACGGCTCTGAAGAAGACCGATGTGCTCCTCGCCATCGAGACACGCATAGCAAAGGCAAGCTACGACAACGTGAAACTGCGCGACGTAAACGCCAACTATCACAAGATTGGTTATGCACAGCTCATAAGCGACTATCCCGGAATAGACTGGGGAAACATATTTCTGGCGCAGGGTTTCCCGCCGTTCGCCGAGGTGGATCTGGCACAACCGGAGCCTATAAAGGAGGTTGAGAAGATACTGGAGGAGACTTCTCTCGACGACCTCAAGACCTATGCCGAAGCAAAAGTCATAAGCAGCGCGACCAACAGTCTCAGTGATGAGTTCCGCGCAGCGTCGTTCAAGTTCAATCAGACCCTCAGTGGCGTTAAGCAGGATCGTCCGCGCTGGAAGCGTGCCGTAGGTGTAGTGAGCGGCGTTCTGGGCGAGGCCATAGGCAAGCTCTACGTTGAGAAATACTTCCCTGAGAGCAGCAAACAGCGCATGCTCGACCTTGTTCACAATCTGCAGACCGCACTTGCCGAGCGCATCGACGAGGCTTCGTGGATGGAGCAGGCCACAAAGGACCAGGCAAAGGACAAGTTGAGCAACTTCATCATCAAGATAGGTTATCCTGACAAGTGGCGCGACTACTCCGGACTGGAGATTGATCCGTCGCTCTCTCTGTACGACAACCTCACCCGTGTGACCGCGTTCCTGACCAAGGATTACATCGACCGCAAGGTGAACAAGCCTGTTGACAAGAGCGAATGGCATATGACTCCGCAGACAGTCAATGCCTACTACAACCCCACGACCAACGAGATATGCTTCCCGGCAGCCATCCTTCAGGCTCCGTTCTTCGATCCTGAGGCCGACGACGCCGTGAACTACGGAGCCATCGGTTGCGTGATAGGTCACGAGATGAGCCACGGATTCGACGACCAGGGATGCCAGTTCGACAAGAACGGCAACCAGAACAACTGGTGGACAGCTGCCGACAAGGCCAACTACGACAAGCGCACGAAGGTGCTCGAGGAGTATTTCAGCAACTACGAGGTGCAGCCGGGCAAGAAGATAAACGGCAAGCTGACTCTCGGTGAGAACATCGGCGACAACGGAGGACTGAACATCGCCTTCCGCGCCATGAGCAATCTGATGAAGACAAAGAAGCTGCCCGTGATCGACGGATTCACTCCAGAGCAGCGCTTCTTCCTCGCATGGGGACGTGTCTGGGCCGCCAACACCAGCGACGAGATGACCGACTATCTGCTGAAAGTCGATCCGCACTCACCCAACCAGGCACGTGTCAACGGTGCACTGCCTCACATCGACGCATGGTACGACGCCTTCAACGTGAAGAAGAGCGACAAGATGTACGTGCCGAAGTCGAAGCGTGCGCATATATGGTGATATGACATTACATTACAAACCAAACAGTTTATATTATGATTAAAAGATTCATCGCGGCAGCCCTCGTGGCTGTCTTCACAGTGGCGGGCGCAAATGCCCAGCTGCTCTACAAGATATCGGGCAAGGACCTCACCGCGCCCTCGTACATCATCGGCACACACCATCTGGCAAACGTGGGCTTTGTGAACAAGATTGCCGGCGTGAAGGACGCGCTGACAAGCACCGAACAGGTGTATGGCGAGGTGCGTTGGGACGACATGACCAACCCCGACAGTCTGAAAGTGATGCAGGCCGCAATGATGCTTCCCGACGGACAGAGCCTCAAGACAGTCCTCTCGGCAGAGCAGTATAAGAAGCTCGACGCCGTAATAACACAGATGATGGGTGTCGGACTGAGCAATCCGCAGGTGGGCGCACAGATGGGCAAGATGTCGCCGGCGGCTCTCTCCACACAGCTGCAGGTGCTCATGTTCATGCAGAAGCACATGGGCGAGTATGACCCTTCGAGCACATTCGACCAGTATTTCCAGGCTCAGGCAAAGCACAACAACGAGCCTGTGGGCGGTCTCGAGACCTTGGCGTTCCAGACAGATCTGCTCTATAAGGGCTCGGACATCAAGCGTCAGGTGGAGCAGCTCATGTGTCTGCTCGACAATCAGGAGTTCTACGAGCAGATGATGGAGTCGATGACCGACGCTTTCTATGCTCAGGATCTCGACGCCTTGAAGGCTGCAATGGACAAGAAGCTGGGCGGAACATGCGACAGCACGCCCGAGGAGCTGGCACAGCTCATAGACAACCGCAACGCCGACTGGGCTAAGAAGATGCCCGCCATCATGGCTGCCAAACCCACATTCTTCGTCGTAGGCGCAGGCCATCTGCCCGGAACCAAGGGTGTGCTCCAGCTGCTGAAGGATGCCGGATATACGGTTGAGGCGGTGAAATGATTTGACTTCATATTACACGTTATTTGTTTAAGCCTGCCGCGACGCTCTCTTGTCGCGGCAGGCTTTTCTTTTATGCCGTCGGCAACCGCTGTCGTGTGGCAGCGTTCTGCCACACTGCCGGTAATGAACGACTGCGACGCGGCTTCTCAACCCGAATCGGTCATTGGAATTCAGTCAGTATTTTGACGCCATGGCCATATACAATAAACCGGTGGTCAGTCACGTATTGATGCTGATCACCGGCATATAAGTCTGTAAGCAATGTCTTCTTAGTGTCTGCGCACCGCACTGAATGCGAAATACAACCGCGTGCCGCGGCGTCCAAGTGCCACCAGCATGCACAGCAGCGAGCAGCACGAACAAACCAGGAATACCACTCCCGTTGACGAAAGTATGTTGCCCAGACCTACCAACGGCGATACCATTCCGCCTGCGGCGAAGCAGAACGCGCCAAGGAGCGCCGATGCCGTGCCCGAGTTCTCGCGCTGGCTCTCCATTGCCAGGGCGGTGCTCGACGTGAACGTCATGCCCATGCTGAACAGCAGGACCAGCATGAGGGCCTCATACACCCAGAAACTGCAATCGGACATCAGTGCAAAGCATTGCAGCACTGAGGCCATCACCATTCCGCAGCAGCCAGCCAGCGTGCTGCTTTCCGAGCGGCGGAACTTCACCGACAGCGCGGCGGCGACACCTATCGCCAGGGCATTGATGCCGAAGAACAGACTGAAGGTGAACGCCGAGAAGCCGTAATGCTGCTGTATGATGAACGGCGACGAGGCAATGTTGGCAAACAATACGCCCTGCGCAAACGTCATCTGGAGCACGTAGCACACGTAGCGTCGGTCGCGCAGCACCACTCCGAAGCTGCGGAAAGTGTCGCTCCATTTCTCAGCCGAGCGGTTCTCGACGGGCAACGACTCTCTGAATCGCATGCAGCAGGCCAACAACACCAGACCCAAAGCGAACAGAACCCAGAATATGCCCTTCCATCCTATGGCGTCGGTCAGCACGCCTCCCACAATGGGAGCAGCCACAGGCGCCACTCCGTTTATGGCTCCTATCACGGCAAGCATCTTCGCCAGCTCGTGGCCTGAATACTTGTCGGTGGCCACCGAACGCGATATCACTATGCCGCCCGCGCCGGCAATGCCCTGCAACAGACGGAACGCAACGAACTGCTCTATGTTCTGTGAGAACAGACACAGCAGCGTCGAGGCTATGAACAGCCACATGGCTGACACCAAAGGCAGGCGCCGGCCGTAACGGTCGCTCAGCGGACCGAAGAATATCTGTCCCACAGCCAGACCTATCATACTGGTTGTCAGGCCTAACTGTATCATCGAAGAAGAAGTTGAGAAATACACGCCCATCGAAGGCAGACTGGGCAAATACATATCAGTAACAAAGGGGCCGAACGCCGTCAGCATGCCCAATAAAATCAACAAAAATACTTTGGAATTTTCCTTAATCATCATTATCCTTTCTTAAAGCACTGCAAAGTTACAACGAATTCCGCTCATTTATACAAAATTTCACAATTCGCCCCTTCTTTTTTGATTATATTTTCAAAGCTTAACACATAAAGTATAAAAAAACGAAAAATCCTGTCCGCAAGGTTAAATATTTCTCCCGGAAACCTCTGAAAATCCGTCTTCCGACGCACCGCACGCAAAATTGTCAGAAAAAACGCAGAAATCGTAACAATCCTCAACCCTCTGTCCCTCAACCATTTACGCAACCCTCCATCTCGCCCTCCAATCCTCCGTCTCGCGAAATGCCCCATTTCGCACTCCGATAAAGCCTATTTCATGCTCCGATATGGCCCATATTACCCTCCGAAAAGGCCCGTTTCGCACCCTGAAATGGCCCATTTCGCAACTCAACCGCACAAATCCGCCACTCACGACTGCCCGAAACGGGCATTCCGAAGCGCAAAAACCGCATTGCGCAGAGCTGGAATGAAGAAAATGGAATGTTAAATGCGGAATTGTAAGTGTGAGTGAATGTTAAAGAGAATTTGGAAAAAGGAGCGCGGGAGGGGTGGGGGAAAAAGGTATTTGTGAAGTTTCACACATCATATTATGTTTAGTCATTGTTATATTTTATAGATAATCTTTTTGTAGTTGTGAGTTTGTTTATATTTTATTGGTAATTATGTCATATTTATTTTACCTATTAAAGAAAGCTATAGATGCATTATATTTTTATAAAATCATAGGATGTAATTAAAATAATAATGTTAATATTATAATGACTATATATGATATGAAAATATAAAGAATCAAATTAAAATTGTATTATATGTTGTTTTATGATTACCTTTGTAATATTGATGTGACCTAAACAGATATGACAGGTATATATGAACAGATAATAAATCAGCTTTTCAGATGTAAGCTGGACAGTTGTGACAGGAAAATATATCATATAGGAACGAAGGAGATAGGCAAAGAGGAGGCGATAAACTATTTGTCTCGTTATCTGTATGTGATTATCCAGGAGCTCATTACAGACCTTGTCGATACTGAGGATGGTGTGGAGAGAAGCATCAGACTTGTCAACGCTATTATAAAAAAGTTGGGCAGGGAGTTTCAGATGGAGCATTATGAGGACGACCTGATAGATGCGAGTCACTCTATTCTGACATGTATAATAGACAAAACGACATGTGACTATCCTGATATACAGAAATACATAAAACAGATAACTCCTATCACGACACTCACACAAAGTTCGCTTTTCACGGGTTCGAATTATTCGGTAAATATGATGAGCGAGCTAAAAAAAGAGATATTGTCGTCTAACGAGGTGAGAATACTTGTTTCGTTTATTCGTCAAAGCGGTGTAAATCTGTTGTTGTCTGAACTGAAAAGGCTTACGGAAACTGGTCGGAAGCTGAAGATAATTACATCTACATATATGGCTGCTACTGAGTATAGAGCCATAAGAACCCTCGCGCAATTGCCGAATACGGAAGTAAAAATATCTTATAATAGTGATGTTGATCGCCTTCATGCAAAGGCGTATATATTTCTGCGCGATACAAAATTCAACACGGCATATATCGGTTCGTCGAATATCTCTAAAGCTGCATTGACCGACGGACTTGAATGGAATATTAAGGTAACGCAGGTGGAGCTTCCGCACATCATGTCGATGGTGAACAATACGTTTGAGACTTATTGGGAAAACTCAGCCTTTGAGACATTCTGTCCGGGACGTGATGACGAGAAACTGAAAACGGCATTAGGAATGTCGGAGAATCAGGGTGGGGAAATAGACTATTCGGTGCTCGACCTGATGCAGGCAAAGGAGTATCAGAATGATGTCTTGGACAAGTTGGAGAAGGAAAGAAAGTATAATAACAACTGGAACAATCTGGTTGTGGCTGCCACCGGAACTGGTAAAACTGTGATAGCAGCGTTCGACTATAAGCGGTTCAGGGAGAGGAACAAGCGTGCAAACTTTTTGTTTGTGGTGCATCGTGAGGAAATCATCCGACAGGCGTGTGCTACGTTCAGGACTGTTCTGAACGATCCTAACTTTGGCGATATGTGGTACGGCGGGCATGAGGCTGCGTCTTACAGTCACTTGTTCGCTTCGAAAGATTTGCTGAACAACCGTATCGACCAGTTGTCGCTTCCCGAAGACTACTACGATTATATTGTGTTTGATGAGGCTCATCATATTGTGGCTGACAGTTATCAGAAGATTCTAAGGAAATTCAAGCCAAAGATTCTTCTTGGACTTACGGCCACTCCTGAACGAATGGACGCAAGGGACATCACGGTGTATTTCGGCCGGCGTATCTCGGCGGAAATACGTCTCGACACTGCGTTGAACAACAGATTGCTGTCGCCATTTCATTATTATGGCATAACAGATACAGTGGATTTGGCAGAAGTGCGTTGGGAGCGTGGACATTATGTTCCGGCAGAATTGTCGAAGGTCTATACGGCAAACGATCAGCGCACTGGTATTATCTTCAGAAAGATAGAGGAATATCTGCCTAATTATCGCGACGTGCGTGCTCTGTGTTTCTGTGTTGACCGTGAGCATGCTAAGTACATGAACGCTAAGTTTACGCTTGCCGGATTGAGGTCGGATTATCTCGTTACGGATAACGCGCAGGACAGACACGTCAAGGTGAAGAGTCTTGTGCAGAAGAAAATAAATTATCTTTTTGTAGTCGATATGTTTAATGAAGGTGTCGATATACCGGAGATAGACACAATATTATTTCTTCGTCCTACAGAAAGTCTGACTATATTCCTTCAACAGTTCGGTCGAGGACTTCGTAAAGTCAAGGGTAAGACACATCTTACGGTGCTTGATTTTGTAGGTCACTGCAGGGCGGAGTTTAATTATGCCGACCGTTTCAGGGCTCTGATTGGTCGCACGTCTTTGGGCATCAGGGAGGAAGTGGAACGTGACTTTCCTCATCTTCCGTTGAACTGTCAGATTCAACTGGAGGAGAAAGCCAAGGCTTATGTCCTGGAAAATATAAAAGGATATATCAATGGTTTCCGTAAGAATCGCATAATAAGCACGATACAGCATTTTTCGAAGGATTATAGCGAGCCATTGTCTCTGTCTTCTTTCCTCCGCCTGACGCATGTCCCAATAGAGAAATTGTATAATGGTACGACGTGGAACGAGTTGCTTTATCTTGCCGGAGTGGGAAAATCAGTGTCCGGGATGAACGTTGAACTGTCACGTGCGGTGAATAAGAAATGGCTGTCAACGGACTCTCATTCTTATGTTTCGTTCATACACAGGCTTTCATCTTGTCAGTTCCGCATACGCGAATCTATGCTTACGGATAAGGAAAAGAAAATGGCACTGATGCTGTATTACGATTTGTATGATGCAGCCGGCGTGTACGACAGCTTGCAAGATATGTTTGACAGCCTGTCGGGGGATAAGATTTTCGTGGATGAAGTGTGTGAGGTCACAGCATATCTGATGGATCATTGTAACGTGCTTGAGAAGGATGACAATTCTTCTTTAAATAATGTTATGCCATTGAAACTGCACGGAGTATATACAAAATCGCAGATACAAGTGGCAATAGGCACCTCAACCATAGCAAAGAAATCATCAAACCGGGAAGGATGTGAACGCAATGTGTTGAATGGTGTAGCGTTGGAAGCAATGTTTGTGGATATCATAAAAGACCGCGAAATCGGCTCAAACACCAATTATAACGACTTTGCACAAAGCAGTTATAAGTTTCATTGGGAGACGCAAAATAAGGTGAGTCCGGAATCTTTAACAGGACAGAAATACATAGAACAGACACAAACGATGCTTCTCTTTGTCCGCAAACAGGCTAAGGCCGCCGATAATCCTACCAGGACAATGGGATACGTGTATCTGGGAGAAGTGAAGTTGGAAAGTTATAGTGGTAGCCGTCCGATGCAGATAGTATGGCTATTGAAAGACCCAATGCCTGGAGAGGTTTATGAATATGCTGTGAAGTATGTAGTGTAAAGGATTATTTCAAGATATTTCTTTTGGGTATATATTATATAACATGAATTCAATTTGTAGATGTAATAACAATTTCTGTGACTGAATAATATATTGCATATACAGGTTGAATTTGTGTGTATATGTTAATGTTAATTCGTCGAACTCACGTTATTTACTATTTATCAGTCGATTTTTAGTAATATTACAGTTCATAATATTATTTGAACTCACGTTATTTATCATTATTGGTTTGCTCTTTCTTATTCTGATAATGAATGGACATAAGTTTCTCATTTGAAGCAGTCCTATCTATAATTGCTTTTACGAGTTTATCCAGTTCTGAATTTTCTGTATAATCAGCAGGTGCAAAATATTTAATTCTGTTATCCTTCATCATCTTATACACTTTACTTTTGTCATTCGTTTCTGGATTGAAGACTCCAATAGAATGTCCTGAATATGAGTTAACAAGTTTCATACATGGAATATCTGTATCACTATCTCCTATATAAATCATATTTCTGAAAGGGACTCGAATATTCTCTGGTTCAAAATAGTCATTGACACCCGGATCATTTATATCTAATGTTCCTTTTTCTATTCTAAACAGAAACTGTGTTTTACTTGTATAATTGATAACTTGTGCCGGCCATTGAGCAACTCCATCTTTATCATAATAAAACGAATTGGCATATATTCTTTCGAATTCATTCGCAACTTTCGTCCCCTCAATCATTTCTTTCAAGCCGGAAGATATGATATAATGTTCTACAATTACACCTTTATCTCTACCATATTCTTTCATTCTCTTAAACCACGTGGCAACGCCAGGGAACAACTTTACTTGCGCCCCATAATCCATTAGGGCTTTTCTATTAAATACAAATCTTCCATGTGCAGTCCGAAGCATTGTAAACATATAGGCCAAATTTTGATCCATGTCGTTTTCTTCAGCTAATCCATTCGACTCTTTCCAAAAAGACTCGACTTCATATCCTACCGATTGTATATATCCTTGTGCCTGCATGTTATCAGGCGACAAAGTCTTATCGAAGTCGTAGCATATTGCCACTACTGGTTTATCCTCTTTTGACTTTCTTGAAAATTCCTTACTCATAGATGACATATATAAATAAAAAAATGAGGCATAATCATAATGAATTATGCCTCATTTCTATTATTTTATTTCTTTACTTTACTTCCTCAAATCTAACATGTGCTGATAATCAGTGATTTATGAAAGTCTTGGTACAAATACGGAACACCATAAGCATCTTGGATGTTGTCCCTTCAATAACTATCGATAAGCATCCGTGCGATGCTCTTCCTATTCTTCTTTTTCCTTTTCTTTTTATTTCTTTCTTTTGTTGGTGCAAAGGTACGAATATTTTTTATATAATCAAATACTTATAATATAAATGTTGAGGTAAATCAAATTGAATCATTCCATATAAAACCTAATATTTTATTGGATCATCTTCTGGGTTAAGGAACAATTTGATTGTTCCATCTTGTGATATCTTTATTGCAATACCGTTTCGAGCGAGGTTTTTAGCTGCCTGCTCGCCAGTTCCTTTTGCTTTGTTTGTTTCCACGTCCTCCATAACAGCTATGCATGCATATTTTATAATTTTACCCTGTCGGTCTATTTGAACAGCACCATCACTAGTCATGAGGCTCATAATAAGTGATTCTTGACCTTTATTACAGATATTGATATCATCGTCAGAAAAAGACACACTACTTTTTATTCTGTCTTCCCGTACTTCCTCTATAGGTATCCATAGGATGGAACTGGTATCATTCTTAGACAATATTAGAATATACTTAATAAGTGAATTAAGTACAGCTTCAGATGTATTTTCGCCGATAGTATTCTTTAACAGATGTTTGAATGCATCGTGATCACGATAGTGCCATACATTCTGCTGATAGATAAACTCTTGGTTTGCCCCATTAATAATAGACAACTCTCTTCCCTGGAAAGTCCTGAACAGAAGATCATTTCTATGAAGAGCTCCTTTTAATACCATACAGTCTACATAGTCCTTGTCAGTTGTGTCATAAAAAACATATAACTAATCGGTTTTTTATCGCTGGCTATGTAAAAAGAGCTTTTGCCATCAGCCATTTTCCAAAATCGATTGTCAATACAATCAGTAGGATATTGATATGGTTGCTGCTTTAATTTTAGCAATGTGCCAGACCGATTGTTTCCATTTCCATTCTTATATTCGAAAAATGAGTTTGTAAGAATCAAACCTGTATTGAGATATTTGCCTTCAAACGTAGTAGAACGTATGGCGTTGAACTTGTCTATAAGGTTATAGATTATGTATGGATTATATCCAAAATGCCATGTTTTTGAAATTACCCGTTCGATAAGGTTTTCATTCATCAGAATAATAGAGTTTCGGAATTGTGTTATTGAACTATCTTCTAAAGCGTTTGAAACAGACTGACTTAGACGGTGGAAAATCTTATTGTTTATAACATATTTGAGTTTTATGACTATAGCCATTATGTAGTTCTCTTGATACCACTTACTGCAATGGCAAATCAAAATGTGTTCAAGATTGGAAATCTTATAAGAATCTCTATATGGATTTTCCTCTATGTTTATTCCATAAGTAGTCTGTAATCTAGAAAGAGGATTGTAGATAATATCTATATCTGCAGAGAGTAGTTCACGTAAGGTTTCTGAAAGAATCCTTTCACCATAACGTTTAAAATTCTCAAAGTTTTTTATTTTCTTAAAATTTTGCATACTTGTACTGATTGTTATTATTGTTTATCGTGTACTATCACTTTGTTTTTTAGTCGATCTATCTGCAAACGTTCTAAATCAGCTTCCACACCCTCCTTAGACACCAATGAATCCTTGGGCAGCACGGAGTAGTTCTTGGCGATGTTCTCTTTCTTTCCACTGAACCACTCACCGAAAGCGGTTTGGAGGAATGACTCGGCATCGAGATTGTCTTTCCCGTTATACCTTATTATATTATAGACGAACTGCTTCACTTCCGCATTGCGTAGTTTCTTGTTCAATGGGATGCATAGATCCTTATTGGCATATACCTGGCCAGTTTCAATAAACAGTTTAACAACGTCGCATACTTTCTCTACATCTTCTACAGGAGTACCGGCAAGCGAGAATATTAGCATCGTATATTCCTCTGTATACTTTAACCGTTGTACTCGATTCTCGGCCTCTTGTCTTTTGATTTCCTGTTCAAGTTTCAAGAGATAGTCACGCCTTTCAATAACACCAGAGACATCGGTACTCATCGCATTGATTTCGTTCAATCGCTTCTCGTTCTCTTGCATGAGGCGTTTCTTCTCCAGTTCTACTTGCTGGGTGACCAAATCCTGCACAACTTCAGGCAAACGTTCCCTCAGAGTACTGACTATAGAATCAGTATCGGCCTGAGGGGTCTGTTTGACGGCATCAAAAATCGCTTCCAAATCCTTGTTTTGGTCTTCCTTTTCATTAGTGTCCCGTTAAAATGGGACGAGTTAAACAATTAATCAAAAAGCCCC
>ERZ779850.367-NODE-367-length-57362-cov-11.436229_pt1 | contig 57362 bp, 44 predicted proteins | sample MGYA00511249_ERZ779850 | MGnify/ENA primary metagenome ERZ779850 (study PRJEB29588, sample SAMEA2162475) | human gut metagenome | biome: human gut; feature: human-associated habitat; material: faeces | place: Denmark | collected 2008/2010 ...
CTACTAACAGACGAATATGTACACCTCTGTCTGCCGCATCATGCAGTGCTCCTAAAATCAATTTTCCACTTTCATCGGATTGAAATGCAAAAGTAGAAAGAATAATTTCCTTTTTTGCATTCTTGATCAAACGCACTCTTTGTAAAAGCGCTTCTGGATTCTTTTCTATGATTACTGCCCGTTCTGTATTTTCACTGCATTCGTTCCATGACCCATTTTTTGTTTCTTTTTTGGTTGTATTGGACACTTCCGGCTGCTTTTTATATGCAACGCAGATTCCGAGCAATTCATAAAAAGCCACACATAAAAAAATTGCCAGTATAACAAGAAGGATTTTACATATTTTATACTTTTTCATTGTACATCACCTGATTCCTTTTTATTTCATACTTATACAATACAAAGTCAATCTCAATTTAACCTCAACAAGGTTTGTTTTTTCATCCATGCAAGTTTATTCCTTCTTTTTAGATGAGAAATGTTCTTTTGCAAAATCCATATCCTGTACAAGTTCCAAAGTTCCCAGATAATTATTTTGGGTGTCTCTAACTGCGATGTATCGTACCAGCATACATTTACCGTTCTTTTCCATCCAAATCGGTACCTCGTCCAGTGTTCCTGCACGAAATTCCTCAATGATCCTGCGTACTTTGGTTTCCACTTTTGGTGGATGGCACGAAAATACTTCTCGATCGATTGCCATTGCAGGTCGCTTAAAATCCTTTGACCCTTCATTGAAGAAACGGTTGATGTTATGAACATCAACAAATGTGATCTCCAGCGGAATAGTGTTTAAGAGTGCTGTTAATTGTTCTACGGTCAGATGTCCACCTGGCATAATGATTTCTGAATCTGAAAAAGAGGCCTCCGATATTTTTTTATTGCTCTCTGCATCTTCCCAGATTTCAGCCTTTACGCCAAGGCAATCGGCATAATCTTTTTGATCGTGATAAATACCGATCCACTCTTCCTCGGTAAAATTTGCAGCACAGTTTGGGAACAAGATATTGGCTTCTTTGTAAATCATTTCCTCAGCCCGCTGGACAACTGCCAACAATCTCTCGTACCATTTTTTGTCGTACTGTTTATCCTTTAACAACGCAGAAATCTCATCGCGAATCTCATCATCAACTGTCCACATAACATTAGATGGCCCGGATATTCCATATTGTACATTCAAATGAGGATAAAGCAGATCGCCTTTTTTGGCATAATGTATTGAAATATCACGAAGAGACCCAAGCAGATCTTGCGTAACATCTTCAGCACAGGCAGCTGTTTTTATCTGATCCAGCAAGCCTGCCAACGCCTCATTTTCCTTGGTAAAGGTGTACAGCGGATGACCTTTTTGTTCTATCAATTTTTGTGTTTTCGTTGTGCGCTCTTCTCGGATCATCGCTGCATTTACTTCCCTTTCTGCATTAGCAATCTTTTCCTCGCGGGTTGCTCCATGAAACAATGCGGCATGGACATCGCATAATTTTTGTACCTCACTCAAAGGTGTTCCCTCTGCCAACATTTCCTGTTCTGCTTTCATGATTACTGTTGCATCGACATCTTGAAACTCGACTGCAAAATCCTTTCTTACTTTTTCTAAATCCTCCCCAGCGCCCAAACGCCTTAAATATTTTTTTAATGATTCTACTTGATTTCCCATACTAATTTACCTTCCTTTCTACAAACTCCAAATCAAATGCACATTGATGACATTCGATTTGCAAAAAACACTATTTATTTTTTACACAACCCCAATTCTTTGCGTGTTGCAATTATCTCAGCAACGCTCTAGATTGCGCAACGAAAGTCACTATATTAGCATTTCCTATTTTATACAATCCGATACCTCTATTTTTTTCATGTAGATCTTTAATATAAAACCATTCCCCTTTACGGTGCATAAAAAAATAATTTTATATAGTTTTTGCATTTCAGTGCATAAACTTTCTTCATAAACCACATTTACGCTATAATTATTTTACATAACATACAGAGCAAACGAAAATAACATTTAAGAGGAGGTATGGCAAATGATTGATACACATCAACTCAAAAATAGAGATTTATATTTGAATAAAATTTTAGCATTTCAAGATACCGGGCCGGTAAAAGTTGTTACCGGAATCCGTAGATGTGGCAAATCCAGTCTGCTTAAGCTAATGACCCTACATTTAAGGGAACACGGCATTGGTATTGCTTGAAGGTATTTACTCTACTGTGATCATGAGAGATATATTGGAACGAGAAAATCACAAAGGACAAAAAAGAATCACTGACCCTGTTCTCCTAAAAAAGCTTCGACGCGGCTACGATGTCTCTATTGGTAAAATTGATAACTCTGAGGTGGATTTTATCGCAACGAATACTAACGACAAAATGTATGTTCAAGTCACAGAAGCCATGACAAGCGAAGATGTCCGCAAACGAGAACTGGCTCCACTCCAAAAGATCAGTGACAACTATGAGAAAATTGTTTTGTCCCTAAATCCCGGAATGGATTCCTCTTATGATGGTATCAAGTCCATTAATTTAATTGACTGGTTGATATCGGTATAATGGCTATATGGCGAAAGTTAAGCATCTCTTCGGAGGTGCTTTTCTTGTATAAGGCAAGCCTTTTTCTCTAAACATAGACACAACTGTTAAACATATCGTTATGATAAGTATCAAAAATTAGATAAAATTATCTTCTGAGGGTCTGTTCAGTTTCTGATATGGTATTATGTGCAACTACTTGGGAACAGCGTCTTCGAGAGCTCAGCGATTAGCACAGACAGGTGATGTGTTTTTTCAGACTGTAAGACCGTATCAGAGAAATAATTATTTACAAAGCCTGATAATAACTATGTTTTCTCTACTGGGTATGCGCATATGAGACCTAAAATAGATGCAGAGTTTCTTATGTGTTTTTTGCAAACAGACAGTTTTGTAAAGGTTGTTTTGGATAGTTGTACAGGTACCAGTTATCCGGCAATAAACTCAAATGACCTTTCAAATTTGGAGATTGATCTGCCAACTTCAGAGGATGAGCAAAGAAGAATTGGTTGTTTTATCACTAACCTCGACCACCTCATCACTCTTCATCAACGACAGTTCATTTTCTGCATCATATCATATGTTGTCAAGCAATCTATACACAATTCACAATTACGCACTTGGCGAATTATGCACTCTGTATAATTATGACTTTTCTTTATAAAATTTTTTCATATATGTATAATTATATATTTATGCAACATACCAATGGTATTATCTGCCGACAACTGGTATGCTATCACTTATGAAACATTAGATGTAGTTTTATCAAAAAGCATAAGGAGGTTGATATAATGCCAAGAAAAGCAAAAAACTATGATGAACTGGAGCTTAAAGATGATTTCATGTTTGGCATGGTCATGCGCAATCCTAAATACGTAAAACCATTCTTGGAAGCTATTCTCAAAATTAAAATTCGCAAAGTTGTATACCCGGAATCCCAAAAAGCCATTGATCTGTCTGCTAACGCAAAAGGGGTTCGTCTGGATGTCTATGTCGAGGATGATCAAAATACCGTTTTCAATTTAGAAATGCAGACTACTCACAAGAAGGATTTACCAAAGCGCATGCGATATTATCAAGGAATGATCGATTTAAACATATTAAACAAAGGCGAAAGTTACTGCAATCTGAAAAAAAGCTATGTTATATTTATCTGTACATTTGATCCATTTGGCGAAGGACGACACATTTATACATTTTGCAATACCTGCCAAGAAAATACTTCATTGACTTTGAATGATGATGCCGTTAAGATAGTCTTAAACACAAAAGGGACTATTGATGATGTCAGTCCCGAAATGAAACGGATATTAGACTATATCGAGGGCAAGGGTGCATCTGATACATTCACAAGAGAGCTTGAGAATGCTGTGCAGTCCGTTCGCCAAAACGAAGATTGGAGGCGTGATTATATGACATTGCAACAGGAATACCAAGAACGTTTTCAAGAAGGCAAAATCGAGGGCAAGATTGAGCTTCTTGCACATGATTTCCATCTAACTGTGCCGGAGATTGCTGAAAAATTATTGCTCTCCGAAGACGAGGTACAGCGGATTCTTGATCATCTACAATAATTTTCCTTGTCTTTGAATGACAATCTCAACAAGACATCATTCTCTAAAAGTAACGGAACTATTGATGATATTCGTAACAAAATGTGGCGGATATTAGTCAGTATTGAATCAAATCAAAGAAAAAATCGGGGGAATTCATTGTATTCCCCCAACTTTATTGACCGCCAATTCTAGTTCTAGATCATGAAGCCCGAAATATGCCTTTTTTAAAAATTCCACCGGTACCCTTTCAACGACCTTCACGCTGGGGATGCCGTAAAACCACTGATAATATGCGTAAAACTCCCCAATCCAAGAACATCTCCTTCTGCATGAATCAGATCCGCATCCAAAGTTTCTGTCAGGTCGCATATTGCTTATCATGTCAGCAATATGCGACGACATGATTATTTTTGAAGTACAAAGTTTGAGTTATTAATATTAGGCATCTCTTTCAGAGATGCCCTTCCTATACCCTATAATAAATTAAAGACAGGTTTTCACACTAACGACTGCTCAAAATCATACATTTTCGCTGTTTCTTTATTACGAAATTCATGCTTTTCATAATAGCCGAGCAACTCTCCGTCCTCATCCCGCAATGCCACCATATACACGTCTTTATTTTGCTTTTCATTGTAAAATGTATGGATCATATTGTGTTCTTTGCTGTCCGCAAACCAAGATACTATTTTACGGATCATTTCATTTGATCGCTCGTTGTGGCAGGCAAGCAGACTCTTTCCAACCAATTCCGCTCCACCACGATTTGCATAATTCTGCACTGCTGCCGGATTCATATACACGATCGTATGCTCTGTATCGCAGATTACTACTGCTGCACGATCTTGATCAATCACACTCTTAAACATTTGATGTAACATAGCAATATACCATCCTTCCTTTATAACATAATGCAATTCAGCCTACACCTGAAATTCGTTCATCGTGTTCTGCAGAACCTCCACGCTTTGCATTACCTTATTGGTTTCTGTTGACATTTCTTCACTGGAGTAAGTGATCTGCCTTCACCGCCCAGCGCATCTTGGTTGACCGTGCCCGCGGATTTCTCGTACATTCCTGTGCCGTTGGACGGATCACATCCCTTGCATACTCTGCATAAATTCCTGCTTTATATCCCTGTTTCAAGGCTTTCTTAACAAGCTTGTCCTCACCGGAATGAAATGTTAAGATTGCTGCACGTCCACCCGGTTTCAATGCTCCCGGAAGCTTGTCCATAAATTCGTACAGCACTTCGAATTCATTATTGACATCAATACGAAGTGCCTGAAAAACTCGCTGACAAGTTTTTTTGACCGTTTCTTTGCGCTCCTTCTCCGGAATAAACTGCAGCGTCTCCTCGATCAATGCACGCAGCTTTGTCGTTGTGTCTATGTGTCCGCCTTTTCGGACAACATCGGTGATTGCCTTTGCGATTTCATCACAATACGGCTCGTCCGAATTTTCGTACAGCATCCCGGCAAGTTCATCCCGGCCAATTGTCTCCAAACGTTCTGCTGCGCTAATCCCTTTCTGCTGATTTAACCGCAGATCAAGTGGTCCATCCACCTTAAAGGAAAAGCCTCTTTTAGGGTTGTCGATTTGCATCGAAGACACTCCCAGATCTGCCAAAATAAAATCAAACCCACCGACTTCCTCTGCGATCTCATCAATTGTGCAAAAATTTTGCAGCTTGATCGTAAGCAGATCTTCTCCAAATCCAAGATCTTCCAATCGCTTTCGGGTCTTAGCAGATTCTTCCGGGTCTACATCTGTCGCATACATATGTCCCTGCCCCTGCAAACGCTCTAACATAGCTCTGGTATGTCCCCCATACCCTAACGTTGCATCGAAACCAATCTGTCCCGGCTTAATATCGAGGAACTGAAGGATCTCCTCCACCATGATAGAAATGTGCATTCCCGCTGGAGTATTTCCTTTATCTATCACGTGTTGTACCATATCCCCATATTTTTCCGGCTGCAGCTCTTTATATTTCTCCTCAAACTTTTTAGGATATTTCCCCTTATACCGCACTCGTCTTTTGTGCGGTTTGTCCGCAGTCAGAGGTAACAGCTTAAAGGAAAACGTAAATTCCGTCTCCTCAAAACGATACTGTGGTAACACCTCCGGACCACAACTATTTGAACCAATTCCATTCTGCGCATAATCAATACACAATATGGTACTGCCACTATCCTGCAACTCATAATTGTGTGCCGCTCGCGTAAGCTCTTCTGCTGAATAATGCGATACATTAAAAGAAAACGGTGTAGCGGACGCCACCACCAATCCCGGTAATGCTTGCCCATAGCGAACTTCTACATAGTCACAGTCATAATGGCTGCCATTTTCCTGCGGGAAAATATAATCCTCATGCATCGCTGTAACTGTGCTTTCATAACGCCCATGACTGCTGCCCCGATGCTTGTCGCGATAACTTTCCTGAGGTCCCATACCGCTGTATACTACTTGTTCCAGCGCATGATCCAAACAGAGCCGTACGCCGAACCGTGGAAGCTCTAAGAAATCCGGATCTTTTTGGGCAGTAAAATGTACCGCAATGCCTCCGGCCTCATCGATCTGCCACTCTATCTGCATGTCCAAGATCCGCTGTACGGTCGGAGCCAGCAGTGCCACATGGCTCTTAAGGCAAATTAAATGTTCCTGTTGCTCGACACGAGTTTCATACGCCCTTGTATAAGTTTCATGATAATGTGCCGCTTTCCAACGATGCTGTATCGTTCGGTCGTTGTCAGTCGGTGCGCGCCAAATCGTTACTTCCATAGGTCGATTTAAGTACTCCTTGCCGTTATACTGCAGGGAAGAAAACATTCCTGTTCTCTTGTCATAAACAAACCGAAAGACGCTAGCAGACAAAACAAGCTCCCTCGCATTCTCAGCTACGCATATATTTCCTATCCCTTTTTTCGAACTGTCTAAGCCGCTCTCACCAACAGATTTTCCTGTCCCTTTTTTCGAACTGTCTAAGCCGCTCTCACCAACAGATTTTTCTGTCCCATTTTGCGGACTGCCCAAGCCGCTCTCACCAACAGATTTTCCTATCCCATTTTGCGGACTATCCAAGCAGCTTTCGCCGACAGCTTTACTTATCCCACTTTGCGGACCAGAAAGAAGCCGTTTGACATACTGATTCACCGGTTCGGCGTTATTTACCGCGATCTCATCAAAGCCCATCACATGCCCTTTCTGCAATAGCGGCAGTTCTTTATTAAGCTGATAGATCAACTTAATATAAACCTTACCCTGTATCGGAATCGCACCACTCGCTGATGTAGTACACTCTTCCGGCAGACAAACTCTACCATCGCAATGCGGCTGCACCGATACCGGTTCCAACTCCCCAGACCGGATCAGCTCTCCATCGCAAGTCATCTCATATCGAATGGTAAGCATATCCCGCAGATCATCAAAATCCAGATAATTATGCAGGATCAACTCTCCACTGTCCGTATTACAGGACACAACACGAACCGGTCGATATACATTTTTATATTCCAGCAATCCCGTATGCGGTGTGCGATCCGGATAAACTAACCCATCGACACAGAAATTGTCATCGTGGATCGTCTCCCCGTGATCTCCTCCGTAATAATATCTATTTCCGTCATGGCGTACCGCATGGTCACACCATTCCCACACAAAACCTCCACACATGAGATCATTATCCTGAATCATCTGGAAATAATCCTCGAAATCTCCCGGTCCATTTCCCATGCTGTGCGAATATTCGACCAGCAAATACGGTTTACTGCCATCTTGCTCGAGATACTGCTTTATTTCTTCCAGAGACGGGTACATCCGGCTATAAAGATCCAGATTAGAATAATCGTATGTTTTATGATAATTACGATATCTTGCACTCTCATACTGCGTTAATCGGCTGTCATCAAAGGACTTCGTCCATGCCAATGCTTTCTCAAAGTTACATCCATAGGCACTTTCATTTCCCATAGACCAAATTACAACACAAGGACGATTCACGTCTCGATGCACCAAAAGACGGACACGATCTGCGATTGCCTGCTCCCACATCGGATCATCCGCAATTTTTTCACTCCAACGTCCGTTCCGCTGAAATTCATTGTCCACTTTTCGGTACAGCAAAAATGGACCATGCGCCTCAATATCTGCCTCATCGATCACCATAAATCCATACTCATCACACAATTGATAAAACATTGGTGCGTTTGGATAATGACTGGTTCGGATCGCATTCACGTTGTGCTGCTTCATTAATATCAGATCCCGTTCCATCTGTTCCAATCCGATCACATAACCCGTCTCCGGGTCAGAATCATGGCGGTTCACACCACGAAACTTAATGTTTTGTCCGTTCAAATAAATCACACGATCACGTATTTCTATCGTGCGGATACCGATCCGATCCACGATCGTCTCCTGCTCTGTCTCCAAGATCAACGTGTAAAGATACGGATTCTCTGTATTCCAAAACACCGGATTCTCAATGCAAAACTGCACTTGTGCTTTATACTGCATCGCCAGATTATCCAATGACATTTCCTGCTCTTTACCACTTTCTGCCAAACCTGATTTTTGTCCTTTGTTGGCTAACGAACGCAAGCTTCCCTCTGCGACGACCTGACCTTCCGCATTTTCAATACGTGCATATATCGGAAGATCCCCGCCTGCCAACAAACAATGCACATCTACCGCCGCTGCGGCTCCTTCTACGTGGGTAGTAATGCGGTAATCCCATATATGCCGCTGTGGACGTTTCAACAAATATACATCTCGAAAAATGCCACTCATCCGAAATTTATCCTGATCCTCCAAATAAGAACCGTCACACCACTTTAACACAAGCACTCGCATTGTGTTTTCACCAGACTTCACATAGGACGTTACATCAAATTCACTTGTAGAATGCGATACTTGGCTGTATCCAACATAAGCACCATTCAGCCATACATAAAAGCAGCTATCTACCCCTTCAAAGTTAAGAAAAACTTCGGGCGCATTCTGATCCACCTCATACTCAAATGTATGCTCATACAAACCGCATGGATTCTCCTGTGGTACATAGGGTGGATCAAATGGGAACGGGTAACGGACGTTTGTATACTGATGTCTGTCAAATCCTGCCATCTGCCACATTCCCGGCACATCGATCTGTCCATCTTCCTCAAATAGATCCCCGACACGACCCCAAGCCGTACCGGCAGCCACGTCTGTCAAACTCGTTTCTTCCGGCAGCAACGCCTCAAAATCTCCTATATCAGAAAAGAACCGGAACTTCCATTTACCATTTAACAATTGAAAACGATCCGATTCTTCTCTATGTTTCACCAATTGATCCATTCGAACAGATGCCGGAATATAATAGGCTCTTGCCGGCATCGTATTCTCATGCAACATTGCTGTATTCTCAAAATACTGTGGTATGCTCATCAAGGTTCACTTCCCTTCTTCATTGACATATTATGGTTACAATTCGATTCCTTTCAAAAGTGCTGCAAACGGACTGGCATCAGCATCCTCTTCATGATCTGCCTGAAATTCCTTAGGGATCTCATAGTCATCTTCTTCCTTTGGGACTTCGTCCTCTGTCAGCGCCTTCATGCTCAACGAAACGCGGTCTCCCTCTAACTTAATGATCTGCGCAGTAACCGTATCGCCCAGTTTGACAATCTCTTTTGGTGACTTAATAAACTTATTGGTAATCTGCGATATATGACATAAGCCGGTCAGATCCTCTCCAATCGTAATAAATACACCATAAGATTCGATGCGGTCCACCGTTCCGGTCACTACATCTCCCACCGTAAGCTGTCCAACTTTTTGGACATATTCTTTTGCCTTACGCTCTTTTTGAATTTCTTTCGCCGACAAGACCAATCTCTTTGCCTCTTTATCCACAGTAATGATCATTGCCTCCAATGTCATTCCCAAATAACCAGAGGTATCTTCTACGTAATTCAGCTCGATCTTGGAAGCTGGAATAAACGCACGTACCCCTTTCACATATCCAATAATTCCACCGGATGTCGTATCGGTGATCTTAACCTGAAATACTGTACGATTTTGATAATCTTCTTCCAATTCATCCCATATCATTAGGTTGTGCGCCGCCTTTTTGGACAGGATCACAACACCATTCTCATTCTCCGCATCAATGACCATCGCCTGAATGCGATCGCCTATATTGCAGTCATTTTTTATCGAAAATGCAGGATCATCACTGCATTCCTCAAGCGGAATGATTCCCTCCGTATAGTAATTCAGATCGACGGTAAGTTCTGTCTCTGAAATACCAATGACCTCTACCTCCAGCACATCACCTTCTTTGATCACCTGAAAAGATTGTTCTAACTCCGTTTCAAAATCTTTCATGCTTTCTGCCATCATTATCCTCCTTCTGTCTTTTCATTATAGTATAGCCGTATAATAAAACCATCCATCCTTATATCGCATTCTCGCATCGCCATCATACTTTTTCACGATTGTCATAATATTATTCAGTCCAATACCATGATTTTCTTTATCAGATTTCGATGTCTGAATCATTCCATTAACGATTTTAACAGGTTTACTTATTCGATTACTAATACTAATGATAACGGTATCATTTTTATTTAATAATTTGATCTTGATCACCTTGTGCGCTGTTTCTTTCGCAGTCGCTTCTATCGCATTGTCCAACAAATTGGACAGCAAGATCACAACATCCTGATCGTCTAATTTAATCTCCGAAAAGTCCATGATATCAAATATTATTTTGATGCCTTTCTGTGTTGCCAAACGATACTTTTGATTTAAGACAACATTCACGATCGTATTATGGACATCAATAAAATCACTGCCTTGACAAAGGTCATTTGTCAATTTCTGTGCATATTCTTTTGCCTTCTCGTATTGTTGATCCGCCATCAACCCCTGAATGCAATGCAGCTGATTACTGTAATCATGCAATATCTTTTTGTGATATGTATTGGTAACATTTAGTTCCTGATACATTTTTAAGCGTTCCTGAGCCCGCGTCTGCTGCAGCTGAAGCAAACGCAATTTCCGCTCGCGGTCAGAAATATAACTAAGCAGCACAAACAACACACTGTCAACAACAATCATCCCTAAAGATATTCCCACATAACCGGCAAGCATCGTCCCATTTCCATAACTTGTCATCAAAATAATCATGATGCATACTGTCATAAGTGGAAAAAGAAACAACATTATCCACTCTACTCTCTGCATTTCCATAACATGTTTTTTTCGTGACCATATATAACGGATCATCACAACAATCACCAAAGTAACCATCTTAAAAAGCAATGATATCATCACCTGAAACATTGGATTCTCTAATAGGTTTCGTCGAAACAAAGCCTCAGAGATTACAATGCCTCCCCCATCAACCGCAATCATAATACCATAAAAAGCCAGATCTAACACTAAAACATGAACCAGCTTACATTGATAAAATATGACGGCAACCAGTATCACTGCAAGCACCTGTCCACCGCCCCTTATCAGGAGCGATTTTGAATAATATGTGGTGGCTGCACTTATCAAATACAAGCCCGCCAAAGATGCTACCTCAAGCATCTGCCAACGGATTTCTCTATGCTTACGTTGTAGGAAACTACTCAAAAACGCACTACATATTAACGCTTCAAATAGTACCAATATCACTCCTTGTATGTAATCTACCATAGTACACTACCCCTCGCTATCATATTCTATGTACTCAAAGAATTGATCTTTTACCTCTTGATATCTCGCTTTCGTAGCCGGCAAATCTTTGTGCGTTGTAAGATATACGCGATAACTACTGATCTTTTGGATATACTTCATATTCACCAAAAAACTTTGATGAATCCTAACAAAACCATATGGCTCCAATTGTTTCTGTGCCGTTGTAATATTATCATACAGTTCCAACACTTTATCCGCAAACACATAACATAATTTACGAGCCTTACTCTCCACATAAACCAATTGTGATAAATTAACGTTCTCCACTCCGGTAAGAAATTTAATGTTGAAAGACACATCCATACCGGAATATTGCTTCAAAAAGCTCCCTAAACATTCCGGCAGCAATTCCTCGATATCCTGCTTCATAATGTAGCGCATCGCACCATATTGATAGCCTCGCGGTGCAGCTTCCACAACTCCGGTAATAAATACTATCGTTACCTGATCGCTTCTGGAACGAATCATTTCTGCAGTTTCCATTCCATCCATCTCATCCATATCAACATCCAAAAAAACAATATCAAACGAGTGCGATCCATGAAATGCACCGCAAAGCTCCTCTCCGCTTTCAAACACCTGAATGTCGCACTGTTGATTCACATGGCACATATACTCAGAAATACTTTGGCGGATCCGTTCGCTCCATTGCAGATCATCGTCACATACTGCTATTTTAAGCTTCATCGATCTACCCCGGTTCCTTCCACGATCTGACGTGCAACATAGACACCACTTGCCGATGCATGCGACAAGGAATGGGTCACTCCACTTCCATCTCCAATAATATACAGTCCCTTATATTTTGTCTCCAGATTGTGATCCAATTCGACTTCCATATTGTAAAACTTCACCTCAACACCGTATAACAGTGTATCATCATTGGCAGTTCCCGGTGCAATCTTATCTAAGGCATAGATCATTTCAATAATCCCATCTAGAATGCGTTTCGGAAGTACCAAACTCAAATCACCCGGCGTTGCTGCCAATGTCGGCTCTACCAGTCCCTCTGCAATACGCTTTGCGTTGCTTCGTCTTCCACGCACCAAGTCTCCAAAACGCTGTACGATCACGCCTCCACCCAGCATATTCGACAGTCTTGCAATGCTCTCGCCATATCCATTGCTGTCCTTGAACGGCTCTGAAAAATGCTTTGCGACCAGCAGCGCAAAGTTTGTATTGTCGGTCTGTTTATCCGCATCTTCATAACTATGTCCATTCACCGTAACAATGCCATTTGTATTTTCATTGACCACGATGCCATAAGGGTTCATACAAAACGTGCGCACACGATCTTCAAACTTCTCAGTGCGATATACAATCTTACTCTCATAAAGTTCATCCGTTAAATGCGAGAAGATAACTGCCGGCAGTTCCACGCGCACACCAATATCTACACGATTGGATTTTGTGCTGATATCCAATTCATTACATACTTTTTCCATCCATTTGCTTCCACTGCGTCCTACGGAAATAATACATTTTGCGCAATCATAATCCGCATCATCACAACATACACGATATGCCTCGCCCTGTCGTTCTACACGATTTACTAACGTATCAAAGTAGAAATCCACTTTATCCTTTAAGAACGCATAGAGATTTTCTAATACAATATAATTTATATCTGTACCCAAATGCCGTACGGATGCATCTAATAAGTTCAATTTATTTTGGAGACAAAGCTTCTTAAAATGTGTTCCTGCTGTAGAATACATTTTCGTGCCCTCGCCACCATACTGCATATTGATCTCATCCACATATTTCATTAATTCTGTTGCCTTTTGCTTGCCAACATATTCGTATAAAGTTCCACCAAAATCATTCGTAATATTATATTTACCATCGGAAAATGCACCAGCACCACCAAAACCACTCATGATAGAGCAGCTCTTACAATTAATACAACTCTTTATCTTATCACCATCGATCGGACAGTGACGTTTCTCCAACGCATGACCTGCCTCAAATACTGCCACTTTAAGATTGGGTGCTTTTTGCACCAGCTCATATGCTGAAAAAATACCTCCCGGTCCTGCCCCCACAATAATCACATCATATTTATTACCCATATTTCACATCCTGCCTTTCCCATTTTCCATGCCGTATGCCTATCGCCAAAAAGCAAGCATATGCATCTATTCTATTATCCTTTCTTGGTGGGGAAAAGTCAATCACCTAAGACATAAAATCAAGGATTTCAGATGTATTCCTGCAGTTTCTTATAATCCAACTTTCCATTCATCGTACGTGGCAGCTCCTCTATCTGAATATACTTCACACTGCCACGCAGGATCGGATAGCGTTGCAACACACGTCGTTCCCATGCTGCATCCGGTTCTTTCGTTCCAAATATCCCGATCATTTCCCGCTCTCCGTCCGCAGTCATGACCGCTGCAACCTTCTGTCCAAACATTTTTCCGATCTCTGTCTGCAGTTCATCCAGCCCCACACGCTGACCGCATATTTTCGCATAACGGTTCATACGTCCGGTGATATACAGATAGCCATCCCCATCTATATACCCTGCATCCCCGGTATAACGAAGCACCGTATATTTATACGATTCCTGCTCTGTAATAAACAATTGGTTCAGACTGTGTGCATATCCCAGAAAAACGTTCTTTCCCTCATAAACAATTTCTCCACATCCGTTCTCATCTGCGAGTGAGATTGTCAGTTTTCCTCCGGGTATGACCGTACCGACACTATCGATCTTATCCGGATGTTCATTAAGAAAAAAGCTGCTGATCCTGGCTGTTGCCTCAGTCTGCCCACACATAACCGCCAAATCCACATTTCTACGTTCAGCCTCCTGCAGCAGATATTCCTTCATACTGCGGCTCATCGCTCCCCCTGCCGTTGTCATCAGCCTTAATGCCTCAAACGTCCGGTCAAACACATGCAGCTTACGGTACCATTCATATGCATATGGCACACCGCTGATAGCGGTTACTCTGTTTTCTTCCAGATAGTCCCAGCATTCCTTATGAAAAATATCGGTTTCCGGGATAAGCAGACAGCCTCCGGCATAGATCGTGGAATTGACCACAGAAAGACCATAAGAGTATGAGACAGGCATAAGCACAGCTGACCGCTCTGTACAATCCATACGCAGAGACTCGGCGATCGACTTGGCATTGGCCGCCAGATTTGCTTTCGTAAGCATCACCAGTCTTCGCCCGCCGGTACTCCCCGATGTTGGTATTAGTAACGCCAGATCCTCAAGCCAATGATAAGTAAGTTCAAAGCCGGCATTGCCCCGGCTTGCGATCACATACCCGTTCCACTCACAGGCAGTTTCATAGCATTGATACCTCTTTCTGTTTTCGGAACACTCGTTCTGTCCACCGGAATATTGTGGCAGATTCCGGTTCTTCGGATACATAAACCACTGTGGCCGGTACTCATCCATATATTCCTGCACCTGCTCATCCCGCATTGACGCATTCAGCAGTATCAGCGGGACATTATTTTTCAGGAAAAAGCCATATAACGCAATGGATTCTGCCGAATTATCTGCCAGCAAAAGTGCATGCTGTCCTTTGTGTACGGATATCGGTATTGTCCGGATCAACGATATGATATTCTCTGTTGTGACCATCCTGCCCATCCGTCATCCCTCCCGCACCTGTCTGGCTATCATTTCACAAAAACTGCCTGTATTGCTGAAATTTTCACTCAACAGATCCACATCATCAAACGTAATGCCAAAACATTCCTCCACATCAGCAATGATCTGCATCACCATCAGCGAATCCGCCCCCAGATCTTCGAAAATGTCGGTTTCTTCCGTGATCACTATAGGATCTCCGGTCTCCGGATCCGGTTCTACATATCGACGCAGGATCTCTGATAATTTTTTCAATATCATCGCATTGTCTGTCATTGTGCCGTTACTACTGCCATCTGTCATTCTATCCATCACTTTCTCTCCCTTTAATTATTTACTCAAACTTCCCATACCTGAAGTTATTCTTCGAACCACATATTGCTTATTATGTCAAAGTATACTATGTATTTTGCAGCCACTACATAGTGATTTCTGCCTTCAGAGAACTATAGTAATTGCCTTGCCGCATTTTCGTTTTTAGTGATTTCTAGATTTTGTTGTCTCTGATGATTGATTTACATGCCTTTCGGAAACTCGAAGTCCCGGAAGCAAGGTAATCATCATTTTTGAAAGGGACTTTGCGCTCGTCGTTACTTATGTCTCGTATTTCAGAGACATTAAGTAACGTGACGTAGCGCATCGTAGCGAAAGCGTCCCGTCCAAAAATGGATGATACCTTGCTAAACCGGGACATCTCAGACAATCCTTCAGGCATGTATTCATCAGAGACTTAACAAAATAAGAAATCACGCAAAAACTCTGCATCCTGCGGCAATTATCTTAGCTCTCTGTCGGCAGAACAATTTAGCTTGTGGGCTGCAAAATATCATATTTATTGCTGACATAATAAGCCATATGTGGTTGTTAGAATTTGAGTTATGGGAAGTTTGAGTTATTGATCTGCAACGCTTTCTACATCCCCTGTCTGCTCCGGTATCATGCACCAAAAAAACTTCAGCTTGCCTGTCAGTTCATCCGGGAGAAGCTGCTCATAATATCGAAATAAAAACGCTGCCTCCCCTACCAGGCTGTCCCGGATAAATTCACAGAATAATCCCTCGATCTCTTCCGGTTCACCATCTGTTGCCATAAAAATCTCAAACGTATCCACTGTCGTCTGCCGCACCTGATACTGATAGATCCGTCCCTCCATGCAGCACTCTACCGCCTGGATGACCCTGCGGAACAGGTTGGCAGATATCCTTTGTCCGTCCTGCAGACGGATCATGTCATCTTTTCTTGCACCGGTCAGTTCTAATACTGCTCCATGGCAGCCACACGTACAGGATACATCTTTCCACCCGGCAATATCCCCTGTATCATACCGGATAAACGGCATCACCTTATTATGCCGCGCTGTCACGATCACATGACCGGTTCCCGCCGCCCGTTCCTGTTCCGTAAAGGGCTCGATCTCCACATATACGTTATGATCCATCACGTGCAGATTTCCTTCCGGGCATTCATATGCGATCGATCCAATCTCATTACAGCCGTACTGGCTGGCCGTTACTGCATCAAACGCACTTTCAATAAATCTGCGCTGTCGATCCGTTACCATTTCACCACTCAGCTCGATATACGTCAGCGATCCCGGAACTTCTGCTCCCGTCTCATATATGTATCTGGCTAAGATCATGGCAATGCTTGGCTGTAACAACAGCCACTTCGGTTGAAAAGCATAGATCCTGCCAAAGATCTCATCCAGCTTTTCCCGTTGCAGCAGTTCTTTGGAAATGCCCAGATAATTCTTCTGTTCGTCATACTTTGTTTGTCCATAATGATCTCTCAGGGTAAAGAAAAAACAAAATTTTGCATCGGTATTGATCCCATAATATTTCCGCCGGTACAGCCAGAGTGAAAAAAGCTGTCCTGCGCTTTCCGCATTGGTAGAAAACGCCTCTAAGCTGATCCCGGTCGACCCGGAAGTATATGCACTTTTCACCTCCGGCGTGCCAAGTTTGGTGTAATATTCCCTGGAAATAATAGATACTCCCGCATGCGCCGCCTCCTCTTTGGTAAGGATCGGAAGGCTCTTTCCATCCTGCAGGTTGGCGCCTGCATATTTTTCCGCATAGAATGACGTGTATTCTACTGCGTACTGTACTAACTCTTCTCTCGTCACATTCATCCTCTTTTCTGTACGGTAAATCCGTTACTGCGTTGTTCGAACCAATGAAACCTTAGATATCTGCATTGATCAATGTTTTTTCTGATGTGACCTCTTACGGCCACATCAGGCCTCCACCAAAGAAATCAACGTTTTTGTCGCACAAATGTCTTTTTGTTTCATCGCCTGCAGCCGTTCCCGAAGTCTGCGTATGGTCTCCAGATCATCCGTCACGGTATATTTGATATACATATTCTGTGCGATCAGGCTTTCTTTCTCCAAAGTTTCCAGTTCCTCATGCAGCGTATCATCCATTGCTGCATACCCATGCTGCACCATATATTGATACCGTTTTCTCATTAAATACTTGTGATCACACATCTGCACCAGACTGCGCCAGTCATGCGCAGAGTATTCATCATCATACTCAAGGATCGCCTGCATACTCCGATCGATCAGATCATAGCACTGTGCTCCGAAAAAGACTTCATTCAGATAATCTTCTCCATCATGAAACGGATCCGGACAGAGTGTCCGATCCATATAGCAAATACCTCTCTTTGGTTCCAGATAGTCCTGTAACTGTTCTTTTACATATCCGGGAACAAAATCATACGCCTTTTCCTTCGCACCATATAAAATCACTCCATAACACCACTCTTGTCCGGTGATCAAAGAAAATGCCGTATCCAGCTGATCATACGATATCTGTTTTTTGGCATACTTCCCATTTTCAAAGTTATCGGTAATATAAACACATTTTGCAGCATCATCGTACCCATAAATAAATGTAGGATGATGATATCCATGATTCCCGTGCATATCATCGCGAAAAAACTGATCCAAAAAGGTGGAGATATAAAACCCTTCTTCGATTGCCGAGATCACAAAACTGTGAAATTTTGAAAATAATCCAAACACAAAAGAACGTGGCAGTACATATTTATCTATGAACGGACACAGATCAAACATATTTGGTGCAAGATAGTGAATAGCATATGGATAAAATGTAACACTGGAATCCGTCTTGTTCCATGCACGATTGATATAGTGAGTTCCACGCAGCTGTATAAAATGATTGTATATCCATTTCTCCCCTTCCTGCATCGACATCAGGATCTCAAAAAGAAAATTCTGCTCCGGCCATGCTCTGATCCCCATCGCCCCCAGCGGAAGCACCTTTGCTCTCATACTTTTCCTTCGAAACATCATCTTTCCTTCCTGCATTTACAAAAGCAGACGGCATATCATATCGGTATCTATATGTAATATATGCATCACGCTCAAAATGCCCTCTTCAACTTCTTCTCTGCTGTAGGAAGACCTCTCCAAAAAAGCATCATCTTTGTCGTTGATATACTTATATATCTGCAGAGCCACCTCAAGCATTGCCATTTTCTCAGACTCAGACGGATGCATATCCGGCCTCCTCTGTTCCGTCTCTTCGATAAGTTCATTTTCAACTTCGTTGATCTTTCCCTCATCGATCATCCCCAGCCAGACCTCATATTTGTCTTTCTGTGCTGCATTTTCCAAAAATTTTGGCTGCTTAAACCGGTTTTGTCCAAACAGCATCACACCGATACACCGCAGCGTGTTGTATACAGCCCGCTTTGTTTTGTTTGTCTGATACTTTGCCATGTTAATGTATCCTCTCTTTCGTGATACCGACAACATAATAGACCAAAAAAGTGACCAGAGTTACGCTCGCAAACATGACCGCTGTGTACTCTGCTGTCACCGTGATGGCACCTTCTGACATGTTGATCACACTTTTTAAGGAAAACCTTTCGTACTGTGCCTGGCCGCCAAAAAGATACGCCATATAGGAATACACGATAAATGGGATAAATACCACTGACATCCTCTTATGGATAAACTGGGAAAGTAACAGCGCCGTTCCGGCAAGCATCCCCCCCGCCAGCATGTTGACGAACCAGTAGATCAGCATATAGATCCATGGAGCCGTATAATAAAACTGCGAAAACATATTTCTGTCCATTATGAAGCTACGTTGGGCTCTCTGGTACAATTCCGCACACGGATACTTTGTCGCACACAGTGCAAACGACAGCGCTAACGGTAATAACACTGCAACGGCACCGCTGACATATGCGGCGATGTATTTTGCCAAAAAATATCTTCTCTTACTCTGTCTTACCAGAATATTTCTGGTATAATGCAGCTGCTCATCACGTACCAGGCTTGTTCCAAACGGCAGCACGGCGAGGATCGGGAACAAAATATAATAAATCCCGTTATACGGTAGGAACATATTGTCTCCGATATATTTTTCAAATGCTATATACGGATAATACGTCACATCATGCTGTTCCAACATCATTTTCCGTATCTCCGCAAAGTGCCTGTCCATCTGCAGCGAACTATATAAGTTACCGGCAGCCAGGATAACCGCCACTAAAACTACAACTAACATCCCACGACTACGAAATGCTCTTCTTAATTCCGTTTCGATCATAATTCTTTCCTCTCTATTCTTTAAACAGCAGATCCCTGCGCTTAAACAGTATTGTTCCGATGACAATGCATACAATGATCCCTGCTATGGAACACCGCAGATTGCCAATATACCCGATCGGCGTCTTCAGCATACGGACCGGGATTCCCCAATTGCCCCACAGAAAAACACTCTGTTTATACGCCGAAATTCCCTGTATCACCAACAACAGTATGATTGCCACTGCCGGCGACCAGACTACTTCTAACAGCATCTGTAACAGACACAGAAACATCATCACTGCAACCGGAATAAACAGAACCACGGCACACACATCTGCCGTCTTCCAGTTTAAGAATCCTTCCACCGACGTGGTGACGAGACGCTTGGTCAGATGCATTTTCATCGGGATACCGCGCCATGCAAAGATAAGAAACATCGGTATGTAATAGATCACATAGGCAAGCAGTGTGCTGAACATACACCAGACACATTTTGACAGCCACCAGCCTGCACGTGACCGGCTCTTCACGATCATGACGCTGCCATGCTCTTCCAGATCCCCGGATGTATATCCGTTTACCACCAGAAGCATAAATGCCTGCATGATCAGCCATATCGTCGGAAACTTGTATGAATGCAGTGTATTTGGCTGATAAGGCTGTGTTCCTGCCGTCATGATCAGCCAGTGATCCAATAAGGTTCCCGGATTACGCACTTTATAATAATTCAGCACCTGTCTCACGGCATCTGCCACTCCAAGCAGCAGCGGAAGCAGGTAATATCCAAAACGTCTGACGGTACCATAACGCAGATCGTACTTCAACATCCTTCCAAACTTCATGCTGCCCCTCCATTCTCCTGTCCCTCGATCCTTCCATCGCGCAGATGCACGATCTCATCTGCAAGCAGGTTCATCTCTTCCTTGTCATGACATGCCACGATAATGATCCGTTTCTCATTCTTCAGGGACAAAATAAGGCTTCGTATCTCTTCCACACCTTCTCCGTCGATCGCATTGATCGGCTCATCCAGCAGAATGATATCCGGACTCCCAAGGATTGCTGCAGCTATGCCAAGCCTCTGTTTCATGCCGAGAGAATACTTCTCTACCTTTTTGTGTCCGGCATCGTCCAGGCCCACATCACGGATCAGCTGCCGGATCTCCTCTTCAGGCACTCCGCCCTGCATCTTTGCCAAAAGTTTTAAATTCTGGGAAGCATCATATTCCGGAAGAAGCGACGGATTTTCTAACAATAATCCAATACTTCTCGGAATCGATATATTTTTATGCAGCTGCTCACCATTGATCACGATCCGTCCGCTTGTCGGACGGATCAGTCCGGATATCGCCCGCATCAGCATGGTCTTGCCGGAGCCGTTCTTACCTTGAAGGCCATACACTGTTCCGCCTTTCATTTCCAGACAGATATCCTTTAGTACGGTGGCGTCTTTGATCTTCTTTGTCACGTGTTCGATTGATATATTCATACTTTCTTATCCCCTTTATCATTATTTCCTGTTATCTGTTCCTTATTTCTTCTTGATCTGCGAACTTTTTACCAGTATGTTGACTGCCTTTCCGAGCACACCCGCCCGTGGATCCAGCTTATCCGGATCCGAAATACCATCGCCTCTGCCGCACAGCCGCACATAAAAGTCCGTCTTGTCAATGTCCCAGTACTTCTTATGGCAATATGTCAGTTTTCCGGTAACACACGTTACCTCTTCTCCCGGATTGAGCTGAATGACATCCGGATCAAACTCTATCTTTTTACTACAGGTAAAATATGTATTATCCCCTTCATATACATACCTGCCATCTTTCATATAATTTCCCGTCGCCGGTACGGAAGCACGGATCCGTTTTGCCGTGTCAGAATAATTTTTGATCCTGCACTTGATAAACATCATATACCATGCACCTCCTTTTGCGGTCGGATCATCATCGTTCCGCGCGTTTCCCTTCGAATCCACTAACTCCGGATAATACAGACCTTTCCGTTTATACTCTTTATAGCGTTTAACATTTGTGGTATACACAAACTCTTCGATCCGATATCCCACTTCCTCATAAATGCACTCCTGATCCATGTCAAGGATGGAACCCTCCGGTGTATCCTTTTTCCTGGCTTTCTGTTGTTTTTGTGCAGATTTAGAGGAAGTACCTGCCTTATATGTAATGTTCGAAAGACTGATCTCACGGATGTCCGGATACGATGTCAGTACGATAGAAAACGGCAGCTTCTGCAGATCACGAAAATGAGCATCGGAAAACGATATTTCGTACAGTTCATACGGCAGCGTTACCGGCACCTCTACGCCCGGTGCAATGGCGAGCATACAGGACTCAATGTGATTGATCTCACAAAACATCTCTGTGGACAGGGCATTGCTATACGCCGGGGATTTAATAACGATATCTGCGAGATTCAAATACTGCGTATGCTCTGAACTGTTTTTGATCCGCATCTTTACCAAAAGCACTTTCAGACGTCCCGGCTTTCCTTTTGCAACATCTCCGTCAACATCCAACATGGGTTCAATGACCGGATACTGCTCCTTGATCTTGGAATAGTCGCAAATCGTATTCTTCAGTACCGTATACTCTGTTCCGTTTATGGTCTGTGGCTTCCTGTCGCTGAATGTTGTCACTTTCAGCCGGTCATTCTCTCTGTTCACCTGATCAAACGAATATATCCCATAGCACAGCGCTGCACCAATACACAGTAAGATCAGACATTTCATTCCTGTTTTCATTCCGTTCCTCCATCCTGAATCATCCCCTCAAGTTCCCCTCAATTAAAAACTGCTCTCTTACTTAAAGACAACGTAAGAACTATTTGCGGTGCTGTCCGGACTCCACACTCCCTGGGTAGCCTTTTCCTTGCCGGAATTGATATACAGGCGGGCGCGGTTACAGCCATCCTCACGTACTGAATTGGTAATGATACCATGTATCCCTAATGGGATCACGACCTCGCCACTGCAGTCACGCAGATTAATATGCTTATTCGCAAGGCTGTTATAATAACAGCCCTTTACAATCGTGTACGTGGCGGCATATTTTTTCGGACAGCAATACACCTTTGATGTATTCTTTTTTTCTCTCCATCTCGTATAACATGGATCTTCGTCCAAGCCCTTGACGTACGAATACTCCTCATCCTTAACGTTGCCGGCTGCCGATGCTATCGGACTGGTTGACAGCATGCTGACCGCTGTCATACTCAATACAATACCGTAACTTAACAGTTTTGTTTTATTGAATCTCATATTTTCCTCCATTTCTCATGCAGAAACTTTATATTTTCTGCAGTATCGTGTACTTCCATAGCATACACAGACCTAATATGCTATAATTATCGTATGTTGTTTTAATCTGCGGTACAGAGGGTCTGTTCTCAAGTACTGCAGATTTCTTGGCGTAATAGCAATACGCCCATGTAGATTTCTAAATCTACTCCCCTGTGTGATGCCGTAACTCTTCTGGCAACATTGGCTCATAACATCTGCCTCGACAAGGCATAGTTGCAAAAATATTAGCCATAAACGCTGCAAGCATCAACATTCCTGTGGCTAATTTTGAACTCAAAATTCCTTTCATACCTTACAATCCTCTTTTCCCTAATTTCACATTGCCACTATAGCATCCGCATTATCCGGTTTCAATAACTTGGCGTTGAATTGCGTTTTTTTGGCGTTGAATAGTTTTTTTTAATATTGACTTTTCTATTACAGTGGCTATATTTTAAGAATATAATGAACTTACAACCATTTTCGTATGCTCCACATTATACCCACAGGAAGGATGTTAAAAATGATTCACAGATTATCAGAACTATTGACACAGTATTTTATGAAATATGGACAAGCTACAGACAAAGCAGAAGTATATATATACGGCATTGAATGTTTTATCAGTGAATTTATTGGCAATTTATTATTATTAATTGTAGCGATACGTTGGCACCAGATCTCAGCTATGATCATATGGACGCTCAGCTTTCTCTTGATACGAACACAACTTGGAGGATTCCATTGTAAGACACACTTTAGCTGCCTGTGTCTAAGCACCAGCATTGGCATATTTTCCTTATTGATCAACAGATTTTGGCTGTATCATCCCTCTTTCTGTATCCCCACATATATTGCCTGCCTGTTCATGATCTACCACTTTGCTCCTATCAAGCATCCAAACCATCCGTTATCTGCTAATCAGATCCAACATGCCAGAGCGAAGTGCCTACGTAATTTTTTTGTTCTATCCGTACTCAGTGTAATATTATACCTTTGCCATTTACCTTATTATAGCTCCATCTGCTCTGGCATTATCAGTTCCTGTATTTTAGCGCTCATGAGCCTCAAAAAACAGTTTCCTATTAAAACTGATATGTTAATATTATGATTCCCATAATTCACAGTCACAGTCCCAAATTCATCGCCGTCAATTGACTTATGTAAATACATATGCTAATATGACCTAGCGAACACTGAGTACACATCTTCGTAGTTTTCTTCGAATTCGATCATGCTCAGAAAACGTACGTAATTTTATAGTTATTACATATATAAGATATAGTTAAGGAGTACTAATTTATGATAGAAACTATTTGGGAAATAATGGTAAATCTATTAGAGAGTACAATATTTATCCTATTCTTCACACGAATATTTTCCGTACGTTCGATATACACATCTTATCGACACTTTGGAATTTTCGGTGCTATTATTATAGAAACGGCTATCACGTGTTTTTGTAATATAAATAATATGAACTATGGTTTTGTTCAACTATTGTTGTTATTATTTGATTTGCTATTACTCCTCGCCTTATTTGATGGCTCACTTGCTAAAAAGGTGTATGTATCCATACTCCCTACGTTGATCAGTTTGATTGCAGATAAGCTTTCCTTTTCATTATGTGATCAACTATTTGCATCGACACTACGCTCATTTGATCTAGGGGGTGATCACCGTTATTGTTCTACTTTCGTGTATTTACTAATATGTGCTTTATTTTGTATATTGTTTGCAAAATTAATGAAAGCAGACTTAATGATGTCCTCTTTTTTATACGCTGCAACATATATAACCAGTATACTTGGCGTGATCTGTTGCAATATATTATTAGATATCCTGATCACTTATGAAAAAAATATCCCACAAAATATATTTTTTCGTCTTCAGGGAATCAGCTTTAGTGTCATGATAATAATCCTGTTTATGATTCTATTGATCTTCCAGATCAGTGCTACTAATAAACGAAATGCAGATCTAGTACAAAAGCAACATCAAGAACAAACTGTATTAGCTGAATTGCAGCATGCCAAAGAAACTGCAGATGGAATACGGGCATGGAAGCATGACTACAAAAATCATCTGTTGACTCTAAAGGGGCTCGCCGCCAATCATAAAGATTCACAGATCACACAATACATACAATCCTTGCAGGACAATCTCCCGGATTATCTAAATGATGTAAATACAGGAGTGGCAAGTATTGATGCTATTGTGTCCGGCAAGATACGTTATGCCAGATCACAACATATTGAATTAAAGCATTCCCTATTGGTCAACGATAAAATGCCCTTATCTGATCTGCAATTAACAACGATTTTAGGCAATCTATTAGATAATGCTATTGAAGCATGTATACGACTGCAACATCAGGATCCCGCAGCACAACCATCTATTGTGCTATCCATGAAACCTTTCCGTGCCGCTCTGCAGATCATTGTGCAGAACACATCAACAGGTGAATATTTAACCGATAAAGATCATGCACTGCGAACCAGCAAAGCAGATACAAGTCAGCATGGTTTTGGACTACTCAATGTGCAAAAAACTGTAGAAGCTGCAAATGGGATTATAGACATCACAAAAAATTCCACTTCTTTTTGTGTGACTATTTTAATCCCGGAGAAATAGGAGAACGTATATGAAACCAGATTTAAACATAGCAATGATCGAGGATTCTCCCGCTCACTGCCAACAATTACAAACCACCTTAAACCAATGGGCCAAAGAGCAATTTGTTACATTACATACATCCGTTTTTACAGATTGCGCTTCGTGCACTCTTGATAAGATGCTTTCTTTTGATGTTATTTTTTTAGATATCGAACTGCCGGATGGCTCCGGATTAACACTTGCTCAATCTCTTCGCAATGCTAATTATCTTGGTACGATCATTATACTATCTGCCCACGAGGATTATGCACTGCAGGGATATCGCGTACGTGCCTTGTATTATATTGTCAAACCTGTCACATTACTAGAGATAACATTCGCATTATCACCGGTGATCACACAGCTTATGGATGACTGTTATACCATTTCCATATCCAAACACGAAACAAAACAGATAAAATACTCTGACATTATAGCCTTTCGCTGTATCAAATCTTCCCATTATATTGCCATTGATACAATAACAGATTTGTATCGGCAGCGATCAACTATCAACACGCTGTGTGATGCTCTTCCTGATTATTTTCTTCAAACCAACCGTTCTACTATTATGAATATCAATCACATACAGAGTATCTCCCAAAAAGATATCACTGGAAGTAATGATCTGATCTATCCTTTATCTATAGAATATGCGGATGATGTAAAAAAACGTTGGATCCGATCTTCGAATCCCTATATTAACTGATCAGTCTCCCGGACGAAACTTTCCATTAACTGTACAATGGGTTTTGTCTGTATATTGTTTCTGCGTAGATCCCTTGAATACCGGAAGATACCGTTTTGGTTTCGCTGTATTGTAAAACAACGGATCGTAGCATTTTCCATTCACGACTGCCCACACATGCGTTCCCGAAAAACGATCACTTGTGTCCTGCGCAATAACAACACGCTTATAGCCAAGTTCCGAAGCCAAAAAAGCAAATCCAACGGACAATGTACGGCAGTCTCCGGTTTGAAAACGGTATAACGCATCTGCAGATTTCGATGTCCATCCTTTCTTACCATCACATTTTCGTTCGGAGTAATCATAATTTTTCACAACCCACATAAAACATTTGTCCAACTTTTTGGACTGGGACATCGCTTTTTTGCGATGCTGCTTCTGAACACATTCACGAATGATCACACGCGCATGTTCCCTGGCAACCGCTTCCTTACGCTGCTGTTTTGTCAGTTTCTTACCAGATGGCGCATAACAGGTATGCTTATTCCGATAATAAGCAACACTGCCATCCAGATTCATAAAATACTGTGTTCCCTTTTTGCTATAGTCTCTGCTATACATATAGCCATGATCAATATAGTAGTATTTTCCACTAATACGGTAGATCCCGCGTTTCACTGCCAGTAAGCCCCTGGCATCAAAGGAAAATCCTCGCGCCATACCATTTTGCACGAGTTGACCATTCTTTTTAGTAAAGATAATTTTGAATCGCTTAGATCGGCATAAACCAATATCATTTACTTTACCGATACGATAATATTTATTGCCAATACGGACATGCCACCCTGCCACCGTCTGTCCATGACGATCGGTCAAATACCGTTTGCCATCCTCTTCATTTTGCTCAATGCGGTAACGCTCACCATCTTCCGACACAGTCTGTGCCGAAACCTTCGCTGTATTTCTACCACTTAACAGCATCATAATTGCTGCTGCCCCAAACGTGATCTTTATTATTTTTTTCTTGGCTGACATATCTTCCTCCATAGCGTCATTTTTATTGTTGCGTATCCATTTCTTTTACCGTGACAATATCATCCAACTGATAACAAAATCCCGGTGCAGATGCTTTCGCATTTTCTTGATATTCTTTGGTCAGATCTATCTTGTCGGAAGGATTCAACGGATTTACCCCCGTATATTTGCCATAGAACACCTTGATCTGTCCTTTGGCGAATCCATCAATCGCGCGTTTCACAGCCTTCCTGGTCCCGGGCGCTGCAATTACTTCATTCAACTCCAGCATTTGTACCCAATTGTCTGCAAGTCCGCCCCACGCATCATTCTTTTCTTTTTGTACATCCAGTTCACTTTCAATCTTTTTGCCATCCAATACCGCTTGAATCACTGCGGATTCATAAGGCTCCCAATTGACTTTACAACCGATCAGAGATGTTGTAGGTGCCACGCTGGTCATGCCTTGATTGTAACCGACATGATACACTTCATATTTGTCGGTCTGGCTCATCTCCTCACAGGCAACTGCCGGCCCTGTGGTATCTGAGTGCTGCGATATGATCACACAGCCATCTTCTATCAACGACTTTGCAATCTCCTTTTCATACGAATAACTACTCCAGGTATTTGCATAGCAGACCGTCATAACTGTCTCCGGAACGACGGAACGTGCCCCCAGCAAAAAAGCCGTATATCCCGATATTACTTCCGCATATGCATAAGCTCCAACATAACCAATCTTAGCATCTTGCGGTGTAATCTTACCTTCTGAGATCATTTCCTGCAATTTCATGCCAGCCACAATTCCAGCAATATATCTTCCCTGATATACTGCTCCCATGTAGGTATGGTAATTAGAAACAATGGGATTCTGATTCGCATTGTCCCCTGTTGCCTGACAAAATTGTATTTCCGGATATTTCTTAGCTACTTCTTTCGTTGTCTTACCATATCCATAACTGGTCGCAAAGATAACATCACATTTTTCTTTTGCCAATTCAACAAGCGGTTCCTCTACTGCATTTTCAGGTACATTAAATTTCTCTACAACCTGCACCTTATCACCAAACTGATTTTCAATGCTTTTTTGTGCCCGAATAAAATTGTACACATAAGGATTACTTTCATCCCCAATATAGACAAAACCAACTTTTATCGATTCCTTTACCTGACTTTTTTGTACAACACAATGCCATACACCCGCTAAGCCAACTACCAAAATACAAGTGATCAATGCTGCCATTTTTTGTTTCTTCATGCTTCTCCCCCCTCGTATCTCTTCGACGGATCGATAATGCCCTCTTCTATCAGCGAGATCATAATTTTAACGATATTGGGATCAAATTGTGTTCCACTTCCCTTGCGAAGTTCTGATAACACATAATCCATATCCATCTTTTGCCGATACACACGATTCGAGGTCATTGCATCAAACGCATCGGCAATCCCAATAATTCTCGCATTTAATGGAATTTCCTCTCCTTTCAGCCCCTTGGCATATCCTTTGCCATCATAACGTTCATGGTGATATCTGGCGCCATCCGCCACATCCTGCACAATTGTGAAATCTTTTAGTATATCACCACCGATCAACACATGACTCTTCATGATCTCATACTCCTCGTCCGTCAATCGTGACGGCTTATTAAGTACGGCATCCGGTATACCGATCTTTCCAATATCATGCAGCAATGCGATCTTACGCAAAGCTTCACATCGTTCTTTGCTCCAGCCCATCCGCTTTGCAATTAGCACGGAATATTCTGCAACGCGCTCCGAATGCTGGCTTGTATTCTCATCTCTGGCATCGACAGTTTTTGCAATGGCAAGAATCGTCTCATTACCCATCTGCGCCTGTTTTTTGGCTAATTCAATCTCGCGATTCTGTCGCTCGATCACGCGGTTGCTTTGCAGTCTCGTGATCAGCCATGTAAGGTACATAATGATCATAACCGCAATAATAATATAATATGCCTTAAACCACCACGTCTCCCAAAAGCGTTCCGGCTTTTCGATGGAATACGAACTGCTTTCGATCTCTTTCGTCCCGGTATAATCCAATATGGAGATTACAAACGTATAAGTTCCAGACGGCAGGTTCGTATAAACGATCGTTCCAAGTTCACTTTGCCGGACAATATTCTTTTTGTGCTCAAATCCTTTCAAATAATAACTAATGTATGGATCTTCTTTGGTGTAATTCATAAGAATCGGTGTGATCTCAATCTTATCCGCCGACTCTCCGATCGATGTCGTTTCGCTTTTACTGATATAATATTTGGTTCCATCTACCGTAATGTCATTGAGCCACATACGATAAATGGTTTTATTTTTATTATACTGTTCAATATTTACCACATACACTCCACTATTACAGGACAAATAATAGTTACCTCTATCATCGATATAATTCCAAGCGTTAGCAGTAAGTGAACCATCCAGTCCTCTTTTGCCATCGAGCAATTCATACGTGTATTTTTCATTTTGGATCAAACTGTCCTGAGTAACTATGTAAATACCTGCACTGCCTAGTATCCATACTTTACCATCGCTGTTTACCATTGCATCGTAGTTGTTCGAGTACGGAAAACCGGACAGGCTTCTGCATTCCAGCTTATTATTCATATAGCATAATCCGTTGCTGGTAATGATCAAATATCCTTTATCAAGCGCAACAATGCGCAAAATAACATCGGAAGTAAGTCCCGCTTTCATCGAAACCGTACGCTGTACCTTATTATTACGAATCACAGCAATACCACTTCCGTCACTTCCTGCTAAAATAGTTCCATCTGAACACTGCAGCATACACAATATCTGAGGATTGCCTAAGCCGTCCTCCTCGCCGATCGTTGCCACTACTTTCCCATTTCGAATAAAATCTATTCCTGTATTTTCGGATGCTGCCATCGTCCCATCTTTCAGCTCCATCACTGTTCGAAAGCGATTGCTAATGGTTCCTTTATTCGGTCCGTATTCTGTGATCTGCAGAGATGGTGTCACTTCGAGTAACCCCTCCTCTCCGGAGATAGCGATCCAAAGATGACCGGCAGAATCTACTGTCATGCAGCGGATCCTTCGTCCTCGAAGCTTGCGTGTCAATTTATTGTCACTCACACACTGTTGCTTTTCATCAATGATCTGCAGTCCATCGTCCGTTCCAATGTATATGCAGTCCTGCCATTTTGTCACTGTATTAACAACACGTTTCTCCAATGAGTACTGTCGAAAAAGATCCGTGAAGCAGGTTTTAGACAACTTGAGAAGCCCCAGGCGAGAAGATGTAAACCAAAGATTTCCCTGATAATCCATCGTCATATTGTCAATAGAACTGTTGAACGTATTCGTATCAAACGTATGAAACTTCTCTCCTTGCAAATAGCCAATACCACTTCCACTGCATACCCAATAGTTTCCCTGATCGTCCGAAGCAATACTGCTTATCTGTTGAAGATTTCCCGTTGTATAGCGTTTTATTGTTCGATATTTTCCATTAGTTTTACGGAGACGATACATTTCATTTGTCGTTGTTCCGACCAGCAGATCCCCATTGTCCATATACTTACAGCAAGTATAAAATGTTTCTGCATTGCCGGTTTTTAACGTGAACGTCTCCTTGATCATCTGATTGTTGATAATGAATAATTGTCCTGAATTATTGACAACGGCAACATCGCCAGCCTTGCCTATTGCTATAGAACGTGCATACATGATTTCCTGTAAGGTTTTACGCACCTTCAGGCCATTACTGATCGTTACGATACTTAATGCATCCGAAGTACCTATGTAATAATTTCCCTGCTCATCTTCGGCAATACAGCGGATTGAGTTGGATGCAAGATCATTCTGCACCGTCAATATGTTACTGATTTTATCTCGAACATAGATCGATACACCATTGTCATTGGTTCCGATCCATAAACGACCTTCCTCATCCTCAAACAAGCAATTTACATTTTTGACATCCTTCATATCGGACATCGTATCAAACGTAGACCCATCAAAACGATACAGCCCTGAATAAGTTCCGATCCACAAATATCCATCTTTGGTTTCTACAATATCATTTGCCTCACCACCGATCAGGCCATTCTCGCCATTATATACTGTCTGTGAATACGTTGATGTATATTTATTACCGGCTGTTGCTGCAACGCACTTCTGTCCACTGCCAATTAACGCCGCTGTAACGACAATACCGATCATTAAGGCACCTGAAGATTTCCGCTCTGCATTGCACTCGAAACGATCGCCCTTGATGATACCCAATATACCAAATATGATGCATACCGTAACCACTTTATCCGGAAAGTCCACGAGAAGCTCGGATAACCCGGAGGCGATCACGACCGGAATACGATAATACCGGAACATATCAAATAAAGCATCCCCCCACAGGTTGCCGTTATACCCTTGAAAAAATATCAAGTTAAATGGTGTAGAGACAATGACTGCAACGGCCGAAACAAGTGCACTGGTCGTAAAGACACCAAACCAGTCACGTATCATATGTCTGCGCATACAGATTCCCATAACGATTGCAATCGCAACGCTGGTAAATGCATACGCATAACTGGTGACATTTCTCATTCCGTACAGAATATTATTCGTTGCACCACATAAAGCGCCAAAAAAAGGGCCAAGTAAACACGCTGACATCCCCGTGCCGATGGAATCCATCCACAACGGCAAATGCCAGTCTGCTGCCAATACCTTTCCCATGTAATTTATCCCGATGCAAACAAGCATAATTATGCACGTATTGCTGACCGATCGTATTTTCTTTGTCATATTCCCTCCCATTTCGTCCCATACAAACATTACAGCATTTGTAACACTGTATTCCCGAATACCAAACTTCCGGCATTTCGTTTATGAGACCGCGCGTATCACTATAATCTTGCCTATTATATCACGTAGCCTAAAACAAGTAAATGCTATCGCGGTTAATTTTTGTAAGATTGTGTCTCCAAAATGCTTAGAAACAACTGCCGCATTTTCAAATCTCATGTTCTTGTTGAAATATTCTGCGATAGGCGCTTGGTGTCACACCATGTCTTTCCCTAAAATACTGAGTAAAGCGACTTTGTGAACCAAATGCACAATGTTCACTGATCTCGCCGATAGACTTATCGGTATACTTCAAAAAATACTCGCTTGCTTCAATTTTTTCATTGATAATATATTGCTTCAGCGAAATCCCCTCCTGCTTGCGAAAACGATCGGATAAATAATTCGGTGTGACGTCAAACTCTTTTGCAATGTCTGTCACTTGAAGTTTATCCATAATATGCAGATAAATATAATTTCTGACCTGAGAAGTTAATACATCTTCACAGTTTTTTCGCTGCAAGTCGCGTACCTCACGCGCAAATATAAATTCTGCCTCTCTGGTCGCCTTCTCAACTTCCAGCGGCTCCTGCAGATTATCCTCTACATTGCGTAAAAAGCTATCACACATAGACAAGGCTTTTTCCGGTGTAACTCCTCCCTGAATGGCGCTTCGAGATGCACTGCTGATTACCCATACTGCTATATTTTTGTAGTGTCTTAGTACATCCTTGGAAACATTTCCGATCTCTCCTCCATAAGATTCATTAATACTTTCTTCCAACGCCTGCAGATCTCCTCTGCGAATGCTCTCCTGCTCACGGCGCTCCTGTCGGATCGGATTGTGCGCTTTACGCCTCTCCTGATAATGCAGCATATCATTTGTCAGATGCTTTGCAATACTGGCATCCGGCTCCTCCAATACATTCCAGAATACATTTCCCGGCATTTCCTGTCCGGTAATGGATTTCCAGCAAAGCTCTATGATCGCGCGAAATTCATCCTTTCCACAATAAGAAATGCCTATGGAGTCATTGCCTACCGCATAATACACGCGTATCCTGCCTAACACAATATATTCCCCTACAGGCGATTGGATGACTGCGTATGCCACGCCCTTTCCATCCATCTTAATATATGGTTTTTCTTTTCCTTTTCCCTGAAACTCCCTTGGTGCAACCGGCTGACACACACCTTCCTCAAAGCTGTGTATCAGATTCCCTTCCCGGTCAAAGACATTGATGGGTCCATGCAATAATTTGTGTAGTCGCTCTAATAAGTAAATATCCATATTGTTTTCCCCGCCTTTCTATAATGCGCTTTTCTCTCACTCAACTTGTCTTCGAATGGCTTCCTCCACTCGTTTGACCTCAGCATAAAATTCTCTTGCAGACCATAATTTGCAGCCTTGCCCGCGGATGATCAGCTGCTCCAGGCCATCCGAAGTTGCCACAGTTACATCATGTTCCCGCCCCATGTTATGAGCAAGTTTTTCGATATATTGATCTGCTGTTTCCGCCTCCTTCGTATATACCACATGTATATTGTGATAATCCAGCATCTGACCAATACCGCCTTTTACCTTATAAGCATCAAATACAAGGATCAGTGTCATCCCCATATAAGCTTGATAATTACATAAAATATCCATCAGGCGGTCTCTGGCTGCGTCAATATTATCCTTTGCCAGCTCGTTCAGTTCGTCCCATGCAAACACTATATTATAGCCATCCACCAGCAGATACTTTTCCGCCGAACGCTTGTAAGCGACAGGTCCACGACTGTCTGTGGACGAAACAACACGTTTTCGCTGTCTGATCCAATTTTTCTTCTGATTGCGGTTTGCGCCACCCGCTTGTCCAAGAATAGAACGAATCTCTTCTTCTCCCATCGAGTATTCCGTATCATACCGCATTCTGCGCCCCATTGCTGCTGTCATAGGCTCCGCATAGTCGTCTTCCGGCGACTGCTTACCTTCCAAAGAATACCCATTATCTACGTGTACATGATCTGCCACTTCATTCCAAGGAACGATATAGCCGGAACCATGTGCTGTAAACACAGAATCCGCTGTTGCCGCATAATCCAGATCCGGATCATAACCAATCTGTGCAACCACTTCTTCCGTATTGTGGCATGGTCGATATCCGCACAACTGACAGGACATCTTTCCTTTACCACCGGTATAAGCAGACAGATCCTTCTGATAGGAGCGTATTGTCGCAACCGGTGCTTCTCCGGCAAGAACTGCGTATTCTCCCGATGAATCCGGTGCATTTAGTTTTGCACTCATTCGCTCCATGTCCGTCATTGCCCGTCCCAACTGTTCGGTCGGCAGCTCCAAACGGAACGAATAATACGGCTCCAGTAAGATCGTTTCTGCCTGTCTAAGTCCCTGCCTGACTGCACGGTAGGTCGCCTGTCTGAAATCACCGCCCTCCGTATGCTTCACATGTGCTTTACCTGCAATAACGGAGATCCGCATATCCGTGATCTCTGATCCGGTAAGCACTCCGCGATGTTTCTTTTCCTGCAAATGAGTTAGGATCAAACGCTGCCAGTTTTTGCTCAGCATATCTTCGCTGCAATTCGTGTCAAACACCAGACCGGATTCCGGCTCACCGGGCTCCAACAGCAAATGAACCTCTGCATAATGTCGTAATGGTTCAAAATGCCCCATACCGATAACCGGTGCCGCTATGGTTTCTTTGTAAACGATATTTCCCTCGCCAAAAGTGACATGCATACGATAACGATCAAATAACTGCTGCCTGATCACTTCGATCTGCACCTCGCCCATCACCTGTGCATGAAGTTCTTTGAGTGTTTCATCCCATATAATATGAAGCTCAGGTTCCTCCTCTTCAAGCTGCTTCAAGAGCGGAAGTGCACGTCTTACATCCCAGTCCGGTTCCAAAAAGATCCGATACGTCAAAACCGGCTCTAATATTGGAACTTCATCGTGTTCCATAAAGCCAAGCCCCTCTCCCGGATACGTATGGGACAAACCGGTAACCGCACAAATTTCTCCCGCTTTGGCTTCCTTTGCTGTCGTATATTTTTCTCCGGAATAGAACCGGATCTGATTGATCTTTTCGCTCCAGATCTGCTCTTCATCGCCGGCATCAGTTTGCAGCTGCTTTTTGCCCTGTAATAACTGTCTCGCCTGCAGGCGTCCACCCGTCACTTTCAAATGTGTCAGTCGATTGCCCTGCTCATCTCTGGATATCTTGTATACTCTGGCGCCAAACTCATCTCCATACTGTCCGGGCTCTGTATATTGCCACAATCCCTTTAGAAATGTTTCAACTCCCTGCATTTTTAGTGCAGAGCCAAAATAACATGGAAACAACTTCCGTTGTCTGATCAGCCGGATCACATCTGCATCTTCAAGTGTTCCATCCTGCAAAAAGCGTTCCAACAGATCCTCTTCACACACGGCTGCCGCTTCCATCACGCTCTCAGGTTCTGCCATAAAATCAACACAGGCATCCGAAAGCTTTTCCTGTAGTTCCTGCATGATCCGACCACGATCCGTATCCGGCATATCCATTTTATTGATAAAAAGAAACACCGGAATATCGTAGTAAGCAAAAAGCTGCCATAACGTCTCGGTATGGCTTTGCACGCCATCAGCAGCACTAACGACTAATACTGCATAGTCCAGTACCTGCAATGCGCGCTCCATTTCTGCCGAAAAATCTACATGTCCCGGTGTATCTAATAGCGTAACCGTTCCATCCTGCAGCGCAAAGCGCGCAGGCTTGGAAAAAATAGTGATCCCCCGGTCACGTTCCATATGATTGTTATCTAAAAAAGCGTTTTGATCGTCAACACGCCCTAATTGGCGGATCGACCCTGCCGTATATAAAAGTCCCTCCGACAGTGTCGTTTTACCCGCATCAACGTGCGCCAATATTCCTATGGTAATATGTTTCATATATATTCACTTTCTATCTGCGATCCTTCGCCGGTGTAATATCCCCGGTACTCTCGCTAATGATAAATCGTGGCCGTTCCTTGGTTTCCATGTAAATCTTACCAATGTACTCTCCAATAACGCCCAAACTAAGCAACTGCACACCGCCCAAAAATAAAATACAGCACAAAAGACTTGACCATCCACCAACAGTCATTCCGCATATCTTTTCAATGATCGTTGCAACAATAGCGATCAAACTGATCACGCAAACAATAAATCCCATACTGGTGATCATACTGATTGGTTTGACAGAAAAGCTGGTAATACCATCAAACGCAAACGAAAGCATTTTTTTCAACGGGTAATGGCTCTCTCCGGCAATTCTCTCAGCGCGTTCATAGTAAACACAGGAATAGCGAAAACCTACTAACGGTGCCATTCCACGTAAGAACAGATTAACCTCTTTGAACTGTGCTAATCCTTCCAGTGCTTCTTTACTCATCAAACGGTAATCTGCATGATTGTATACAACATCTGCGCCCATCGCCGCCATAACTTTATAAAAGCCCTGTGCCGTAGCACGCTTGAATACCGTATCTGTCTTTCTCTCGGAACGCACACCATAGACGATCTGTGATCCTCCCAAATACTCGTCCACCATCCGCGTCATCGCTGTCATATCATCCTGACCGTCACAGTCGATCGATATTGTAATATCTGCATATTGTTTTGCTGTCATCAATCCTGCAAAAAGAGCATTCTGATGTCCACGATTACGTGACAAACATAAACCCTCGATCTGCTCTTCTTCCTCCGCAAACTTGCTGATCAATTCCCAAGTAGCATCTTTGCTTCCATCATTTACAAACATGACACGGCTCTCTTCTGCAATCTTCCCCTCTGAGATCATGCCACGCAGCGTCTGCAAAAATAATGGTTCTGTTTCCGGTAATACTTTTTCTTCATTGTAACAAGGAATTACAATGTATAAAATTGGTTTGCTCGTCATGATATACCCCCTGTATTGTGTCTTTGTTTCCTTCATAGATACCATGGATCATTTTCCTGCATAGCAGTGTAAGAGAAATCACACCTCGCTTCTCCATGACCCTTGGCAGTATTATACCAAATATTGTTTCAAGATGGCAACCTTGTCTGTCTGCTCCCATGGAAGGTTTAAGGTGTTTCTTCCAAAATGTCCATATGCCGCAGTTTGGCGATAGATCGGTCTGCGCAGATCGAGCATCTTGATTATACCAGCCGGACGAAGATCAAAGTTATCACGGATGATTTCAACCAAACGGCTGTCGGATAATTTGCCGGTACCAAACGTATCTACCATAACAGAAGTCGGCTGTGCAACACCGATTGCATAGGAAAGCTGAATCTCACAACGGTCTGCAAGACCTGCCGCTACGATATTTTTGGCAACGTAACGTGCTGCATATGCAGCCGAACGATCTACCTTTGTGCAGTCTTTTCCCGAAAAAGCTCCGCCACCGTGACGTGCATATCCGCCATACGTATCTACGATGATCTTACGACCAGTCAATCCGCTGTCACCATTCGGTCCGCCGATCACGAATCTGCCGGTTGGATTGATAAAATATTTCGTATCTTCACTTACTAATTCTGCCGGGAGGATCGGATCGATCACATACTTACGAATATCTTCATGGATCTGCTCCTGTGATACATCCTCTGCATGTTGACTCGAAATAACCACAGCACTGATATGTATCGGCTTACCGGCTTCATCATACTCTACTGTCACCTGACTTTTGCCATCCGGTCGAAGATAAGAAAGTGTTCCATTCTTACGCATCTCTGTCAACTGGCGTGTCAACTGATGTGCCAAAGAAATCGCATATGGCATGCAATCCTCCGTCTCGTTGGTTGCATAGCCAAACATCATTCCCTGATCTCCTGCACCGATTGCTTCAATCTGTGCATCAGACATATCCATTTCACCGTTCTTTGCCTCAAAAGCCTTATCAACACCCATAGCTATATCTGCAGACTGCTGATCTAACAACACCTTTACCTTACAGGTATCACAGTTGAATCCTTTGGCGTCATCGTCATAACCAATCTCACGGATCGTCTCACGCGCGATCTTCTCATAATCAACCTTAGCTCTCGTGCTGATCTCGCCCATGATCATCACATAATCTGTCGTAATGACTGTCTCGCAAGCAACACGGCTCATCGGATCCTGCTCCATCAATGCATCCAATACAGCATCGGAAATGTTATCACATATTTTGTCCGGATGTCCTTCCGTAACCGATTCCGATGTAAACAAACGTTTCTCCATAATTTCCTCCATTCTGCCGTACCATTTCTGTACGGTCTATCTACGAATATTTCCAAAAAGAAAAAGCCCACCTAAACCGACGACAGATGGACTTGATTTCAACTTGATCTCAAACCCTCTTATTGCTCGATTTCTCGCTGAGATTGGCACCTTCCTGTCAGGGGTTGCCGTGGTTTCACAGAGCCTTCACTCTCCGCCACTCTAAATAAGAGTTGTTTTGTGAACTATTTTCTTATACCGTGTAATAACACGCAACTTTTATATTATACCTTTCGACGCATTTCGTCAATACCCAAACGAGACTATTCGCCAAAATTATGAACCATTTATGATAATGTCCAATATACCACAAAGAAAAATGTCTCAAAACAATATCCGTTCAGAAGATCCAAACATATCTCCTCAGCAGCAAGCGGGCATACATACTAAAAAATTTTATAGTGCTGCATCGGTACATTTAATAAGAAATGTTCCATTAAATCATGGAGTACGATAACAGGACCCGACAACCAGAACCATAAATTACAATATAAAAGACAGATCTGCCCCCGAAAATTATACTGCTGTCCGGAATAATCCCATACCGCCAGATGCAGATAACGATTCACGATCATGCCGACAACAAATTCCACCACCGTGATCATAAGACTGCACAAAAGCATCTGCCCCACCAGTGATGCCTGTCCACCCAGTAGATTTTGCACAGCACCGACTAACACAAAACAAATTCCACCAGCTAGCAACATTGATATATGAGAATAACCCCGCATTAATATTTCTAATGCGCAATATAAAAATCCTCCTGTAAAAAACATGATCGTATATGCCTGTGCCGGATTCATATCTGCTATTCTCCTTCCTTTGCCATATGTTCTGCTATTCTCAAACATAGTATGTATTTTTTTTTAAATTTTATTCTTGTTGATAATGATTGGTTTTTATCAGGTATTGTGCTAACATAACAAGAGAATACTTAAGCAGAAAGCGAGGATTTTAATATATGAACCAAACCATCTTAAAACGACTGGATGCTGCGATCACATCAACATTGATCGGACACAGTGAAGATCCTGACTGTAATGTCGGCGCATCCATCTGTATACTCCATCGTGGCGAGGAAGTATACCGCAAAGAATACGGCGAAGCAGACAAGGAAAAGCACCATCCAATGAAACCAGATACGATCTTCCGCTGTTATTCTATGACAAAGCCGATCACTTCTGTTGCTGTGATGACTTTGGTAGAAAAGGGTGCATTAGCACTATCCGACCCGGCCAGCAAATATTTACCGGGGTTTAAAGATCAAAAAGTATATACCGATCAGGGACTTGTTCCGGCGAACCGCGAAGTCACTATCCAAGATCTGTTGGATATGACTGCCGGTGTAGTCTACCCGGATGCATCTTTTCCTGCCGGTGCTATTATGGACAAGATCCAAGCAGATTTCTATGACAAGATCGCCAAAGGCGAACCGACTCCTTCTACCTATGAATTGGCAAATATCATCGGTCAACAGCCTCTGGCATTCCAGCCAGGCGAGCGCTGGTTATACGGTTTTTGCGCAGACGTTCTCGGCGCCATCGTGGAAGTCGTATCCGGCAAACGCTACATTACGTATCTAAAAGAAACTATTTTTAATCCGCTCGGCATGACAGACACTGATTTCTATGTCCCAGAGCAAAAGCAGGACCGTTTTATGCAGTTCTATCAATATATGCCGGAAACTCAAACGTTAGATCCATGCACCTGGCAGCATTTATGTCTATCTCATATGCATCTAAAACAGCCATCTTTTGAATCCGGTGGCGCAGGTTTGGTATCTACCTTGAGCGATTACGCCAAATTTGCACAGATGATGTTAAACAAAGGAACGTATCAGGGTATCCGCATTTTGGGACGCAAAACAGTAGAATGGATGACACAGAATCATCTTAATGAAAAACAGCTGGTAAGCTTTGACTGGGAATCATTAAAAGGTTATGGCTATGGCAATCTGATGCGTTGTATGATCCATACAGAACTTTCCGAAAGCATTGGATCTAATGGCGAATTTGGATGGGACGGCTGGTTAGGCAGCTATGTAAGTATGGATCCGGCTGAGGATCTGGCGATCATTTATGTGATCAACAAATGCGGTGGTAACGGTTACCGGGATGTACAAGTTATCCGCGATATTGTATATGCCGCATTAGAAGATTAGCAGATTACTCAAACTTCCCATACCGGAAGTTATTGTCCGAACCACAGATTGCTTATTATGTTAAGTCTCTGATGAATACATGCCTAGAGGAGTGTTTGAGACGTCCCGGTTTAGCAAGATATCATCCATTTTTGGACGGGACGCTTTCGCTACGATGCGCTACGTCACGTTACTTAATGTCTCTGAAATACGAGACATAAGTAACGACGAGCGCAAAGTCCCTTTCAAAAATGATGAATACCTTGCTTCCGGGACTTCGAGTTCTCCGTAAGGCATGTAAATCATACATCAGAGACAACAAAATTTAGAAATCACGATAAAAACAAAATGCGGCAAGGCAATTACTATAGTTCTCGGATGGCAGAAGCCACTCTTTGGTGGCTGCAAAATGCAACATGGTCATTGACATAATAAGCAATATGTGGTTGTGGAGGTTGGAGGTATGGGCAGTTTGAGTAAATGATATATCGTAAGGCATTTGCTGTGGGCATATGTATCGTAAAGCAATGGAAAGAAAGGTTAGGTGAGCAGTATATGAATACTTCACAGGCAGAAGGCATTGATCAGCTTCAAAGCTGGGTCAATGAAAGTAAACGTATTGTGTTTTTTGGCGGTGCCGGAGTCTCAACTGAAAGCGGCATCCCGGATTTTCGCAGTGTAGATGGTTTGTATCATCAAAAATATGATTATCCACCGGAAACCATTCTCGGCCATACGTTTTTTATGAGAAATACAAAAGCGTTCTATGACTTTTACCGCGATAAGATGATCTGTCTGGACGCTAAGCCAAATATCACTCATCTGAAATTGGCAGAAATGGAACAAAAAGGCAAACTTACTGCTGTTGTGACGCAAAATATTGATGGGCTTCATCAAGCAGCAGGCAGCAAAACGGTATACGAACTCCATGGATCCGTGCACCGCAATTACTGCACCAAATGCCATACATTTTATGATATTCACTGTATTACCGAAAGCACAGGCATTCCGACTTGTGAATGTGGTGGTATTATCAAGCCGGATGTTGTATTATACGAAGAGGGATTAAATGATGCAACAGTAACCGGTGCTGTCAAAGCGATCAGTGAATCCGATCTCATGATCATCGGCGGCACTTCTCTCGCTGTATATCCGGCCGCCGGACTACTGCATTATTTCCATGGAAACCATTTGGTATTGATCAATAAATCTGCCACCCCGATGGATGCAGATGCAGATCTTTTGTTACAATGTGGACTTGGGAAAGTCTTTTCCCGGATTGAAGTTTAATGTGCGCGAAGGCAAAATTGCACATAGCTATCAGTCAGATGCCGGTATCTATACCTGGCAGATGACTGGTCGCTATGTGAACGCTTTGGCATAAGCGTTGCAAATAAGCTTGTGAAACAAGCGACAAAGCTCTGAAAGAGCAGATTTGCGAGTTTGATAAAAAGACTAACTACTAATAAGAAAGAAAGAAAGGATTGATGACTATGCATTATTCTTATACTACAAAAGGAACTTGTTCCAGTGAAATTGAATTTGATCTGGATGGTGATGTTGTTCATAACGTACAATTTGTCGGTGGCTGTAACGGTAACCTAAAGGCGATCAGCTCTTTGGTTGACGGTCTGACCGTAGAACAGGTCGTAGATAAAGTCAAGGGCATCACGTGCGGTTTCAAAAGCACATCCTGCTCGGACCAGCTTGCAACCGCACTGTTGGAAGCACTCGACACAGTACAATAATTCACCAAACTATTTATTCACACTTGTTTAGAAGCTATGCGTTTCGTTTATGAATCACATATTGTTTCTATCTTTTTTCAAAATGGTACAGGCGGCTTACGGCATCTCCCCAGAGATCACCGATCAACAGGCCGCCTTTCATTAATATTTCGCCGGTATATTCCCTTTGCATCACATCACAATAATAAACCGCTTCCGGATCAAGTCCCTGTAAATGTACCTTACGGCTTCGGCGGTTCGGTTCCGCGAGCACCTGTACAAATGTCATTAAAGCCTCTTTCTGATCTTTTGACACAACCATATAAGCATCATAGTAATGATTTTCTGCATACGATGCGAGTCTATAGTAATCCCCATTTCGGATCAATAATTGGTAGGTATGATACATCTCTGTCTGCTCACGGATCAACGCCTTCTCTTTCTCGGATAACTTTGTCACATCAAGCTCATAACCAAATGTTCCCGCCAATGCGACATGTCCACGAGTCACAAACGGAGTATTGCGTCCTACCGTATGATTTGGGCAGACGCTAACATGCGCCCCTATCGTGGATAATGGATAAATTAACGCTGTTCCCTCCTGAATACCTAATCGCTCCACGGCATCTGTGTCATCAGAGCACCAGATCTGCGGACTGTAATATAGCATTCCCGGATCAAATCTCCCACCGCCTCCGGAACAATTTTCCAACAACAGATCCGGAAATTCCGTAATCAGCCGCTCCTGCATGCGGTATACTGCTAACACATACCGATGAAGTAATTCCTGACCATGCTCTTTGCCCAAATATGCACTTCCAAGATCAGACAGTTGGCGGTTCATGTCCCATTTTACGTACATGATCGGTGCACTGCGCAAAATATGTGCCACCGATTCATAAGCATACTCCTCAACTTCCGGATTCGATAGATCCAACACTCCCTGTGCCCGGCTAAGAGTCGGCTCACGTCCCGGTATTTGGATCATCCAGTCCGGATGTGTGCGAAACAGATCCGAATCCGGAGAAATCATCTCCGGCTCAAACCATATACCAAACTTCATGCCGATTTTATTAATGCTATCTACCAAATGTTTTAAACCACCGGTAAGTTTTTCCTCATTCACATACCAATCTCCCAGCGAAGACTCATCATTGTTGCGTCTGCCGAACCATCCATCATCCATCACAAATAACTCTATGCCACAGTCTTTCGCAGTCTGCGCAATATCCAATAACTTTTCCGTTGTAAAATCGAAATACGTTGCTTCCCAATTATTGATCAGTATCGGACGCTCCGTATTTTTGTAGCGGCTGCGAATCAAATGCTCACGGTAAAAATCATGAAGGGAACGAGTCATCTTGCCAAGGCCTTCCGACGAGTAGGTGAGAACTACTTCCGGTGCCTGAAAGGTCTGTCCCGGTGTCAGCTTCCACCCAAATTCATAAGAGTGTATTCCCATTGTCATACGTATCATGTCATGCTGCGACACTTCCACCTGTCCCAAAAAATTGCCGGAATATACAAAATGCATTGCATATACATCTCCTCGGGTCTGCGTTGTACCCGGTGTGACCAGTGCAATAAACGGATGCTCCTGATGCCCGGATTCCCCACGGATCGACGCCGCTGACTGTCTTCCATATCCAATTCTCCGGCGCTGTATACGTCGTTCTCTGGCCCATGCGCCCGGCAAAGTCAGCAACTCATAATCTTCCTCATAATCCATATCCAGACAGGCACTATATATTTTTTCAATGGTAAGCGTCTGCTCTCCCCGATTGTCTACCCGCACAGAACGAGTGATCACATCTTCCCTCTCAAAAGCTGTATACGATAGCACAACTTCTACACCAAGCACTCGATCCTGACAAATTACCTCTAACGTCTGTACTGCTGTACCGGCATCTTCCGTATCCATCTGTGAAGCAGTGACAAAAGAAGCCGGAAGTCCCTCTAATGGTGTCTTGCCGGAATATATTCGATGCTCTTTGTAAAGAATTTCCGTTCCCAGGCATCCATATTCATCTCGAATATCCAAGCAGCTTTCCCGAAAATCCCCAATGCCGCCGGATGGCAGTTCCATCGGAAAGCTTTCCAAAAATACGCATTTTTCGCGTTTGTTGCGCTCTGGTGTATATGGATATTCCTCCGTCCGCAGCAAATACCCACCGTCAATGTGCTGTAAACGCTCCCCATAATAAATATGTCCCAAATACCCTTCCGGTGTAATGCCGATCATGTAACTGGTACTCTTGGTATTTAGTTGGAAAATATGCTGTTTCTCATCATAAATAATCATTCTATTCTTTACACCTTTCCTCTCTATATAGTCAAGTCTTTTTCCTTAAAATAAGGAATTTCGTTAATTGTTTCTCAGATAAATAAGCCATTGTCATGGATATTTTTATGCATCTGGTACGAAAATAGTGGTTTCTCCTTGGAGCATGATGATTTATTTTGCAATAGTTGGACCAGATGTGACTCAATCCTCACGTATCTGACCATTTGCAATGTTTTGCTGTATGATCGAATCTACGACTTCGAACAATGGTTCTGATCCAAGACGCGTCTTACTCTGCCTTCCGTATACCTGCTGCGCCGTAACCTCGTGTTCCTTCCAATCCGCACCACCATTACTGTTATTTAACATTAACGGCTGTAAATTATCCATGGCATGTGCAAACTTCGATTCCGGCGTTTCAAACGCCTCAAACTCATCAAACAATGCGATCAGTTCTTCCTTTTGTTCATCCGGTAAGAGCGAAAAGATCCGCTCCTTTGCAGCATCCTCTCTTGCTTTCTGTGTCTTCAGATTCTCTGCATCATACGCATAAGTATCCCCTGCATCGATCTCTACAATATCATGGATCAAACACATTAACATCACTTTTGCAACGTCGATTTTTTCATTCGAATATTCCCGAAGCACATACGCCATAATTGCCATATGCCAAGCATGCTCTGCATCATTTTCATTTCTTCCATGTCCGGAAAGATGCGTCTGCCGAAAAATATTCTTCTCCTTATCAATCTCCAATGCAAATGCAAGCTGTTTTTTTAATCGTTCATCCATCACATACTACTCCTTTTCCTGAAATACTGCATGTTCAAAACATCATATATCCCAAGCAGTTATTTATCCCTGTAATCCATCCGCAGGACGAATCATGATCTTCAAGTACGATTTTAAGTAAGTGCAAACATATCCCTACAAATCATCTTCCCTGTCTCTGTTCTAAAAATCGTTGTATACGCATGCTGTACTGCCTGCTGTGATAATGTATCTTCATACATATTCACCAAAAAATCTGCCTCAACCAAAATCTGATAGTCGATCCCATCCATATCCTCATAGGTATGATGATGTGCGATCAAATATTGTACCCTGGTCGATACATCCTCCGGGAACCGCAACTTGGCAAGCAATTGTTGCGCCAGTCCCGGACCTTCCTGTTCCTGTAATTTACCCCCGCAGTCGCCATATTTTTGTTCGCATATATGAATGCCTATGTCATGCGTTAATGCTGCTGTCTCAAGAATAAACCTTGTCTTCTCATCCACATTCTCCAGTTCTGCTATTAATTTTGCATAGCTGTGAACTTTGCAAAAATGCTGTATCCTTTTCGGATCCCCTGCATACAATTTAATCATTTCGGCGTGCAACTTGTTAATCATAATAATTTTTCATCCTACTTTCTTACTCTAATCCCATTCGTTTTCATCCCAAACTGGATATTGTTGAATATGACCTTTCGATTTAGTTATGCGAGCTTCTGTTTTTTCTGCCACTTTACTGATCTTTTTTACTGTGATCACAAACATCCAGTCATCTCCAAAATCATAATGAAGTGAAAATTTCTGTTTTTCAACCAGCCTAAGTTCATCAAGTATTATTTTTGTTGAAGGTTCATCCTCTTCCGGATCAGACTGATAGTTATATTCTTGGTACATTCGATTATCCATACAAAATTCATACAGATGTTCATCTGTAAAATCAAATGATTCAAGAATAATCTGGCACAATCGGTCGAGTGTATCCTCTCCACTAATCTCAATGTTTCTGTAAACTTCACGGCCTAATCCGATAGGATAGACCTTTATCAAATACTGTTTATTCATCATCTACCTCTTCTTTTCCAAAATGGATCTTAGTTCCTATTCAAAAGATCTTTTACACATACCATTCAGGTCGTCTTAACTGTGTATATGGCCTATGTGTTCTTATTGCCGATACATCACATAGCCTTAATAATCCGCTTCACTGCTTCCTCATCCAGCTCTACAAATTCTGCTATGGATGCTATGCTTTCTCCACGTTCGTATAGCTTTCGAATAAACCGTTCATTGGTTTTGGCTATTCCTGTTTCTTCGCCTTCCTTCTGGCCCTCTTCATAACGCTGCCGATATTCGTATTCTAACGTCATATATCCCAACCTCCAACTCTCATTTTGGCGGGCCGAACGCACTGCTTCCTCTAACTGCTTCGTATACTCATCCGACGCACCTTTTCCATCAATATAATCCAAAATCCGTTTCATTTCGGGACTCACATCATCCATCGTCCCCTTCGTACTTAAGATTATCTTAACTGCGTCATCATCTAATGTCAATGCCGTATTTTCCTGACAGGTATTACAAAATGTATAAATATGCCGACCCTCTCCGAACGGATCAAATGTGCAAATGAAGATCACATAACTTTTCTTTAATTTCGTGTAATCCTGACCTTTCTGCAATATGTTAAGGTCTATCACGCCTTGATAATACCGCATCCGTTTCGGTAGATTCCTATTATCTGACGTCTGCATCTCAAGGTTAAATACTGTGTTCTGATCATCTTCCACATACACATCTAACCGTATTGCTTTGGCATTTGCAGACAGATCGATACTCTTCTGTGACTGCGGATACACGACCTTTCGAATCTTGATCTTCAAGATCATCTCCAAAAATGGTTTTACGTATTTGGGATCGTGCATGATCAATCCAAACATAAAGTCGTCTTTTAGCTCCAGTTCTTCGTATGGTTTTATTTCTCTTGCCATAGTGTACTCCCCCTCTTCCTGTTATGCATTTGTACATATTGTTTCGTACGTGATAATATGTCATCTTTCAAGAGGGATTACTATCGGCAATATTCACATATTTATAAGATTATTATGTGCATATCTCACAATGTTCTAATTTCTCTGTAGATCACAGCAACGAAAACAGCGATGCCGGCTTTATTGTCTTCCTATCGTTAATTCTTTTTCTTCGGGCTCAAATGCTGTTCTCTGCACTTTGATCGTTTTGATGCATAGATCATTCCAGTGCATTGCCTGACAAAATTGATTGATGGCTGCAATGTACGAATTAATACTGGTAGCCTTGTAGGTACTGCTCACTTCCAGATCTCTTTTATATTCCAGCATAAGCGTTTTCGTTAGGATCCTTCCGTTCGCATATTGCTGCAATTTACGGACATCCCGTACATATTTATCTATCGTACTCGGGGACTTTTCTGCTTTGTATAAACATTGACGGAAGCGAATAATTTCCCGCTCCGTGATAACTTTTTGCTTTGTCTTTTGTTTCATCTTCGTCCTGCTTTCTCCGCCGTTTGGTGCGGTTTTCTAATATTAGACCGTTCAACTTAGCCTAATTCAAACTTCCCATACCTCATTATTTCGCACAACCACATATTGCTTATTATGTCGATGGTTTAATTATATTTTGCAGCTGACATATAGTGAATACTGCCATCAAAAAACTATAGCAATTGCCTTGCCGCAATTAGTTTTCATAGTGATTTCTAAATTTTGTTGTCTCTGATGTATGATTTACATGCCTTTCGGAAACTCGAAGTCTCGGAAGCAAGGTATTCATCATTTTTGAAAGGGACTTTGCGCTCGTCGTTACTTATGTCTCGTATTTCAGAGACATTAAGTAACGTGACGTAGCGCATCGTAGCGAAAGCGTCCCGTCCAAAAATGGATGATACCTTGCTAAACCGGGACATCTCAGACAATCCTTCAGGCATGTATTCATCAGAGACTTAACAAAATAAGAAATTACTATGAAAACTCTGCGTTCTTCGGCAATTGTCTTAGTTTTTTTGATGGCAGGATAATTTACTTTATCGGCTGCAAAATAGTTATTATTTTACTGACATAATAAGCAATATGTGGTTTGGTCAATAACTCCCGGTATGGGAAGTTTTACTTAGCCTAATATATTGTATAACGAAAATGAATACTGTTTTAAATTTTCAGATAAAATACAGAGGACTTTTTGAAATCTCTAGCATCAAAAAGCCCTCTGTATCATTTTATATTATTTGTGATGATTAGTTGTGACAATTCATTAATATGCTACATTAACCTGATATACATAAATTCCACTTCCCGTTGAATACAGATAATAGGTACCTGCAGAAGGAATTTTGTATGTTACCGTAGATGGTGTTCCTGTGATCGTAGCATTTCCTACTGTGCTTCCACCTACGCTACCGGATGCCAGACGCAATGTTCTGGATGCGGATGTTGATGTGGATGCTGCCGTAACTTTTACCGTACAAGCTCCCGTTGCCGTAAACTTGATATATCTTCCGGTGCTGTTACCACCACCATTCATTTGCAATACTTTGCTGTAACTTGTGCCATATACAGTAGTGTTGCGATTAAGCACCGCTACATTTTTGCCAGAAGATGCCCCAATTGTAAAACTTCCTGATGTAATGGCATTTGTATAGTTTCCGTAAGTAAGATCATTGGCTGACAGACTGATGTCTGTGCCCTTTGTGTCTGATGCTTTTTCTAAGATCCATAACTGGCAGGCACCACCCCAGTAAGAATACTGAGCGATATTGCCACCTGCTGCCGTACTCCAATTATATACATCAAGGCAGGAAGCACTGGAGGTTACTCTTGTCTTAATCGCATAGGCTCCATTTGATATCTTTTGAATGTCAAATAACTGGTTGTTGGAACCCTTATAACTGTATTGCAAAATATTAGCACCATCAGCGGCACTTTTGCCTGCAACATCTACTACCTTTGAATATCCGCTGGCACCTGTATAAATATAGTAATATCCTGTTGCGGAATCCTTTACCAGCTTGAATTTTTGACGATCTGTGCCTGTGTACGTATACTGCTGCACATTAGCATTGTTAGAAGCTGATCCATTAGCAACGTCCAAATATAAACCACTGAAGGAACTCTTAATATAGTATGTTCCCTCTAAAGAAGATGCGGAACTGTTGGAGCTATTGGAGCTGCTAGAGCTGTTGGAATTGCTGCTCTTTGGATATACTGATGCAATGGCATCAATAATCTTTTGCTGTGTTACTTTACAGGTACTTCTGTCAATCACGCCAAAACCATATGTGCCCGTATAACCATTATCCCAAAGGACCGGCACCATGCCATACTTCTTAGCATAAGTACATACTTTTTTCGCAAACTCTGCTCTCTGTGCAGCGCTTGTAGAATCGTATGCTGACTTATCAATTGAACCATACTCACCGATCACTACCGGGTAACCTGCTGCTACGAACTTGTTATACAAGCTGGAAAACTGTGATTTCAGAGCAGATTCATCACCCCAGGAAGATGTCTTTGCGCTGTTTGTTGCTGTATCTCCCCACTGTGTTACATTAGAAGATTCCTCTCCACAGAAATCCCATGGATCATAGTAATGGACAGAAATCATAATTCTTGGAGTAGAAATGCTGCGATCTCTATAATTGTCTGTTGGCAGGGAAAACCCGTAATTACCAACTGTATATGTAATATTGGTATTCCATCCCGGAATCATGAGCCAACGCTTTGCATTGTTGCCACCTGTCTGACGAACTGTGTCTACAAAGATCTGATTATAAGCATTAATATTTGCATATGCCGTGGATGAAGGTGTTCCGTATGTTCCATCGAATTCTTCATTCATAGACTCAAATACTAAATGCTGATCATAATTTTTGAACTTAGTTGCAATCTGTTTCCACACAGCCTTGTACTTTGCCTTGATCGCTGTCTGATTGGAAGATCCACAAAACAGCCAACCACCATCCAAAGTAGTATAACCATCACCATGCATGTTGATGATCGCATACAAACCATTGTTTACACACATATCTACCACTTGCTGCACTCTGTTTAACCAACCGGCATCAACCGTATAGTTGCTGTCTGAGCCAATGTGTCCCATATAGGATACCGGAATGCGGATGGATGTAAATCCTGCGTTTTTCACTGCTTTAATCAGATTTTCCGTAATGGTCGGATTACCCCACGCTGTTTCACTTGGTACTCCGTTATTTGCTGCTTCCAACTGATTTCCCAGATTCCAGCCTGCTCCCATTGCAGATACAAACTGGCTCTGATTCAGATTCTGGAACGATCCGGATGCTGCCTCTGATTTTGTTTGCTGACCGAATGACAATACGCTAATAGAACTAATAACCATTGCCAGTGCCAATACATGCACCAACCATTTTTTTGCTTTGTTCATAAAATTACCTTCCCTTTCTGAAACTGTTTATTCTTTTGTACCCATTCCTTGGAATACGCTTGATTTCTGATCCCCATTCAGATAATTTCCCTATTTACATTCTCACCCAAACATACTTTTCCCAATTGGCGCAGTTCTGTTCCGCCGTTTCCCTATTTACACCTTTTTTGTTTGAATTGCACATAATCACATTGATAATTATAGCTATATTATGAAATTTTTACAATACTCATTCATATTTTGTTCACATTTTCGCCATAATGCACAAAGAAAACATTTTCGAAACTATCTACGAAAATGTTTTCTTTGTGCAAAATTACAAATATCTATTTACTCTCTTTTCAATCTATACTGTTTCAATCTATTCTCTCTTCAATCTGCTTTCTTTCAATCTTTCCTATTTTCCCTAACTGTCCGCAATAATAAAATACTCACAACAAGCAACACCGGAAAAATGATGCGCCAGCACGATGGATACCCGATAACCGATCCGGTCAATGAATCCTGCCGATAATAAGTCTAATCTCCTTCTATTGATAGTTTTGTGCCTGTGCATTCCACATCATAGCGTAAATTCCGTCTTTTTCTATCAATTCTTCGTGTGTTCCCTGCTCCTGCACCTGTCCGTCTTTTAACACAATAATCCGTTGGCAAAAACGACAGCTTGACATTCTATGGGATATGTATACCGCCATTCTGTCTTGAATCAGTCGGTCAAAACTTGAATAAATTTCATATTCCGCCATAGGGTCTAGTGCACTGGTTGGTTCATCCAAAATGATAAAAGGTGCTTTCTTATATAAGGCGCGCGCAATAGCAATTTTCTGTGCCTCACCGCCAGACACCTCAACACCTTTAATACCAACATTATACAATGGATTATGGATTCCCTGTTCCATTTTCTGGACACGCTCCCAAATGCCTGCTTTCTCCAAAACCTCTTCAATCTCCCGCTCATCGTACTCCTCACTGGCAGCAACATTTTCTGCTACTGTCATAGCGAACAGTTTGAAATCCTGAAATACCACACCAAACATTGCCAAATATTCTTCATAATCATATTCACGAATATCGATCCCATTTAGCAAAATACGTCCGTGTGTTGGCTCATACAGTCGACACAGCAACAGGATCAAGGTCGTTTTTCCGGCACCATTCGGACCTACCAGCGCAATTTTTTCTCCATAGTGAAATGTGAGATTAACATGCTCTAAACTATCATTTTTACCACCGGGATACTTAAAACTTACATCCTCAAAGGTAATCACCAGATCCTGTGGAGCTAGATCAGCCGTAGGTTTTCCACCCGTCTGTTTGCGATTTGGCAACTGCAGATATTCGTAATAATGATGCAAATACTGCATATTAAGCAACACCGTTTCAAAATGATCTACCATATATTGACAAGCACCTCCGAGTGCCGTTAGTGCCGATACATACTTGACCACTTCCGCTCCCGTGATCATCCCATTAACGCCTCTGACTCCGATCACCGTATAGGAAATCACTAAAAGCAACGCCTGTACGATCAAATAACGGATTCGGATCTTTTCCTGAATGTCTAGCTTTCTGTCCTGAATATTGCACTTTTCATCCCACACTTTCGTCATATCCCTCAACAGCAAATCCTTTAAGGCATACAGACGGATCTCCTTACCTGTCGCATATTTGCTGAGGATCTCGCGATAAAAATAATCGTCCTTGCGAATCGCATCCAAACTTTCCTCATAAATTTCATACTGCTTTTTGTTGCCCTTCTTGGATATCCACATAAAAAGGAACATAGAAAACAGATTTAACAAGAAAATAAGGTATATGATCCACTTAGAATTTAAGATCTGCATCACACCATTTCCGGTCAAATGCTGTTGCTGTGTCAAAATTGGGACAAGCACAACAAAGGCATAAAAGATAGATGCAACATCACCGATCAGCACGCCTAATTTATCCGAAAACCAGTAAATACCACCGCTTTCTTTTTCGCCTTCTAACGCTGCCGTCAAAAGCTGCATACTATCCTGCGACTCAAGATCTTGATAATCTAAGCTTGCAGCTTTACTGGATATATCCGCCTTGATTCGGTAACGAATATTATCTCGCATCGCATTTCCTGCTTTATCCAAAATATGGTACAGGAACGTCATTGCAAAAGTGATCACCAAAAGTTGGTAGACCATATTCATGATATGTCCCTTCGCTTCCCGTGCAACTAATGCATTTAAGATATTGCAGCCGTATACAATGCCCACATAAGGCAGACCCGCCATAATTATATTTTTTCCAAGATTACAAGGCAGGATCCACTTGCACAGCCGATGATTGATCCCGATGACATGCATAAATTTCTTTATGATCGCCCCTACAGATTCTTTTTCATTGCTGATCGCATGCTTACTCATCGAAATCACCACCCTTCTCATTGTAGTATTGACTTTGTATTTCAAACATCTTGGCATATGCACCATTCTTTTTCATTAGTTCATCGTGCGTGCCGTCTTCTTTCACCTGACCATTTTCATAATAAATGATGCGGTCGCAGAATTTGGTACTCGCCAAGCGATGGGAAATAAAAATCGTTGTTTTCCCTTCCGATAACCGGTGATACTGTTCGTAAATCGCTGTCTCTGCCAGAGGATCCAGCGCACTGGTCGGCTCGTCTAACAACAAAAGCGGTGCGTCCTTATATAAAGCTCTCGCCAGTAATATGCGCTGTAATTCTCCGCCCGAAAACAACACGCCATCCTTATCCAAAAAGTTGGTAACCGCTGTCTTTTCCTTCTTTGGCAAAGATAGGACCTTATCCTCAATATCTGCAAGCTGCATTGCCGTTCGCAGTTTTGGTTCATCAATATTTTCCTGTTTTTCACAAGCGATATTTTCTGCTACCGAAGTTGCCATCACCATCATGTCTTGAAATACTGCTCCGACTAATTTGCGATATTCTGTCTCTGAATAATCAGAAATCTCCCTGCCATCGATCAAAATCTGTCCTTCATTTGGATGATAAAAACCGCACAACAACTTTACTAAAGTGGTCTTGCCAGCTCCGTTTACTCCCACCAGTGCAATATTTTCGCCTGCCTTTACCTTGAGATTCAGATTATGTATCACATCCTGTTTTGCACCGGGATAACGAAAACATACATTCTTAAACTCAAGCGTAATACCGTTTTCCGTTTTGTCTGTCCCATTTTTAGCACAAGTGTTTTCCGTATTCTCTTTCTCTACTGTATGCTCCGAATCCTTTAACTCCATAAAACTGCGGTAATCGTTAATGCCCCAGTTGCAACGGATCATTTCACTGTTAGCGCGAACGAAACCGTCTCCCATATTACCGCCATTCAGCCAGCCAGCAAAACCGGTAATAATTCCCAAATAAAAAGTAAATGTGGTCGCATTCAATTCCCCTGCCAAAAACTGATTTATCAACACCGTATACGCAATGATGTCACGCACGAGCGACCAGATCGTGTCCGACAGATGCGGCAGAAAATAATACATCTCCACGCGTTTCCATACTTTCATTCGTCTCTGAACCAGTGTTTTCATGACATCCACAAACCACTTTTCCATGCGATACAAACGAATGTCTTTACCGTCCGTAGCAGATGTACTTCTCTGAAAAAAATACTCCACTCTGGAATCTGTCTCCCAAATTGTCTCTCTATATTTCCGATAACCCCGTTGCGCAATTTTCTTCTCAATCATCACATTCATAATGCTCATAATCGCAAAAACCGGCAGTACCCAGGGGCATCTTGGAATCAGTATGATCGTATATACGATAATTCCCAACAGATTAAATGCGAATGGCGTAAACATATCCATAATGCGGCTCCAGCCATTCCATTCCTCCGAGTAGCTGTATTTTGCGCCATCCGCTGCTCGTTTTCCTTCTGCACTCTCCAGAATTTGGTAATCCACTGTCATAATTTTGCTGATCACTTTCTTCTGAACAGACTGAAACTGCACCTTATAATTTTTCTTTTTAATCAGAAAATCATACTTTGTCGATACGATCCCCATAATCATATTTCCCAGCACAAACGCCAGCATTACTCCAAAAAAAGTCAAAAAATCTGCCTTTTTTTCGACCATACTGATCGCCGCACTTGGTATAATCGCTGCAATAAACGGCGCCAAAAATCCTGCTACCGATCGTACTGCAATATACCAAGGGTACTTGTGATCTAGGTCATACATTTCCTTAAACACAAACTTCCAATTACTTAAAATCGGATATTCTTTATTAATTTTTTCCATATGACTCCTGTACTCCTTGTCTGCTAATAAATTCTAACACCTTAACTTAACGTTTCCTTAACAATGCCCTATCCTCAACCAAAAAGCATTTCCATTTCCCGTCTGGTAAGGTAAGAAGATAGCGCTCCTTTTTTCTGAATGCTTTCTCCGCAGTAACGATTTGAAAAAATCAGATAGGACTCCCACTCCTTATCCGTCATCTTCTTCATGTCATCCAAGGTTCTCCCCTCATAAGCGAGTTGGTTAAGGAAAGAACCAATAAATCCGTCTCCCGCTCCGGTCGTATCCACTGCCTTTTTCCCAGTGCCGGACACAGCTACATGCGCTGTTCTTGTGTAAACCTCCGCACCCTGACTTCCTTTCGTATATAAGATCACAGAGATTCCCATAGCAAACAGCTCTTCCACCGCATCTTCAATATGTTCTTTGCCTGTGACAAAAAACAACTCTTCATCTGACAGCTTAAGAATATCCGCGCAAGGAAGGAATTCTGTCACTGCCGCCTTAAGCTGCGCCTGATCCGGCCACAACTGAGGTCGAAGATTCGGGTCAAAGCTGATCATCACTCCAGCCGCCGAAGCCTTTTCAATCGCTTTCTTATGCGCCTGCTTCATCGGATAATCTCCTAGAGAAACCGAGCAAAAATGAAGCGCATATGCATCTGCAAACACTTCTTCCGGCACCTGTTCCGGTCGATACAGCATATCTGCGCCGGGTTTTCTAAAAAACGTAAATTCTCTGTCTCCATTTTCCAGCAATGCCACAAATGCCAACGACGTGTTAGCTTCCTCTGTGCGTGAAATATATGTGGTGTCTATGCCGCTGTGCGCAAGTTCTTCCACAATCTTATCCCCAAACGGATCTGCTCCAAGCTGCGTCAGCATAACTGCTTTGCCACCAAGTTTTGCATATGCTCCACATACATTGGCCGGTGCACCTCCCACCTTTGGCATAAAGCTTTCCGTATCTTTGATCTGTCTGCCCGTCTGCTGTGGTGCAAAATCAATCAACGCCTCTCCAATCGCTACTAATGTCTTCACAACTACCTCCTGTACTCTGTTTCATTCCATCTATTTTCCCAGTCGAAAAATCCATATATTTGAAATTGTACCACGATTTACTCCTCAGCTGCAATAATAAGCGCCTGACTCCCGGCATCTCACATCAGACAGATCAATCAAAAGAATACCTGACAAGCTATCTCCTTTATGTCTGTCCTACCGATCCTGGCGCATCTGCGGCACGGCGCAATGCGTAACTGTTCTTTACGTCCAGTGAAATCATCGTATTCAGTTGTCCGTGTCTGAAAGGATTATTTCCTGTGGACACAATACAAGTATAAACAGGAATCTACCATTTTACTAGATGATATGTTTCGCACAAAATCGTATGATTTATCGTATCATTGCCAATACAAAAAGAGCCGCGCTGCGGCTCCCTATTGCGGTAATTATTTATTTCACCCCCCGTATACTTTTCCATAAACGATATTTATATCATTTCATCCCAGTTTTCCGGAAATCCAATATGTGACAACGAAATATCATCTCCATACTCCTCTATCAATGCTCTTAACTCTGTCATAATTCTGCTTTCCCACTCATTTTTATCGGGATATAAAAATTTAAGCGTCAATATCTGCGAAAACAATTTCCGGTTAGTATTAAACGACACATTTTTCGGCATCCTAGGCAATGCTGGAAATGACCAGTAATATATTCTTGAATAATGAGCACAGCGATTGCGTAAATCCGTTAAGCAGCGCAACCAGCTTTTTAGACACACACTTGATGTATGATATAGCTCTCTTGCAATTTTTTTCTGATCCACCGACTTCAAATCAGCATACAGATATGAAAGCATCCCCATAGAGAAGAACTCTATAATCACCCAGATTGGAAATTGTCCGCTATACTTTTTCTTATGATGCTGCACCACTAATGTCATTTTGTTCTCTTCAATGCA
>ERZ779850.369-NODE-369-length-57211-cov-6.973371_pt1 | contig 57211 bp, 48 predicted proteins | sample MGYA00511249_ERZ779850 | MGnify/ENA primary metagenome ERZ779850 (study PRJEB29588, sample SAMEA2162475) | human gut metagenome | biome: human gut; feature: human-associated habitat; material: faeces | place: Denmark | collected 2008/2010 ...
GCCGCCGTAAACGCCTGCCGGGAAGAACTTCACCACGTTCAGGCCGAGTTTCATAGCCGCCATGATCTCCGTTGGAGTCACGCAGCCGGGGGTAATGGGAATGTTCCGCTCCACGCACCAGCTGACCACCTCCGGGTCAAAGCCCGGCGAAACGATGAATTTCGCGCCGCATTCCAGCGCTTTTTTGCACTGGTCGAGCGTCACGACCGTGCCCGCGCCGACCAGCATCTCCGGGCAGTTTTCACTGACTGCCTTGATGGAGTCCGCCGCTGCTGCGGTGCGGAACGGGATTTCCATCACGCTCACACCACCAGCCAACAGCGCATTTGCAGTTGTCAAAGCTTTCGCTGTATCATCTAATACGACGACCGGAATAACACCAGATTTCTTCATTAATTGCAAAACTACCAGCAATAGCAGCACGTCCTTTCCCATTTATAGATTTTATGAAAAACATTATAGTCACGCATATAGACGTAGCCACCCGGCAAAGAGTATTACACTCTCGCGAGTTAAAGTGTGTGCTGCATTTTCCAAAAAAGTATATTGCTTTGTACAATTTAGGTTTGCAAAAAGTTTCTCAACCGATTTTGCTGGGCAAATTTCATCTTTTCCCCCCGCCGATAGCATGACGGGAATATGTATCCTGTGTACATGTGAAAGTGTGTCAACATATCCTAGCCGATTCCAAAACAGTTGATGATTCACCTCTGCATATGCTGTTTTTAAAACGCCATAAGCAGAGCCGCTAAATAAATTTTCTTTGAAATCCGTCAAAAATGGAAGATCTGCACATACGCACCGAACTTCATCTCCTAGAATTGATGCCAGCAAAAGTGCGCCACCCCCACCTTGGCTTGTCCCAAATATTGACACCCGTGGCAACACCCCGGGTTGCTTCATAGCCCAACGTATTGCCAAAAGGCATTCTGTTAGCCATTCTGTATATCCGCCTGATGCTCCTCGCGCTGTGTAGTCGAGAACGGGCCAATTTCCATCCGCTAATTTTAACTCTGTGTGAACCGCTGTTGGTTCAACATATCCCATGGGAGAAATATGTAAGATATGGAACCCTTGATCAGCTAATTGGGGGTACATACTAATTGATGATCCATACCCCGGAAGATTAATTAGCAGCGGCGCTGGGTTACAGATTGCCGGTTGCCAATATCCCCAAAAATTTCTTTGAACACCAGTAGTATTAAACTTAATATATCTATTCTCTAATGCATTTGGGAAATTTCCAAATTGTATGCTCGACGGACAATAGTTCATAGGTTCTCCGAAAACATCAATCGTTTCAGCCCGTCTTAACAGTTCCGCCGCCCACCTGTCAATTTCACAGTGGTTTGGGTAATACTTATTAGCTTCTCTAACCATTTCCTCTTGGTTGTTCATACAAAGCCCCTCGTATATTAAATCGTTTTTCATTAAAACTCAAAGGATCCCGAACGTTGAAAAAGCTTCCGTCGCCGACATACCGTTTTCGATCGCTTTTCGAACCTGTTTTTCTCCGGCAGCCTTTTCAAGTGCCTTTGTTATAACCTCCTCGGCTATTTCCTTCGGAATGATCACCACGCCATCAATATCGCCAAAAACGATATCGCCGTCCTGCACCGTCACCTGTCCAATTTCAATCTGGCAGCGATATTGTACCACCTGGGTTCTGACGCTCGAGTCCTGCGCATAGCATCCGCAGCTGAACACCGGCCAGTTCTGCTCAAGAACCTGCGGCGTATCTCTGTGCCATCCATTCAGGACAGCGCCTGCGGCGCCTCTCTTCTTTGCTGTCGCCGTCAGCAGTTCGCCCCAGTACGCACAGCGTTTTGTGCCGCCTGTCGCCAAGTAGATCTCATTCTTTTCCAGTTGATCCAGTGCCTCAGTCAAATATCCAAACGGTTTGTTTTGTTCGCCATATACATCAATCATAAGAACAGTCATCGCCTTTCCAGCGATTTTCATATTTCCACTGAGCGGACGAATATCAGGCGGCAAAAACTGATGTACAAAGCCATTCTGATCCAGAATATCGCCAATAACAGGTGTATACAGCTTCTCGCGCATCAGCGCGAACATTTCGTCTTCATTTTTCCACATTACCATGCGTTCCTCCCTCTTTGCCCCTTCAAAAACCGATCGAAAAACCACCGTCGACGACGAGTGTACTGCCATTCACAAAGCCTGCCGCCTCAGACGACAGATATGTCGCCGCCCAACCAATATCTTCAGGTTTCCCATAGCAGCACTGCGGCGTATGTCCCAGAATTTTTTGCTGTCTGGGCAAGTCCTGATCGACAGCCTGATGGAACATCGGCGTATCGATGAAGCCTGGCACAATCGCGTTGACGCGGATTCCATCCTTTGAAATATCGCCTGCAAGACATTTTGTGAGTCCCAGAAGTGCGCCTTTTGCGGAACCATATACACAAACATTCGTCAGCGCAACCAGCGCAGATTCCGAAGAAATAAAAATAATGCTCCCATGCTTCTTCTTTTTCATGTAGGGGATCGCCGCCTGTGTCAATGCAAATCCGCCATAAAGATGCACATCCATAAGGTTCTTAAAATCCTGAATGCAGATCTCCTCGACTGGCTTCTTGCAGTGTCGTCCCGCGTTGTTGACTATAATATCGATAGAACCATAATCGCGGACGATCCTATCGATCACCGTCTGGGCCGCACTCACATCTGTAATATCATGTACGATATAATGTACAGTGTCGCCCAACTCTGCACAAGCTTTCTGAAGCACCTCCTCCCTTCTTCCCATGATCACGACCACGGCTCCGGCCGCCGCCATGCACTTTGCGGTTGCATAACCAAGCCCGCTTCCTCCGCCTGTAATCAGGGCAACCTGTCCAGAAAGCTGAAATGCCCGCTCAAAATTCTGATTCATTTTCTCTTCCTCCATATTTTCAGTCTTCTTCGTTTACCGCCTGTATTGCCGCCCGCATATATCCGAGCGCATAGGCCATTCCCGCGTGCCACGATGAAGCGCAATTCATAAGCGGTGTGTGATCCGGGATCAGAACGCCCTCAAACCGGTGCGCTTTTAATTGGCGGATCACGCGCAGCATATCAATATCGCCCTCGTCCACGAATACCTCATCATAGCAGGGAACCTTTCCCTTTACGTTCCGAAAGTGGATATAACTCACCCGATTCTGTGCAAGATATGTATCCAGATATTCATAAATCGGACGCTCGGACTGCATTTCCTGAAGACTTCCCAGACATAATTCCAGCTTGTTCGAGCTGCTTTTATTCCAGTCGATCAATTTCTGATAGAGCTCCGGTTTATAGACAAGCCTTGCTGTCCGACGGAGCTCCGGCATCGGAGGATCATCTGGATGTAGTGCCATCTCCACGCCGCTTTCTTCAGCGGCGGGCAGAATCCGCTCCAGAAAATAAAATAGACGCTCCCACAACTCTTCCTGTGAGACAGGTGCGACAAAGCCTCCGTCTGACGCAGCATACGTCATGTTCCATACTTCGCCATTGGGGATCGGTGCATTAATATCTAGCAGAGACGCATCAAAACAGGTGCTGATAGCCCCGCCCCTCGCCGCCTTCTTTTTCTGATGTCCCCAAACGCCTGCTATACTGAAATTATATCCAAATGCCCGAATACCGGCTTTGCCCGCATTCCGGATCATTCTCTTGCAGCGCTCAATTTGCTGATCGCGCTCTGGCCCCGCAAGTAAAACATCATACCAGTCTGCCGGGCTAAAATTCTCTATTCCGTATATTTCAAGCCCGTATTCACTTGCCTGTTTTTTTATTGCCAGTAAATTTTCCAGATCCCATATCGGATCGTCCTTCACAGAAGCACCGTAGTTCGATTTTTCATCTGTTGCTGTAACGATTCCTCTTTCTTTTGAGTAGTAATTTGCGAGGTGAATGATCAGGTGCGTGCACCCGCACTGTCTTGCAAACTGGAAATAATCTGGTGTAAGCATATGACGATAAAGTCCGATACCTAATTTCATAGCTGATACCCTTTCTTTTTCTGCACCGTTTCGCTTCAGACCCTGAGGCTCAGTCTTCATCTGGTTTTTTTCTTCGCTTATAACGAAACTCATGCGGCGACATTCCGGCTTCCTTTCGAAATACGCTGCTGAAATATTTCGGATTGTTGGAATAGCCCACTTCTTCCGCAATTTCATTGACGTTATGATTTGTATGCTGAAGCAGAAACATCGCCTTCGAGATCCGCAGTTCCGTCAGATACTGCGTAAAGCGCACGCCGTATTCCTGTTTGAATTGGCGCCCGAGATAATCTACGTTCATATACAGCACGTTTTCAGCGATCTGTTTCAATGAAATATCCGGATCCTGATAGTTTAATTCAACATAATGGAGAACCTGCCGGATACACTCGCTGTATATCCGTTCCGCCGCAGTCTCCTTTACATGAGCGTTCCGCAGCTCGCGCTGCTTCTGCTCAACGCTTTTGCAGGCCTGCTTCATCGCATCGATCAGGCGGTTTTCATCGATCGGCTTCACAAGATAATGATGCACGCCATTTTCGATCGCGGCCAGCGCAAAGTCAAACTCCTCATAGCCCGTTAAAAACAAGAATTCTATCGGATGACCCGCGCGCTTGGAAAAATGCGAAGCAAGCTCTATGCCGGTCATTCCGGGCATTTTGATGTCCGTCAAGACAAGATCGGGCTCGCCTTCCGATATGACCTTGAACGCTTCCAGCCCATTTTTGCAGACCGCGAGTATTTCAATATTCAGCGCGCTCCAGTCGATCAAATGGCTGATGCTCTCGCGGATCAGCTTCTCATCGTCTGCGATCACGAGCTTCAGCATTTGTCTCCGCCTCCCTCTTTCACAGGCTCATAGGGAATGACCATTTCCGCCACAGCATATTTCCCATCATTATAAAAACGTATCCGGTATTGATCCTTGAAATACAGCTTCAGACGGCTGTCAATATTCATAAGACCGATTCCATTATGCCTGGGCCGGATCGCCTTCGTGCGAAGCTTTTCAAGCAGATCATCGCAGAAAGCTGTCCCCGTGTTGGATACACGGATCCGGATGTACTGTCCGTCCGATTCTACCGAAAGCACAATATCACATGAATCCAGACAGTTCTCCGTTCCGTGGACTACCGCATTTTCTACGAGCGGCATCACAGTCAGCTTCGGGATCCGTGCAGCTTCGCATCCGTGGTCGACCTGCATGGAAAAGTTCAGCACATCCTCAAATCTGATTCTTTGAATGGCAATATAGTCCTCGACAAGATCGATCTCCTGTCCCAGTGTCGTCTCGTTGTTGTGCGTGCTCATAATCTGACGCAGAATATTCCCAAGGGCATTTACGATCTTGCAGGCATCCTCCATCCGCTTCATTTTTGAGCAGCAGTAGACAGCCTCCAGCGTGTTATACAGAAAATGCGGATTGATCTGCATCTCCAGCGCCTGCAGCTTTGCGTTCTGCTCCAGGAGCTTTCGCTCATAATTATCCTGTATCAGCGCCTTGATCTCGTTTGCCATCACGCTGAACTGCCGGATCGTGATTCCGATCTCGTCCTTTCTTTCCATATCCTGTTTGCTGAGCGCGACCTCTGAAAATTCGCCCACGCGCAGCTTGTCGATCATCCACATCAGCTTTTTAAAGCCGCTCAGAAACTGATCAACAAAGAAACGCGAGCACAGGAACATAATGATGGTACACAAAAGCAGCGTAAAGACGATGCTCGTCAATCGGCTCTGAAGCGTACTGCTGATGCTTTCATACGATATGGCGCAAGTATACGTCCAGCCATATGGCGCGATCTGCCCGCGAATCGTGAAATACGGTGTGTGTTTTACACTCAGGATCGAATAGTCTTCCCCTTTTGGAAACATTGCCTCAAGTTCCGCATCATCCCCAAGCATGCTGCAGGTCGCCAGTTTTTGATTCCCATCTGCAATAGAAAAATAGCAGATCTGCCTCTGTGCCTGCATGATCTGATCCCACACTGTCTGTTTCAGATCCACATATCCGACCAGCATACCGAGCGAGTCCAGCTTGATCGATGCGACCCGGCGGATCTCTTTTACGACTAACAGTCCATAAGCATCCGCATATTCTGTGATCCAGTAATTCTTCCCTCCGGAGGCCTGCGCAAAAAGCGTCTGTATCTGCTCCGGCGTCATGGTCAGGGCTTCCTTGTGTGAATAAGGGTTATATGCGCTGCTGTTGAAAATCCCGGCAGAATCTGTATAAACACAAAAATCCGACAGGCTTTCATTCATATCGCTGCTTAAAAACTGCTGCATCCGCTGCTTGACAGCATAGGTTCCGGATGAGGACTGCACACCTGTGTCTTTAAATTGCGCCAACACACTTTGCAGCGTCTCATCCAGAGATACTGTCGTCAGATAATTCTCTGTTTTCTCCAGTTCATCTGAGAAATCCTCAATGCAGTTCTCCATGAGCGATTGATAGGACTGGTATAATAAATAATCGTAGTCCTTCCGGAGCGCATGAAGGCTATATGTTGAGATCACAAACATCAGTAGCAGGCAAAACGCAAGCAAAAAGACGATTTTCGAGCGCAGCGGTACATTCAGCAGGAATGTGTTCTGCTTTCTTTCATGCATTTTGAAACTACGAAGGGGGTTCTTTTCATTCATCATCATTCACCTCTTGGTTTTCAAAATAGCATGAATCCAGAAGCCTGTCAAACGAACGTCCTGAGCTGTTAAAGTTTCAAATATCTTTTTGCGTTTTCGAAGCACACGCCCTCCACGAGCGGCTTCAATGCGTACCCATCGTTCGGATAATCGCCGTCCTCGACCCATTGCCCGATCAGATTGCAGAAGATTCTTCGGAAATACTCATGCCGCGTATAGCTCAAAAAGCTTCTGCTGTCCGTCAGCATTCCGATAAATCGTCCCAATAGGCCCTCGTTTGCCAGCAACTTCATGTGCTTTTCCATGCCGTCTCTGTGATCCTGCATCCACCATGCAGGCCCGAGCTGTATTTTGGACGGGATCGTGTCATCCTGAAAGCTTCCAGCCAAATTGACCAGCGCCAAATCATCCCGGTCGTTGAGACTGAACAGGATCATTTTGGGCAGTACGTCTTTTGAGGCCAGCTTGTCCATAAAGGCACGGAGCGGAGCGGCGACCGGATGGTCGCTGACGGAATCGAAGCCGCTGTCCGGCCCTACCCGTTTGACCGCAGCAGAGTTTGCGCTCCGCAATGCCCCGAGATGTAGTTCCATCCCCCAGCCGCGCATATCATACTGTTCTGCCAGCCATGTCAGAAGCGTGGTTTGGAAGCGTTCCTCTGCCATGGAATCAACGTGCCCACCGTTCAGTGCACTTTGAAAAATTTGTTCAAATTCTTCTCTTCCGACCGGCAGGCCAGGCATCCGCTCAAACGCATGGTCGCTCAAAACACAGCCCGCGTCCGAAAACGCATCCATGCGATTTTTCAGCGCAGCATACAACATATCGATACTGTCAATTTGAATCCCGCTCCTCATGGAAAGACGCTGAATCTCCCCACGCCATGCAGGCTTTGCTATAGCCAGAACAGAATCGGGGCGGAAGGCTGGAACGATTTTTGGCGCAAAGCCCGCATCCGCACTCAATCGCGCATGATATGTGAGATCATCTGCCGGCCCTTCTGTCGTTACGATCGCGTAAACATTGGACTTTTGGATCAGTGCCCTCGGACTGTAGCCGCCCCTGCCGATCATTTCCTGCGTCTGCACCCAGATTTCCTCCGCCGTCTCCGGTGTAAGCGGAGATGTAATATGAAAATATCGCTGCAGCTCCAAATGCGACCAGTGATACAGCGGATTCCCAATCATGTACGGCATCGTCTGCGCAAAAGCCAGAAATTTCTCTTTGTCAGGTGCCGTTCCCGTAATGAACGCCTCCGCAATTCCATTGGCGCGCATCTGCCGCCATTTGTAATGGTCATACTGCAACCATAGTTCGGACAGATTTCGTGGCTCCCGATCCTCGCAGATCTCCTGCGCGGACAAATGGCAGTGATAGTCCAAAATCGGCATCCGTTCTGCATATGTATGGTACAAATGGCGCGCTGTTGCTGTCTTTAGGCAAAAATCGTTGTCCATGAACGGCTTCATGCGTCTGGTTCCTCCCCTTTTCCGCCGCAATCCACATATGCAGCAACCGGGCGGCAGTCCTCCTGATCAAGCTGCACCTTGCAGTCCAGAAGCTTTACATGTTCAGCGAAGCAGAATGTATATGCGCTTCCTGCTGAAAGGCCGTGGCAGTCATATTCAGGATACGCTGTTCCGATCGGCTGCGGACGATCCGGCCGTTCTGTTCTCCCGCCTGGCAGATTGAACTCGCACTGAGAAAACGTAATATTTTTTACCGGCTGCTCAGGGCTCTGTCCGATCACCATCGTTTCTCGGATATCCTTTGTAAAGCTGAACGGGTACGGTCTCTCAAAATGAATCTCATGGAATTCAACACCGTCAATCGTGCTTGCCCTCTGCTCGTGCGTCCCTCTCGGGCATCTGCCGCGTTTTCCGACGACAACATATATCGGTGCGCCAACGTCCGTCATATCGATCTGGTCGAACCGGACATTTTCCACAGCAGCGCCGTCGACCGATTCCAGCGAGATCCCGCACCGGTTCACATTTTTTATCGTGCATCGCTGAATGACTGCATTTCGGAAGCTGTAATAGGTATCAGTTCCAAATTTAATGCCGCTCGCCAGAGACTGGATCATCAGATCTGAAACAAAAATATTTTCACAGCCCAGAATGTCCGAGGATTTCAGGCACAACCCATCATCGCCTGCCATGATCCTGCATTTCCGGATCGTCATATCAACGCAATCCACAGGGTCGATCCCATCTCTGTTCGGCGTATTCATACAGTCAAGATCAAGATGCTCCATGAACACGTTTCTGCTGGACAGCGGCACTACAGTCCAGAACGCCGCATTTTTAAAGGAAAGATTGTCAATGCGGACATTTTCGCAGTATGCGGTGTAGACCGCGCAGGGGCGGGAGTCGTTTTCACGGTCGTTTTTGGGGTCGTTCATTTTAAAGCGGTACAGGCCGTTTCCGTTTATCGTGCCGCCGCCTGTTATTCGAATATTCCTTGCATTTTCTGCGTAAAGCAGACTCCGCCCAAGCTGGCGGGCCGCGCACAGACTCTCGCCTGGCGTGTACAGCGGATATTGGCTGTGATCCTGCGTGCCGATCAGTTCCGCCTCCGTATCAAGGAAGAATGTTGTATCAGAGTAGATGCGCAGCGAACCGGTAAAGAATGTTCCGTGCGGCAGATACACAGTCCCGCCCATGCACGCAGCGTCATTCAGCGCCCGCTGGATCGCTTCCGTGTCGAGTGTCCGCCCATCGCCTGCCGCGCAGTATGGTGCCTGCGTTACATCATAGAGCTTTCCCGGCGGCAGCAGATGTCGTGAAAAGGTATCTGTATCCGAAACCTGGATTGAAGAAACTAGCAGGTCATCTGTATCCGTAAAGAATCCAAGCTGCGCAGCGTCATCTGTTTTTGAAAGCAGCGGAAGCCCGTCCGCTCTTTTCGCGCCGTCGACCATCACCGCATATGTGCAGGTATTCGTGTCTGCGACGATCTGGATCTCATACCAGTTGTGGCAGGGATAGTAGAACCAGCCGCCATGCGGGTCAAAGATCTGCTCCCACCGGTCTCCGTTGGAAACATACAGGTTGTTATAATACATTGCCACGCGGGCAAGCAACTCTCCACGGCTGTTCCTGAGCTCAGGCAGCAGGGCAAATCCGTCTCCGCATACCTTCACGCGCGTTTCAATCCGAACAATGCCGCTTATCGGTTGGAACGGATAGAGCACCCACGCCTGCTTCTTCCCATGTATCCGCAGTCCTTTGCACGCGGGAAATGCGTCAGCCGCGAACTCCGCTGCGTCTGCATGCGACGTTCTGAGCAGCTTCGGGAGTTCTTCAAAATGATCCTCGACCACATAGTCCTCTGTTTCGTCGCGCAGCGATAGAAAATCAACCTGTCCGCACGCGCCTTCCATCGTGCAAATCGAGAAGTCCGCTATTTTGTCCTCACTGCAGGTCACATGGCACTGAAGGCGGCTATTGATCCAGATCTCGCTGCGTGCCGCTGCAGGATCCCGTTTGATCTGGATCTGGTACGTACCATCCGTGCTTTTTGCCAATACCCGCTGCTGTGCCGGAAGACGGATCTCCTGCGGCGTTATGCACAATTCGACGCCGCAGACGTACAGCCTGCTCTCGCCGTATACAGCGGTGAAGCTGGTCTCAAAAACATCTTTTCCGGTTGTCTGCGTTTTCCGATACAGTCTGGAGTCTGCGCCCAGATACAGATACTTCCGCTGCGGTGCGCTTCGATATGTCCTGACGCCTCCGGTCCCGTCCATGCAGAAGTCCTGCGGGCAGGTTCCATCTTCCAGGTGGTTGAAAGTCTCATAAAAATACCACTGATACGACCGTTTCTGATACGGCTCCAGCGTCACCGGAACTTGTGCCGTATCATAATGGTGTTCCGCATATTCCCGGCTGGTCGGAAGCGCAAAAACGATATAGTGGTTGTACGGACCCTTGAATCCCGGAATGTGAACCTGCGCACCGGACGCATACTTTCGCAGGAAGATCCGGTAAACGGTGCCATCCGTGCTCGTCAGAACGTCGCCGCTGTCCTGAAACTGTTCCAGAAAATCCGGCACACAGCGATCATCCAGCGCAGCATACACAACGGCATCCTGCTCAACGTAGAAATCGACCTCCTGCTTGTCGTCAAAGCCCTCCGCATTGGAATTGTAGGTTCTGATATAGGGAACGCCCCTGTATTTTTCGGGAAGCTGCGCAACCTGCGCCTCGGAATTTGTATACAGCCGGCTTCCGGGCTGAAGATCGGGCCATACGCCATACCAGCCGCTCGTATCCCACGGCGCAACGAACCGGCTGATCACCGGCTTTCGCGGAAAATTGTCTATGTGCTCGTTTCTCATGTTTTCTCCATCCATATGTTTTATCCCTTCAGGCCCGTTGTTGATACACCCTCTGTCAGGAACCGTTGCATTGTTGCAAATATCACAAAGATCGGAACAAGTGACAGCGTCGCCATTGCGAACATTGCGCCGTAGTCCGACTGCGATGTGACGTCGCAGAACAGCTTCAGTGCAAGGCTTGCCGTATATTTTTCTGTCCGCCGCAGATAAAGCAGCGCTCCCATATAGTTATTCCAGTTATTGATGAACGAAAAAATAGCGACTGTCGCAAGGGCTGGCTTGACCAGCGGTAAAATGACATAATAGAACGTCTGATAGAACGAGCAGCCGTCAATTCGCGCGGCTTCATCCAGCTCGCGCGGAATACCGCCCATGAAATTCGAGATTAGATACACGAAAAAGCCGGAAATTGCAAAGAAAAACGGAACGGTCAGCGGTGAATATGTATTGATCCACCCGAGCTTGTTATACCAGAGGTACTGCGGGATCATCAGGATCTCTCCCGGGAGCATCATTGTCAAAAGAACCAATGCGAACAGGAACTTTCTGCCCTTAAAGCGGAGGCGTCCCAGTGAATAGGCGACCAGCGTCGTTGAGATCACAGTGCCGGCCGTTGCGACCAGATCCACAATCAGGGTATTGAAAAAGAACGTGCCAAATGACGTTTTTGCGAAGCCCTTCCAGCCATTTACGTAGTTTTGCAGCGTAAAATGTTCCGGGATGAGCTTTGACGCAGTCGAAAAAATGGTATTTGTCTCTTTAAAGGAGCTGCACACCATCCAGATGAGCGGATACACCATCAGAAGGGCCAAGGCCGCTACAAACAGATGATACAGGATCTTTGGATATTTTTTCTTTGCCTTGCGCTGCTTCTGCACGTCAGTATCCTCCTTCATACACCCAAAGCTTCTTCGTTCCAAACAGGATACCTGTCAGGATCGCAATAATCGCGATCATGATCCAGCCCATTGCGGACGCATATCCCATGTTGTTGAACTTGAACGCCTGGTTGTAAAGATATAAAACATAGAACAGGGTCGAATCCATCGGCTTGCCCGCCGTGATGATCTGTCCCTGTGCAAACACGAGCATTCCGTTGATCATCTGCATGATCAGATTGAAAAAGATTGTGGATGTGAGCAGCGGAAGTGTGATCGTGAAAAACTGCTTGACCGGGCCTGCTCCATCCACACGCGCCGCTTCATAAAGCTCCTGCGGGATCTGCTTCATTGCAGACAGGAAAATGAGCATGGATGAGCCGAACTGCCAGACGGACAGCAGGATCAGAACCCAGATTGCCGTGCTTGGCGAGCCGAGCCATGAGATATGGGTTCCAAAGATGTGATTGATCACGCCGTCATTGCCGAACAGCTGCTTCCATAAAACCGAGACTGCAACAGACGCGCCCATGATAGACGGAAGATAGTACATCCCTCTATAAATAGGCGTCAGCTTTGTCGAGCGCAGCAGCAGCAGGGCGACAAGTAGCGAGAAGATCAGCTTGAGCGGAACAGAAAAGAAAGCGTATTTCAGCGTTACCGTCAGGGATTTCCAGAATTTCGGGTCGTTGAACAGATTCTTAAAATTTTCAAAGCCGATCCATTTTGCCGGGCTCAGGATGTTATAGTCACAGAACGAAAAATAAAGCGACATGAGCATCGGTACGACAATGAACACAACAAACCCGATTATGAATGGAGCTGCAAAAAAATAGCCAGCAGTGGACTCCTGATTCAGCCACATCCGAAGCGATGTTTTTCTTCTTGGCATTATAAACTCCTTATTTTTATCATTTCGTTTTAATGAAATGCCGGAGAGAATCGAACTGTATTCCGATCATCTCCGGCATTTCTATTTTATTTTAGAAACAGATCGCCGCAGCAGCTTATGCTTTACCTGCCGCCATAAGAGCATTGCCCTCTGTGAACAGCCGTTCCGCAGCTTCTTCCGCACTGATGGAGCCGTAGTACATACCTTCTTCCAGCTCATCGATCAGTGCACGGACTTCCGCAGCGCCATTGCCGCCGGTCGGGTTCGCCTTAGAACTTTCCGGAACTACAACATCAAGTTCATAGTTAAAAACTTTTTTCGTCGATTCGTCCAGTTCGGGAGTAACGGCAGCAGCTGCCTCTGCATTCAGCGGTACGCCCATTTCGCCGAGCATGATTTTCTGCACATCAATGGAATTGATCCACCAGTTCAAAAGCGCAACGGCTTCGTCCGGATGCTCTGTATTGATTCCGATACCCCATACCATGTTCGCAAGCATATAATTCGACTTTGCCAAGTCACTTGTCGGCCACGTAATGAGATCAAGTTCGACACCATCTGGGCACGGTCCCTGCACAAGCGGAAGTTGGTTTGCATTCCACATACAATTCCACGTTGCGCCTGTCACAATTGGCTGCTGGGCAGAATCTCCGCCAGCGCTGACCCATGTCTCATAGTCGATCAGCCAGCCTTCGCTGCGGCCGCGTTCCATCAGTTCAAAGTACGGAAGCAGATCCTCCGACGAATCGGCACCAAGTCTGCCATCGTCATAAAGCAGCTTTCCGTCTGCACGAAGCAGATACTCAATAAACATTTCAGGGTTATTGATTACTGTCTTTAGTCCCGTTTTTTCATAGATTTCTGCACATTTTTTACAAAAGTCCTCAATGGTCATACCATTTTCGACTGTAATTCCCGCAGTCTCCAATGCAGTCTTATTATACTGCATCGCTGGTCCGCTGTAGCCTGCACCAATTGCATAGATTTTTCCATCATTCGCACGTCCAGATTCCAGAATGGTCTCAGGAATCTGACTGACATCCAGCGCGCCACTCTCAATGTATGGAGTCAAATCGAGCAACTGATTACTGCCTGCGAATTGATTCAACCACAGCGATGCTGACAATAACCACATATCCGGCAGATCGCTGGACGCAGCCGCAGTTGCCATCGCGGTATAGTGATCGCTGAAGTTATTGGTGGCAGTGCTGAAGGATACGTTCGGGTTCAGCTCGCTATAGAGATCGAGTGTTTTCTCGATCCGCTCATTACGGGCCGCGCCGCCCCACCATGCAACAGAAAGCGTCATCTCCTCAGGCGCTTCTTCGCTTGCAGGAGCGTCGCCGCTCGGCTCCGCAGTGTCGGTAGTCTCTGTTACGGTTTCGTCGGGCTTCTGGTCTTCTGTCGTGTTTTCCTGTTTCGCGCTGCAGGCAGCCAGGGCAAACAGCATCGACAGGCACAACAGGATTGCTAAAATTCGATACGCTTTTTTCATGTTCTTCTCCTTTCGTTTTGCAGGACTGCACGTCCCGTCTGCATAATTATGATATCAGGCACTGTTCCTGGCCACAACACAAAAATCCGACATGAAATTCCACAATTCCTATGTATTTTGGTCACATTGTTCGATATATACAATTCTCCGCCTGCATTTTTGTGCACAAAATACAGGCGGATTGCAATGATTCATCATTCCACGCCTCGCGGCGCGTGTTTTTATACTCTTATAATTTCTGAAGCTCTCTGCTTACTTCTTTCAGCAGCTTTGGGATCTCCAAGCGCTGCGGACAGTGTTCTTCGCATTGCCCGCAGCCCACGCAGCTGGCTGCATTCCCTCGTCCGCTCGTAACATTGCCATAGTAATTCAGCGCAACATGATCCTGTGTTTTCGGGAACTTCATATAATTATTATACAGTTTGAAAATTTCAGGAATCGGGATCTGCTGCGGGCACCCGTCCGTACAATAATGGCAGCCCGTGCAGCCAATCGTATTCGCTTTGCGGAGCAATGACACAACCTGATCCAGCACAGCCCGCTCTTCTGCATCCAGCGCATGGAACTCCTGCATATATCCTACGTTATCAGCGACCTGTTCCATGCTGCTCATTCCGCTCAAAACAATCATCACGTTTTCCAGCGACGCCGCATAACGAATCGCCCAGGATGCAGCAGACGCACGCGAATTATGGGTCTTCAGAAGCTTCTCAGCTTCTTCCGGCAGAGCGGCGAGGCTTCCGCCTTTGATTGGTTCCATGACGATAACCGGCTTGCCGTAACGTTTGCATACATCGTAACAACGATGTGATTGGACGGCACAGTCCTCCCAATCAAGATAATTCAGCTGCAATTGCACGTACTCAATTTCCGGATGCCGGTTCAAAATGGTCTCCAGCAGCTCGGCGTTATCATGGTAAGACAGTCCGATATGCTTCACGCGCCCCTCTGCCTTTCTTTGACCCAAAAACTCAAAGGCATGCACAGCTTCGGCGTGCTGATAGTTTTTTCCGCCAACGTTATGGAGCAGATAATAGTCAAAATACTCCACGCCACAGCGGTGCAGTTGCTCATTGAATATCGGAAGCAGCTCCCGCTCCTCCGGCTTTTCATATATCGGCAGCTTATCTGTGATCGTGTAACTCTCCCGCGGCCAGCGTTTCGCAACTGCCGCACGAAAGGCCGCTTCGCTTTTCTCTCCATGATAGTAGTATGCTGTGTCAAAATAGGAAAAGCCGGAGTTCAAATACAGATCTACAAGCGGCACAACCTTAGACAGATCAATGGACGAAGAATTCATCGGCTCCAATGTCGGCAGTCTCATCAATCCAAAGCCCAGTTTTTTCATAGCATCCCCCTATGGCGTAAAACCCTGTTCGGCAGCACACAGCACCGTTGAGTATTGGTCTGCTCAACCGATCATTTTGTATCAAAATTAAACTCTGGAACGCTTGAAATCCCGCCGGGCTTCGTCGTGGAAAGTCCTGCGGCTTTGCAGGCAAAGGATACGATCTCACGCAGTTCCGCTTCTGTCAAATCCTCCGGAGCTTTCCCGGTCTGAAGCAGCTTCCACACGGCGCTGCCGCCGAAAATATCGCCAGCACCGGTCGTATCAACGACCTTGATATTTTTCAGGCTGTCCACATGACCGCTTGCTTTGCGGTTCTGGAACCAGCAGCCATCCGCGCCGCAGGTCACAAATACAAGCTTCGCCGGGAAGTGGTCAAGGATGTACTGCGCACTGTCCTGCGCGCCGAGGTCGAACAGGAATTTCACTTCTTCATCGCTGATCTTGACCACGTCGGCGTGGTCAAGGCCCCATAGCATCTGCGTCTTTGCGTCGTCGAGGTCTTTCCACAGCGGCTTGCGTAGATTCGGGTCGAAGGTAACAAGCTTGCTGTGCGCCTTTGCATACTCCACAGCGCGATATGTCGTGCTTCTTGCCGGTTCGTCGGTCAGAGAAAGCGTGCCGAAGTGGAACACGCGCGCCTCGTCGATGATGGAAAGGTCCAGCTCGTCGAAGCGAAGCTGCGTGTCTGCGCCGGGCTTGCGCGTGAACGCAAATTCGCGGTCGCCGTTTTTGTCCAGCGTGACGAAGGCCAGCGTCGTGAAAACATCGTCGGATGCGACAAGTCCTTTCGTTTCGATCCCAGCCTTGCGGAGTGTATCGGTCAGCAGCTTCCCGAACGTGTCCGTGCCGACCTTTCCGAGCAGCGCGGCTTTTCCGCCAAACTTGGCAATCGCAGCAAGAAAGTTTGCCGGGGCACCGCCCGGATGCGCGGCCATCGTCGGATAACCGTCCGAGTCGGTCGCTTGTGTCGTAAAATCGATCAGCAGCTCACCGAGCGCAACAACATCATACATACTCATTCCTCCGTGATTGCAATGCTCCATGTGTTTTCGTACTCCGCTCCCGGCGCAAGGTGAATCAGATCGCTCTTGCAGCTCAGTTCCTCCACCACGTCCTGCCGCGATGGAAGCGACGACCACGGCTCGATGCAGACATACGGCGCATCTGTGTGCGGCATATGCCAGATACCGAGATACGGCATCTGCGGATAGGTCACGGTGACGGAGCGGTTTGATTTGGCAGCGCAGAGCGTCACGCGGCGCGCCATATTTTTCAGCACGATGGCATCGTCATCAAACAGGTCGTGCCTTAACCGGATGGTCGTGCCGTTTTCCAGTGGATAGCGGGTATCGTGACCGTTCAGGAAGCAGGCTTCTGTGAAGCCGACGCGATCCGGCTCACAGGCGTGCGAAAAGCGCAGCTCATAGTCCTCAAATGCCGTGCCTTCAGCCAGCGGGACACGGAAGCCCGGATGCCCGCCGATGCCGAACGGCAGCTCTTTTTCGTCCTCATTGCGGACAGAATAGGTCACGTTGACCGTCCAGCCGCGCAGTGCATAGCGCACCCGGAAGGTGAAGCGGAACGGATACTGGCGCAGTGTTTCCGGCGTTTCGTGCAGGCAGAGCGTGACAGAATCGGCAGACTGTTCTTCGACGGAGAAAACGGAATCCTTTGCGAAGCCGTGAATGTCCATCGAATAGCGTTCGCCGTAGAGCGTATAGCTGCCGTCCGTCAGGCGCGCAACATACGGGAACAGCACCGGCGCGCGGTCACGCCAGTATTTCGCATCGCCGTTCCAGAGAAACTGCGTGCCATGTCTGGAGCGCAGCTCCATCATCTGTGCGCCGAGCAGATCGACGCATAGGGTCAAATTTTCATTTTGCAGCTCGATCATGGCTCAGTCCTTCGCCGCTGGATACTCGTTGCAGAGCAGACGGTACGGGGCTTCGTCTTCTTCGATCTTCGGGAAGCGACCCACAGGCGGATTGAAGCGGTTGTCGGTGTTGTCATCGTTGCACTGGCTGACCTCGCCCAGCAGAACAGCGCCGGTACCGGGTTCGACCTCAAAATCGTGATACATATACTGCTGGATATGGATGCTCTCGCCCGGCGTGAGGCGCACCTGCGTCCCGGCGGGCACTGTGTAGGTCCTGCCGTCGCAGTGGACGGTCACATCGGATTCCTTGTCAATGGACTCGTCGGGCAGACTGTTGTAGACGCGGATGAGAATGTTGCCGCCGCCGCGGTTGATGATATCCTCCGTCTTGTACCAATGGAAGTGATTCGGGGAATACTGCCCCTCTTTCATGTACAGCAGCTTCTCGGCGTAGACCTTGGGATACTTGTCCTGCATCGCACGATTGCCGTTTCGGATTGTGATGAGCGACATGCCGACCTTGTCAAAGTCGCCGAGACCGTAGTCCGTAATGTCCCAACCAAGCATACAGTCGCGGACCTCGTCGTATTCATGCCCCTTGGTTGTCCATTCCTCCGGCGTAAAATTGCAGAACGGCGGCAGGTAGCAATGCTCGCGTGCACACATGGCTTCGAGCTCTTTGAGTGCTTTGTTGATTTCAGAACGCTTCATAATTTCCTCCCCTATCCAATTCCAACGTACAAATCTCAAATGGAGCCAGTTCGATCTCCACAGAATCTGTTTCCTCCGCAAGCAGTCTCTGCCTGTTTTCCAGCATATCGCACAGCCAAACCTGTGCAACCTTTTGCGGGAACCGAAGCTGCGTTTTCGTCCGGCAATTTTCAAATTCATATAGCCGCAGGATCTGCGTATCGCGATCCTCCGCTTTTTTGCAGACGTCGACCATCACGTTGCGTGCATCACAGCGGACAAGCGCGTACTCCTCAGGCAGCTCGCCGCCTGCATTTTCAGAGTGAAGAACGACCATCGGATTATTGAGCGCATAGGCTTCCTTTACGATACCGCTCTCCTGCCATGTGCCCATATGCGGATACACACTGTAGACGGCGTGGTGCGGCTCACGGTCGGCGCTGGGGTTCGGATAGAGTCCGCATTTGATGAGGGACAGACCGACCGTATTTTCTTCCACGCTCACACCGTATTTGCAGTCGTTCAGGAACGCTGCGCCATAGCCGCCTTCGGACACATCCATCCATTTGTGGTAGCAGACCTCGAACTTTGCCTGATCCCATGAGGTATTGCGGACGGTCGGGCGCTTGACATTGCCGTACTGAATTTCATAGGTCGCCTCGGTGCTGTTGAGCTCCAGCGGGAAAAGCGCCTTGAGGAAGAGCTGATCCTCCTTCCAGTCGGTATCGAACACGAAGTCTACGCGCGGAGTGCTGCAGTACGCATAGATGGTCTCCTGAATTTCGGTGTCCAGATACCGCCAACGCAGCCGCAGCGCACAGCGATACGGTCCAGTCTCGAGCACCTCGGCAGAAAGAAGCGTTTCGATCGCCCAGGCTTTTTCACGGTAGTAATCGAAAAGGTTCCAGTTGTCATATTTGTGCGGCTTGTCCTCATACGTCATCAGGACATTGCCGCATTTGCCGTGCTGCAAAAGCTCGCGCTCCGCGACCCGGTCATACCAGGATGCGATCTGCCCCTTTTCGTTCAGACACAGATGCGCAAAGGGCGTGACGATCTCCCGGTCGCTGATTTGCAGTTCACCGAAGGCAGGCGCACTGTCGCGCAGACGCTTCCAGCCCTTGGCTGGAACTGCCTCTGCCCACGCAAGATACTTGCCGTCGGCAGTCCTTTGCACATTTTTGCGTCCTTTCGCGCGGTCAAGCTCGGCAAAGCCGCTCACGCTCTGACCGTTCGGGTTCCAGACGACCGTACCGCCGATGCGGTCCGTCAGCTGCTGAAGGCGTTTATCTGTCTCCTCCATGGTCAGCTGGGAAAGACGCGCATATTCACGCTTGGAGTCCTCGTAGACCTGCCGGATGGAAGAGCCGGGCAGAATATCATGGAACTGGTTGCGCATCAGGATCTCCCAGCCCTCCTGCAATGCCGCCGAGGGATACTCTGTACCGCAGAGCAGGCTTGCCGCCGAAGCCCATGCTTCAAGATTCAGAAGCGCAAATTCACCTCTGCGGTTGCTGCGCTTGTTGCGCGCCATGCTGGTGTAGGTCGCGCGATGATATTCCAGATACAATTCGCCTGACCATATAGGTACGTTTTTTTCCGCAACATTCTCAGCAAGCTTGTCAAAAAACTCCCGCGCAGTCGCCGGTTTTGTGGTCGGGCAGCCGGGAATGCCGTATGCCAGACGGCGCTGTGTTTCCAGCATCTCCGCCGTCGGACCTCCGCCGCCGTCGCCATACCCGAAGGAGCAGAGCACCTGATTGTTCAGCTCCTTCTGCTGATAGCGCTGCCATGCGCCCTTGATCTGGCAGGGGTTGAGATAGCCGTTATAGTTGGTGGTGATGGCGGATGTATGCTCATTGTTCGTCTTCAGACTGCGCGTTTTGGATACATAATCGCGTGTCGGGATAAAATGGGACAGCACCTTTGTTCCGTCGATCCCCTTCCAGTAGAAGGTGTCGTAGGGGATCTTGTTGACCTCGTTCCAGCTGATCTTCGTGGTCATGAAATAGTGCACGCCGCATTTTTTCAGGATCTGCGGCAGCGCTGCGCTGTATCCAAAAACATCGGGAAGCCAGAGGATCTGCGCGTCCTTTCCGAACTCTCGCATGAAAAATCGCTTGCCGTACAAGCATTGGCGCACAAGGCTCTCGCCGGAGGACAAATTGCAGTCCGGCTCAACAAACATCGCGCCCTCGATCTCCCAGCGCCCCTCGGCGACACGCTCCTTGATCTGCTCATAGATCTCCGGTGCGTTTTTCTTGACATAGAGATAAAGCTGCGGCTGGCTGGACATGAATTTGTATTCCGGATAGCGGCGCATCAGCTCCAGCACGGTGGAGAAGCTGCGTACCGCCTTGTCTTCGGTCACGGAGAGCGTCCAGAGCCACGCGATGTCGATGTGCGTATGCCCAACGCAGAGGACGCACGGACCGTCATTTCTCGTGTGGGTGTAAAACTTCTCCCGCAGGAACGCGCGCGCAGTCTGCACACTTGCGTGGAACGCTTCATTTCCGGGCCTGCGCAGATCGAGCAGATTGACCGCCTCGTTCAGCGTCTGGATAAGGCGGATATACTGTGTGTCGTCCTGATCCAGCAGGCACGCGGTCTGCCATGGTACGAGCAGGTCATAATACAGCCCCTCGATCTCGCGGTCTACGGTGCGCAGAGAGGCGTCAAATACCAGATGAAAGTTCTGCACGCCGGTATAGGCGGAAAGGAAAACAGAAAAGCACTCGCCGGGCTTTGCACACTCGGTGAGCGTGAGCTCGTGATGGTTGACATCGAAGCCCTGCCGCAGTTCGCCGTTTATGTATACGCTGAACTGCGGATTCGTCGCATCCCACTGCCCCTCGCAGCCGGTGAGCAGCGAGAGCTCCGCCGGATGCCCCGCGAAGGTCTCCGGGAGCGTGAGGTCGGCGGCGAAGGCGTAATATTCGCAGTCGCCGCCCCAGATGCCGTCCGCGGGAATTGTACTCCAGCCAGAGCGGGACTCGGAAGGGGTGGGGCGCTGTTCGCCGGTCGTGCGCAGCATTTTCCAGCCTATTGCAAGGACTGTTTCAGGATAACGCAGCAGCGACAGCTGCCGCAGGATCTCACCAATTCGTTCTTCTGTGAACATCTTTCTTACCTCTATTTTATGATTTGAGCCTACACTAACACCGGATCATAAAGAAGCTTCCACTCAAACTCGTACTTTCCATACGTTAACTCACATTTTCGTGTCTCTGAGGCGGCACATTCTGGAACGAAGAGCGTCGCTGTTGTTCCAAACGGAACTGCCACATCTACATGCACGGTCTCCTTCGCTCTTTGCCAGTGCAGCTCTATTTTTCCGCGGGGGGAGTCGAATGAGCAGTCCAGCTTTTTGGGCAACAATGACGGCACAATTTCAAAGTGCTTCCACCCAATGTCATCCGCTGGCTGGCGAAGCCCTGCGATATAGCGGTAAAGAATGGCCGAAACATGCGAGAACATGAAGTGATTGTGGGAGCCGCCGAGATTCCAGCATTCTGTCAGTGTTGTGCAGCCATTCTCCGCCAGATAAAGGTAGCTCGGATATGTATTTCCCGAAAGCATTCGATACAGTTCTTTTATATATCCCCGTTCTCCCAGACTTTCCATGACATATCGCGAACCAAGAATACCAAAGTCAAGATGCCAATCATTCGTCCGGAGCCGATCGACCAGACGCTCCGCCAGCTTCTGATCTTCCTCCGCGCCAAGCATATGATTATAGAGGACGCATCCATCCGATGTCTGGCAGTCTCCCGCAACCTCGCCCGCTTCATTCAAAAATCTGTTGAGGAACGCACGCTTGATCCGGGTACATTCGTCCGCAAACGGATTTTCACAGCCCATGACAGCGGACATCTTGCCGATCATGACTGCCGTTTCATAAAAACAGGCCGTATCTGTAAGCGCGACCGGAGCACGGAACGATTCCATATTCACGGAAACCGCCGGGCCATCAAAGGGTGCGCACCAGTCCCCGATTCCATAATTCACGATCTCATTGACAGCCATCGATTTCATAAACGAGAAATGGCGGCAAATATTCGGATAATAACGCTCAAGAATACGGATATCCCCTGTCTGCCGGTAGAGGTACCACGGAAGACGCGTAAAGACGAGTGCCCAGTCCGGGCCGTTGCCCCAGTTGTAGCCCCACCCTGTAGAGGGGCAAACACACGGGAGTGCGCCGTCGACCCGCTGGCACGCACACAAATTATCCAGCCACTGCAGCAAAAAGCGTGCACAATCAAAGTTCAGCAGCATCTGTTCAAACGCGTATCCAATGTCGCCGATCCACGCGTTTTTCTCCCGGTGCGGATCATCTGTAGGTAATCCAACACTATTTGAGATCGTAGCCCAATAGCTCATGTTCCAAATTGTATTGAATCCATCATCCGAGCAATCGAACCTTCCGATCTGCCGGAAGTCTGTATGCATAACAAGTCCTGTCATATTGCTGTCCGCAACAGAACCGTTCACGCACGTCAATTCGACATAACGGAAGCCGTGATAGGTAAAGTGCGACGTCCACGTCTCAATACTGTCCGTGCCCTTTATGTAATGCTCAGTCTGGAATTCCCCTTCTTTTACAAAGCAGCGCAGATGGGTCTGATCTACATGCTCGCCATCCTTTGTAAGCTCCTCTGCGTACCGAAGGATAAAATGCGTGCCGGTATTTCCCGCTACGCGCAGGCGCACCTTCCCCGCAAAATTCTGACCCATATCGGCGATCATACGACCCTCTGCCGTGATTCTTGCCGAAACAGGTGTGATCTCCTTCGTGATACGGATCGGGTCATCCTCCGCCGCGCGAAGCGCTCCGCCAGGGCTGCGGACACGGATTGCAGGCGTCCACGTCCAATGATTTGCTTCCCCCGATACCCATTTCGGATCTTCTTTTCGTGCATCGTACCACTCTCCGCTTCGGATCGCGTTGAAAACGATCGGGCCGTCCCTTGACACGGACCATGCCTCGTCTGAGCCAATGCATTCGGTCGATCCATCCAGATACTCGATATGGATCTCGCATAACAGCTTCGGAGCAGCACGCCAACTGGCCTGCGGGGTATTCCATTCATCCTTCGTAAAGCAGTTGTACCACCCGTTTCCCAAAACGACGCCAACAGCTGCATAATCCTTTTGCGTCAAAAAAGACGTGATATCATATACGCGGTAGAGTGCAAATGCATCGTACTTTGTGTATGCGGGCTCCAGAAGCGAATCACTGACCGGCGCATTGTCAACAAATACCTCGTATAGACCCAATCCGCAAATATACATACGAGCACTTTTGACAGCCGCACCGAGTCCAAACTTCCTGCGCAAATACAACGCGGGCGCGTCATTGCGGTCGAGACGGATCCCCGGAGCGCTGATCCATTTTGCCGTCCATGCCTCCCTGCATTTACCGGTTTCAAACCAGCAAACCTCGCTGTCAACGCAATTTCCGTGCATATCCCACAGCGTCAGGATCCAATCGTATCTTGTCCTTGGCTTCAACTGCGACCCCGCATAACAGATCAGCGAAACATTTGGCTCATTTATAACACCCGAATCCCATACGACCGCCTGCGGGGAGCAACCGCAAGCATCTTTACACATAACGCAGATCCGATAACTGCTTATTTCGACCGCTTCCGCGCTGCATGGCTGCACTCTCCATGAAAAATCAGGCTGTGAGTCCAAACCAAGCGGATTCGTTTGCCCACAGCAGCGGCAATCCGTAATTTCAAACAGCTTCTTTGACACGCAAAATACCTCCCAATATAATACTGTCTACGTTCTATTGTACGGAATTACCTTTTCATGAAAAGGCAAAAAACCGACTAATATAGACACTTTTTCTTTAGAAGTATATATCGTGCCGGAATCACTTTGCTGGGACAGTATGCCGCGCCTTCCGCACATACGAAAAACAGGCTCCGCCCAACCCAAGATAATTGGACGGAGCCAAAACAGCTTATCCTTGTTTTGTTTTCTGAATCGTTACATGGAAGCCGTCAGGTTCATCACCATGCAATTTGATCTCCTCGGGAATTCTTAAAAGGAATTCGCCAATATCTTTATTCCAGTCCACGTAAATTACACCAAACGGCGTCGGAATACTGCCGCGGCACCAGCGCAGACCCGTATTCGGGAAGCAGAACGAAACGTCTTTGAAGCCCTCAGACTCTCGCCGGATACCCAGCAGATATTTCTGCATCAGCATCGCGGGCGCAGTAGACCATGCGTGGCAATAGCTTCTGGTTCGGCTGTTTTCGTAGAAGCCGGGGAAAACCTCCCAGCAGGTCGTTGTCTCATAGCGGAGCATCTCGCCCCAGCGGTGCTTTATGTCCTCCATGATCGGGTCGCAGACACCAAGCTGCGCCCACGCCTCATAGAGGTAGTACAGCATAAACGGCGAACCGACATCCAGAAAATCCACAGGCCTGTTTTGCACATACTCCGTGACAAGCGCACGGCGCTCCGGCTCCTCAATGGCGTGATAGAGCAGCAGGAGCATATGCGTCTGGATGCTAAACGTCTTCGAAAGTCCCGTCTCCGGGCTCCAGCTATCGCGGTACGCCTTGCGCGTATCGTCCCACAAGACCTGCGAGAGATAGCGCCGCAGAAGCTTCGCGGTGTCGGTAAATTTCTGCGCGTCGGCCTGCTTTTCCTGCATTTCGGCAAAGCGCGCCGCGCAGTCGAAGCAGTAGGCAAGCAGCCCCTGATATGCTGTGCAGACACAGTAGTCGGAGATATCCAGAGCGGCCCAGTCGACCAGGTTCCACGAGCGCGTCAGAATTCCTCCATCCGGTGTGAGCAGCGACCGGTAATACTCCAGCCGTTCGCATACCGGGCCATACAGCTCACGCAGAATGCTTCTGTCGCCGGTCGCTTCAATATACTGCGCCAGCATCACGACCCAGTTCATCGTCCACATCGGGATCGGCGTGACCCAGTCCGTGGGGGTCAGCGCATTGCCGAGCGGCGTGGTGTCGGCGCCCGTTGCACCGAAAACCAGATTGTGCCGGATAAAGCTGTAATCACCGTAGAGATACGCATCGACAGCCGCACTGACCTGCGAATCACCAAGCCAGTACGCCTGCTCGTATGTGGGAGAGTCTGCGTAGGTGTCGGCTACACTGTCCTGCAGCGTCTGCTCACACATATTCCAGATGCGGTTAAGCTTTTCGTCGTCACACTCAAAAGAGCCCTGATTGGCCGTGGCGTAGACCTCGTGCTCCAGCCGGAACATACGCAGTTCGACGGGCGCATTCCCGTTTCCGCGGACACTGAGCATGGCGTAACGCATGCCCATCTTTGCAAGGAACGTGTACTCCTGCCAGCCCTCACGGCAGATATAGCGCGCACCGTTATTCAGCCCAATGGTGTGGTCGATCTCACCTCGGTACATGTTTTCAAATCCGTAGACATCGAGGATGGTCCCGGCGGGTGCCTTGATGCAGATATTGAGATAGCCCATGTACAGGTCGCCGAAATCCAGCAGAATCCGGCGGTAATCGCCGCATGCGGGCGGGTCGAAGCGCGTGACGGCGTCATTGCTCCACAGAACGCCGAGGTGCTTTTCTTGCACGGCATAGTCTGCCGCAATCTCCGCCAGACGGTTCAGCGACAGGATATACATATCCTCCATCGTATCCTCTGGCGCGATCCATTTGGGCGCACAGCCCGCTTCCGCAAGCTCCTGCATGCTCCGGCAGGCAAATATGCGCGTATCCTCCGGTGTCAGAAAATCGATGTCCCCGTAGATCGGGTGCTTTCCGTCCTGGATTGCGTGCAGCTCCGCTGTCGGCCCGAGCGCAAAGAAGTCGGATCCGCCGGACTGCGCTTTGACACGGATATCCTCCGGGAAGCGGAACTCAATGTGGCTGTACAGATCGTCATATTTACCGTGGATCTGCATCAGGAAGAAATTCTCCCCTGCGGTCAGATGCACCTCGACGTCGCGCGCCTTATCTGTGATGGGATAAACTGTATCACCGATGCGGAAGGTTCCGATGATCCCGTTCCATGTACGGTTCGGGAAGCTGATACGGCCGGTCTGTGCGCGGCCGCTCAGGATCACGCAGCCGAGGAACGCGTTGAAATTTGTCTCGTCGGCGTCAGTGCGGTCGGGGTAAAAGGCGCGGCGCGTGTTGACCGTGTAGACCTGGCAGCCCTTTTTGACATCCTCCACGCGCAGGACACGCCTGGGATAGACTTCTCTCTGATGCCGGGCGCGGATGGGAAGCGGCAGAAGCGTTCTGTTTTCCTTCGGCAAAACACGGGCTGCAGGCCAGCCGCGCGTGCGCGCGGACTCTGTGATCCAGCGCTGATCAAACAAACGTCCGTCATAATACTCAGCAAAGCCGAGATTCACATTGCGTTTCGGCGCGTGGGACACGAAGCCCGTGTCGCGGGCACAACGCGTCCCGCTGCCGGAGGCAGCCAGAACGTTTCCGTTCTGCGTCACGTCAAACAGCAGCCCGCCGTGCTCGGCAAGCGACTGATAGGTCGACCAGCCATAGCTCCAGACCTCGACGCGAAGCTCATTTTCCCCGCACCGCAGAAGCGGCGTCAGGTCATAGGTGTCGTAATAGGCGTATCCAGGCGTCGTGCGGGCGGGGCCGTGTCCAAGCAGTCGGCCGTTGAGCCACGCCGCATATCGCGTGACAGCAGTGATGCGCAGCGCACACGCCGTCTGCACGTCATCCGCCGTAAACTCTGCGGCAAAGCAGCCGCGTTCGTTTTCCGTGCAGACGCCATCCGAAAGCCAGATCCATGTTCCGTTCATATTAGTTCCTCCAAATGTCATTCCTTCGTCGAGCCTGCCGTCAGACCGGCAACGATCTGCTCGGAGAACAGGAAATAGATGATCAGAATTGGGACCAATGCGACCGTTACGGCGGCAAAGATCTTATCCCAGTTTTTCAGGAAATTGCAGGTATAGCTGTAGATAGCCAGCGTCAGCGTCTGCTTGCTCTTCTCTGTCAGGAAAACCATCGGCAGGAAGAAATCGTTCCAGATCGTGATGAACTGCAGCAGGCCGACCGTCGCGAAGACCGGCTTGGAGATGGGCACGACGATGCTTGTGAAGATTTTGAAGTCCTTCGCGCCGTCGATGCGCGCCGATTCGATCACCGCCTCCGGGAGCTGTGCAAAGAACTGATAGAACACCGTAAACGGGAACGAAAGGTTCGCCGCGTAGACCAGCGCGAGGCCGATGAAGCTGTTCGTCAGATGCACCCGGGAGAGCATCAGGTACAGCGGCAGGATACTCAGCTGCACCGGCATCATAAGGCCGATGAGCAGATATCCCTGCAAAAAGCCCTTGCCGCGGAACCTGTACTGCGCCATACCGTAGGCCAGTGTGGACGAAACGGCAAGCAGCAGCACCAGAGAAAGGCTGACCAACACAACGCTGTTGAGGATGTATTTCCAGAAGCCTTCCTCCACAAATACGCGCAGATAGTTGTTGAGCGTCGGCTCCTGTGGGAAGCCTATCAGATTGTTTACAAGCTCCAGCTTGGTCTTGAACGAGGAAATCACCGTGTCTCCGACAAGGAAGATCGTGATCAGCGAATACACGATCAGCAGTACGGACAGCACGGATTTGACCGTCCGGCTGCCGCGGCCCATGTTGAGCGTATTGTTTTCTCTCATACCGTCGCCTCCCTCAGTCCCGCATCCGCTTCAGGAAGTGGTTGGTCACCAGCCACGCAGTCAGAATGATGATGAGCATCACAACACTGATAGCCGAGCCGAAGCCGATATCCGTTGTTCCGTAATAGGTGCCGCCGAACGCGTAGCGGTAAAAGACCATCGCGATAAAGTCCAGTCGGTTGTTTACGCCGCCGGACGTGCCGACCAGCACATAGGGCAGACCAAACATCGTCATTGCATAGATCACGCTGAGTGTGATATTGGTCACGAGCGAGGCGCGCATATTCGGCAGAATGATGCTGAAAAAGCGCCGCCATTCGCCGCAGCCGTCAACGACGGAGGCCTCAACGATATCGTTTGAGATCGACTGCATATCAGCAAAGAAGATCATCGTGCCGGAGCTGGCGCACTGCCAGATCACGATCAGCACAAAAATCGGAAACATCAGTTTGGGATCGCCGAGCCATGACTGTGTATGGGATCTGCCGAAAAGCGCCTTGATGACTGTGTTCAGAACGCCCATATTGCCGTCGAACAGCAGCAGCGCGAAGAAGCCGACGATAGACGTGCTGAGCACGTACGGAAGGAACGTCATCGTACGGATGTATTTATGGCACGGAATTTTCAGATACAGAAGATACGCCGTAAAAAGCTGGATCGGCGTAATGATAAGCAGAACACAGAGCAGATAGATCAGGTTGTTCTTCAGAGCATTGAAGAATACGCCGGACATCCGCTCGCCAAAGAGCAGGTAGCGGAAGTTTTCAAGGCCGACAAATTTCATGGGGCCGATTCCGCTCCATTCAAAAAAGCTGTAGAAGATCGAGCATGCAATCGGAATGATCACAAGCAGCGTATACAAAAACAGTCCGGGCGTGATAAAACCGATATAAGCACGGTTCTGCCGCGCGCTCAGACGTGCGGGGGGTCTTTTCATAGTCTGGTGCCTCCTTTTCTCCCGGGGCGAAGCGCGGCAAGCGCACGGGAGCGAATATACGATGAGGGGGCAGACGCCCCCTCAAAGCAGTGCCTTCCGGCAATTATTTGCTGAGCATTTCCTCTTTGGTCAGGCAAAGCGCCTGCAGGGAATCAACAAAGTCCTGAACCGTCTTTGCACCCGTAAAGATCTTGCACTGATCCTCTTCCCAGACATTGCAGGGAGAATCGCCGGTACCGGCCTCATAGCCGAGAATGTCATAATAGCTGGTAGCCTGAACTGTGTAGCAGTTCTGCACATCGTTGACGACGGGGTTGTCGGAAACGATGGACGCAACGCAGGAGATAGAGCCCAGCGTGCCGAGCCATTTTTCCTGTCCCTCCTGGCTCGCAAAATAGTTTGCGAACGCAATCGCTGCCGCTTCGTTCTCTGTCTTGCTGGAAACACCGAGACCGCAGGAGCTGGTGGAGACAAACGGAATCTGACCGTCTTCGCACGGAATCTGGAACGCGCCAAAGTTCAAAGCAGGATTGTTTTCCTGGAAGGTCGAGATATTCCATGTACCGCCGATATACATGACAGCATTGCCGGTGGAGAACGCGAGACTGGAGCCCTGTCCGGTAACACCCGTCCAGTTATCGCCGAAGTAGCCTTTGTCGCCCCATTCGATCATCTTGTTGTATGCGTCGACAACACGCGGATCATTTACTGCGGCATAACCTTCTGTTTCGTATTCCTGAATCCAATCCAAATGTGTTGCCGCAAGGATCGGTTCCCAGATAAAGAGAATGTTCCAAGAGTCTGTTGCGCCAATGGCAATGGGAACATAGTCGGTCTGCGCAACTTTATCGAGAAGGTCTTCAAACTCAGAGAAGGTCTTGGGGATCGTCCAACCATTCTCTTCGAAAATGTCCTTATTGTAGAACACCGCTCGTCCGCCGGTCTCGGCAGTCGGCGTGGAGTAAATGCGCCCGTCGTCGGCGGTCACGAGCTTCATCGCGGACGTGCCGTCATAGAGACTAAAATCGACCTTATCCGTCAGATCCATCATCAGCCCCTGATCAACGTAGGCCTGATAGTTGGTCGTGGCCTTGCCGTTCGTCCAGAACAGATCCGGGCATTCGTTCGCCTGCATCGCCGTCTGGAGGAGGTTGTAATACTGATCACTGGTCTTGACGGAGTATTCGACCTCAACGTTGGGGTACTTTTCATGGAAGCCCTCAATCACAGCCTTGAGCGCATCCTCAAACGAGGAATTGTGCTCCCAGATCACGAGCTTGCCGCCGATCTCGCCGGTCTCACCGGCAGTCTCGGCAGGGGCGTCTGTTTTGGTGTTTTCCACCGGCGCAGTGGCAGAAGTGTCTGTGCTTTCAGCGGGCAGCTTGACCTTTTCTCCCGCGGCACAGGCAGCGAGGGAAAATACAAGAATGATCGCCAGAAGCAGTGTGAAAGTCTTTTTCATGAATCATTCCTCCTGTTTCATTGTCTTCCTTTCAGAAGCATCTCCAGCATACCAGAGCTGCTGGGCAAATACCATGAACTGCTTTTGGAGTTCCTTCATTATTTTCTGCCGTTTTGTGCAATGTGCCTATTTTTATAAGCACGTTTTTAAGATTTATGTACTTTTTTACTCTCTGTATGCCGTTTTCGGTACTCCCGGATTGTACAACCTTCAGTTTTTTTGAACAGGCGGAAGAAATAATTGACATTGGGTATCCCGACCAGTGCACCGATGGACTCCGTAGAGTTCTGTGTGGTCACAAGCAGGAGCTTTGCCTTTTCAATGCGCAGGGAATTGAGATATTGGACATAGTTCACGCCAAAGCTCTGCTTGAAATACTGGCTGAAATACGGTCCGCTCATGTGGAACACCGCCGCAACGTCGGTCTGCTGCAGCTCCTGCATGTAATGCTCGTTGAGATAGGTGCGGATCATATGCGGCAGATCCTGATGGCTGTCGACGTCTCGGATAGTCAGCTCAATAACCTGCGTCAGCCAGCGCGCAAGCGCCTGCATGGAGTCGATCCGGCTGATGGCGCGGTAGCTTGGATCCATGTCCCTTCCATAGGCGCGTGCGCGGTCGAGTCCGTAGTAAAACTCGCCGTGGCGCAGCATGGTCTGCGTGAACTGCATGACCGTCTCGCGGATCTGATCCGGCGCGGGCTTCTGCTTGGCGCAGGCGCCGAAAAACACTTCGAGCTGTGCCTGTGTTTTGGCGCGCCACATCGTGGTGAACGCATCCTCGTACAGAAATTCCAGCGCTGGGCATCCACGCTCGCCGGAGGCCGCCTGCAAAAACAGGTGGCTCTGCTCGTAGAAAAACGCGCCCTGTGCGCGCTCCTTCGCCTGCGCGATGCAGCGCGGGAGTTGTGCTGCATCCGAAAAGGCATCTGAACCGCCAGCAAAGCAGTTTTTATCCGTGTAAAGCCGGATACTTTCGCCGATCTCGCGGAAGCAGGCCGGCAGCCGCGCGCCGTCTGCTGCCGGAGTTAGCCCGATTAGTTCGCCGCTCTGGTCGATAAAGCAGCAGCCGAGCCGGTAGTTTTCCAGCGCCGTGCGGATGATCCCGCAGACAAGGTCGCGGTTGAGTTCGCTTCCGGTCGCGTTCGACAGCTCGCCCGCCCCCCGGAAGCAGAAATAAATTGCACGCGCACCCCCGCGCTCCGCACACAGCCGCGCGGCGCAGGCCGGAATGTCCTCCACTGGCTCCGGCTCCTGTGAGACAGCGCTTCGGCTTTCCTGCACAAGCTCCAGCAAAATCCGCGGCAGCTCCTTTTCATCAAGCTCATGCTTGAGGATATAGCGGCTTGCTCCGTATTCCATGGCCCGCTGTGCGTAGGTAAAATCATCATAGCAGCTCAGCACGACAAACAGCATCTGCGGGTATTTCTTCCGCAGCCGCCGCATCAGCTCCAATCCGGAATTGCCTGGCAGCCGAATATCCGTCAGCAGCACGTCCACCGGCGCCTTGTCCTGCCCGGTCTCCGCCTCTTCCGCAGAGGCAAATGCTCCGGCGACATAGATATCCGGCGACGATTCCAGACACATACGCAGTCCCAGCCGCACAAGCATCTCATCTTCCACGATCGCAACACGGATCATCGTTCTTCCTCCCCCTTTATGACAGGCAGCTCTATATGCACATGAACGCCTCTGTCCGGATTATTTTCCACATGAACGCCGTACCGTTCGCCGTAGTGCAGCCGGATACGTTCGGCCACGTTCTGGATACCGACGCTGTCTTTGGTCGCCTCTTTTCTGGGCACCGTGAGTGCGTCGGTCTTCATGCCGCGACCATTGTCCCAGATATCGATCTGCAGTATGGTCGTCTGCCGGATCCGAATGCGGATCACGCCCTCATAGTCCAGTCCGTGCAGACCGTGGATGATGCAGTTTTCCACGAACGGCTGAAGCATGAACCGGCCGATCTTCATAGAAAGCACCTGCTCCGGCACATCATACTCCACCCGGAAATTCATAAACCGGACCTTTTGGATGAAGATATAGCTTTCCAGCAGCTCCAGCTCCTCGCGCAGGCTGATCTCGTCCTCTTTGTTGTAGGCGACCGCCCCCAGCAGCTTCATCAGCGACTCGACCATCTGCTTGATGCCTGGCTGGTTATTGAGCACAGCCATCCACTTGATGGAGTTGAGCGTATTATACAGAAAATGCGGTCCGATCTGCATATACAGCACCTTGATGCGCTGTTCGTTTTTCGCGGTTTCTTCCGCGCGAACCTTTACCAGAAGCGTCTGGATCTGCGTAAGCATATCGTTATAGCTCTCGGTCAGTTGTCGGATCTCGTTGCCTCCGGGCGGGATCTGGATCTCCTGAAAAACGCCCTGCGAGACGTGCTCCATGCTCTCGCTCAGCCGTCCGAGCGGCTTGATGATAAACGCATAAATTGCAAGGTTCCCGGCGATGAGAACCATCAGGTAGAATACCGTGAAGCTCCTGGCTAGCCGCATCAGGGAAATGGCGTTGGAATAAAGCTCGTCGCGGTCAGCAAGAATTACGCTGACCCAGCCTGTGCTCTCCATGCGCGCATAGGTCGCCACCTGCCGGCGTCCGCCTTCGCCGGTGATGAGCAGATGTCCGCTCTGCCCGTCAAGCTGCGCAAGCGTAAAATCCAACTGCATATCCGTCCCGGTCAGAGCATCAAGATCCGACATGACGATGCGTCCGTCCGGCGCAAGCAGATAATAGTGGCTCGATCCCTCCGTCAGAAGCGGATTCGTCAGGATCTTCCAGAGATGGTCGCTGGACAGGAACATGTAAAAAACGCCGACCTGCCCATCCGGCGCGTTGATCGCGCGGGCAAGGGCATAATCCTTCGGCTTGCGTGCGAAGGAGCCTTGCATAACGTTCGTCGGAAGCCAGACACACTTCCCCTCCCGCTCAAGCACTTGCTGCTCATACTGCTCTCTGTACCGCTGCAGGTTTGTAAAGCTCTTGCCGTAAACATACGTCTCGCCTCCAAAGCATAGAGCCATGCTCTCTGCTGACTGACGGGAATTGAGGATCGTAACGAGCGCCTCCTCTACCGCCGCTGACGGTTCCTCATAGGCGTGACCGTCAATATAATTTTTCGTGGAGGTGTCGTAATAGATCGTCATGGACAGCTCCTGCACATTGTCAAAATGCAAAGAAATGCTCTTGTTGATCGCTTCCAGCAGATTTTCGCGTTCGGAGATCGCCGCGCTGAGCAGATCATTGGAATACCGCTGCACGATGAACCAGAAGAAAAATATGCTGGGCAGGATGATCGTAAAAATCAGGATCGTCACGATCTGAAAGCCCATCTTGTTGCGAATACGGATACGTCCACGCCGCATAGCTCCACCCACTTCCTGTTTCTCATTTTCTTTCTACTCTAACCGATAATTTATAGAGCGTCAAGCTGTCAAAATCAGCTGGTATGATTATTCAAAACACTTTAAGACACCAAATTTCCCTTGACAAGCATGCCTGTGTCCGTTAATATGTCTTTATAGGGTGTACACATATATGCGTATAGTCTTCGCAGTACGGACATATGAATTTCTGAAGAAAGGGCGGATTGAAAATGAATCAAATGATGGATGCCATTGTAAAACCCACAGCCGGCCCCGGATTGGAGCTGCGGCAGGTGCCTGTCCCCGTGCCGGGCCCCGGAGAAGTTCTCATCAAGATCCACAAGACCGCGATCTGCGGCTCCGACGTCCATATTTACAAATGGAACCAATGGGCGCAGCAGCACGTTAAGCCCCCTCAGGTCATCGGCCATGAGTATGTCGGCGAGATCGCGGAACTCGGCGCAGGCGTCACGGGCTTCACGGTCGGCCAGCGCGTCTCCGGCGAGGGCCATATCACCTGCGGCCACTGCCGCAACTGTCACACCGGCAATATTCAGTGGTGCAAGCACCACATCGGCGTCGGCGTTGACCGTGACGGCGCGTTCGCAGAGTTCGTCTGCATCCCGGCGCGCAACGTCATTGCCATCGACGAGAGCCTGCCGGAGGACGTCGTCTCCTTCTTTGACGCCTTCGGCAACGCCACGCATACCGCGCTTATGTTCCCGCTCATCGGCGAGGACGTGCTCATCACGGGCGCAGGCCCCATCGGCATCATTGCGGGCGGCATCTGCAAATACGCGGGCGCGCGCCGCGTCGTCATTACTGATGTCAACGAATACCGGCTCGACCTCGCCCGCAGGATGGGCGTGGACGCTGCCGTCAATACCGCGAAGGAGGATCTGCGCGAGGTCATGCACGAGCAGGGGCTGACCGAGGGCTTTGACGTAGGTCTTGAAATGTCCGGAAACGCCGCGGCGTTCCACCAGATGATCTCGGTCATGCGCAGCGGCGGCAAAATTTCGCTGCTGGGCCTCGGCGACGGCCCCATCAGCGTGGACATGAACCAGATCATTACAAACGGCCTGACGCTGCAGGGCATCTATGGCCGCAAGATGGACAACTGGCACCAGATGTCGTACATGGTGCAGGGCGGTCTTGACCTCACGCCCGTCATTACGCACCGCTTCCACTACACGGACTTCCAGAAGGGCTTTGACGCAATGATGAGCGGCAGGTCCGGAAAAGTCGTACTCGATTGGACGAAGTAAAGGAGGAATTCTCATGAAAACCGCACTGCATGCCTTTGAGCAGGAACTGAACGCCATCCGCGAGGCCGGAACCTGGCGCGAAGAGCGCATCATCACCACGCCGCAGCGCGCCTGCATCGACACGACGCAGAAATCCCACGTCGTCAACATGTGCGCCAACAACTATCTTGGCCTGTCCAACGACCCGCGTCTCATCGAGGCTGCGAAGGCCAGCTATGACCGCTGGGGTTTCGGCCTGTCGTCCGTCCGCTTTATCTGCGGCACACAGGAGATTCACAAGGAACTTGAACGCCGCATCGCAAAGTTCGCAGGCACCGACGACGCCATCCTCTATTCCTCCTGCTTCGACGCCAACGGCGGTCTGTTTGAGACGCTGCTTGGGCCGGAGGACGCGGTCATTTCGGATGAGCTGAACCACGCGTCCATCATCGACGGCGTGCGGCTGTGCAAGGCCAAGCGTTATCGCTATCTGAACAACAACATGGAAGATCTCGAAGCCAAGCTGAAGGATGCGCGCGCGTCCGGCTGCAAAAAGATTCTGATTGCGACCGACGGCGTGTTTTCCATGGACGGCTATATTGCAAATCTCAGGGCTATCTGTGATCTGGCCGACCGTTATGACGCACTGACGATGGTCGACGACAGCCACGCCGTCGGCTTCATGGGCGCGCACGGCCGCGGCACGGCAGAGTTCTGCGGTGTCATTGGACGCGTCGACATCATCACCGGCACGTTCGGCAAGGCCATGGGCGGTGCGTCCGGCGGCTATACCGCAGCGCGTCAGCCGATCGTCGACCTGCTGCGGCAGCGCTCGCGTCCGTATCTGTTCTCCAACACGCTCGCGCCCGCCATCTGCGCCGCGACGCTCCGCACCATCGACCTGCTGGAGGAGTCCACCGCACTGCGGGACAAGGTGCATGAAAATGCGCGCTATTTCCGCGCCGAGATGGAAAGGCTGGGCTTCGATCTGCTCCCCGGCGAGCACCCCATCGTCCCCGTCATGCTCTATGACCCGAAGATCGCGCAGGAGTTTGCCCGCCGGATGCTTGAAAAGGGCGTGTATGTCGTCGGCTTCTGCTATCCCGTCGTCCCCAAGGGCCGCGACCGCATCCGCACGCAGATCTCCGCCGGCCACACGAAGGAAGACCTCGATTTCGCCGTCCGCTGCTTCGGTGAGGTCAAGAAGGAAATGGGACTATAAGTTCGATTTGCGTCCTGCTTCCGTGAAATTTCGTGCAATACCATAATGACCCGGACCTTTTCGTCTCAGAATATAACCGGGCCGCAGAGCGACACTCTGCGGCCCGGTTCAGTCTGCCAAAGGATTTCTTTGTTGGTTTCATGCTGCAATTTCACTGGCTTGTTTGTAGGGGCATGCGTCTCTGTCTGCCCGCGTTAAAACAGGATCAGAGAAAAATAGCGAATTTTTCCATCGTTTGCCCAACATTTCATGTGGACAGCGTCGGCCATTTTCTGCGCGTCCACACAATAGGCTGACATGCAGGGCGCATGCTTCCAAGGTCCTGCCCCCATCATCAGAAGGTCGGTCAGACCATCCGCCTGCATCTTTGCCATAAGCTGTTCCGTCAACAAGTTCTGGTGCTTTTTTGCAGTCTTCTGCTCCGCCGTATCCCGATAATCGAAGGGCGTTGTTTCGATCATTAAAACCAGTGCCGTCTTATACCGCTGCATAACAGCGGTCATTTCCTCGACCGTGCCGCTCATCGGCGGGCAGACCGGAAGCACACCGTAATTGCCGCAGAGGTTCTGCTCGCAAAACCTGCGGTACTCCGGCACAACGACCAGTTCCCGTACCGGCAGAAACGCGGCGTCTGTAAAGCCGGATATTTTCGCCAGCGCAGCGTAATCCTGCATACGAAAGCCTCCCAACGCCTTTGATTTCATACACCCATCTTACCGCATTTTCAGAAAAAACGCACGAACAATTTTCAGGCATATCGCAACACCTTTCAGCTTGCGCAATAGACGAACAGCAACAGACCCGGCCCAAAGAAATCCGAGCCGAGTCCGTTGTTGTCAGTCAGAAAAGCATAGTTCTCCAAAATATGCCGGAAGATGAAAATCAGGATGTCCGGCATCCACACGGTTCCACGCAAGATAATGCTCCTGCGCTGTCAGATCGCCGCATTTGTAGAAATTCCCTCTAATTTTCCCGGAGGGACTGAAATCCGGGAAGAACAGCTGCAGCAGCTTGAACGGGAGTTCATATGCCACATCCCAACCGGTAGCCGTTCTTTCGCAGCACGCGTTCAGCGTCTTCCCGCCGCCCGGAAGCAGGAGCCGCATCCGATCAACTCTCCCGGTTCCGAAGCCAAAGTAGAGGCAGAGATTCGGGTTCAGTTCGATATTCAAATACCGCGCGTCGCACTCTGCGGCGCTGAGGAAGAACTCCAGACAGCTGTCCTGACACGGCTGATCGAGCACGCCGGAATTTTCCGCGCGGATCTGCGCTTCCTCCGCGTGCAGATGCACATACAGTCTGCTCTCGTCATATGCAAGCTGCGCGTAGGCGCTGATCGCCTCACAGGGCCGCCACAGCCGCTGGTCGAGCGGCGCTTTTTCGATTTTATCCCAGTCCGGCTCCCCAGTGACCTTTTGTATCCGATATTGTCTGGTCATAATTTTCCTTTCTTCGTTCTCTACGTTAATGCCTCAAAAGGTTCGCCCCAAGCGTCTATCAAACAGTCGCTTTTCGGACGACCCCACATTTGTAGTCAAATACTTAGATTTCCCATTCTCCGGTGCTTGCTAAAGTGTGAAATTTCTTCGTTTGTGGCAACTGCTGCGTGAACCAACTGTCAGATTTGCATCCTCGCCAATCAGTCTACACAACGCTGGATATATCACAACTTCTCCTATATGAGCCTCTAATGCCTTATATGGGTTTTCCAGTTCTTTCTCCCCTTTCTGTTCACACTATACGCAAAATCCCCGCAAGAGTCAATCTGCTCTGCGGGGACAAATTTTTATAAATTATTATCCTAAGAAGCAAGGCTGGGGAATAGGAGCGGTGCTGCTGTTCGATATAGCTCTCATCCAGCTCCGTATAACGCTTCGTCATGCGCAGATCGGAATGCGCCATCAAATGTTGCAAGTTAAACACATCTCCGCCGTTTTTCAAAAAGAGCGTTGCAAAGCTGTGCCGCAGCTGATAGGGTGTGACTTTAATCCCGCTCTTTGACTGTATTTCAAAAAGGCTTTATCCAGATGGTCTACCTTCAGTTGTTTGCCTTCATAGTTGGGAAAAAGCCAATCGTCCTACGCCTGCGGCTTGATTTCCTGAAAGTCTGCAATCAGGCGAACCGTTGTCGCACTTAAATAAACCGTTCTGGTTTTCCGTGTCTTTGCAACCAGCTTTGATACGGCAATGCAACCCGCCTTTGCATCAAAATCGGAATTATGCAAATTCAAAGGTTCCCTTGTGCGGATACCGGTATCCAGCATCAGAACGATGATTGCATAGTCGCGCATTCCTGTATATGTATAGTTCTTCCTGTCCAGAGCCTTCAGGAAGTCCGCAAGGCAGTTTCGATCGTCCCGCATTGCCAACTCACCGGTGTGCTGTGATTGCTTTACAAGCAAGAATTTTTCCTTCAATTCCTCCAAAGTTGAAACTTTTTCACACACATTTCACATCCTCATTGTCTGTCCTCCAAATTTGCAGACCTTTGTCCCTGAAAGGTCAAATTCAGAAAAACTGGAAATACAAAACTTGATTTTCAGAACTTTTCGAGAAATAAAAAAATAAATCCAAGCAAAACTCTTGAATTTCTCAACTCTGTATCATGTAAACGCTATGGATCAACCGTCAAATCAGAAAAACAAAATTGCAATCCAACGCCAGCGATTGCGATTTTGAGAGGAGGAGCGACGGAGCGGGTGAGAGATGACTTTTTGATGCAACGCATAAAAAAGTCGTCGCGAACTAGTGCAGTCCGCGACGACGATGGAGGTGCCGCCCAGATTTGAACTGGGGAGTGAAGGTTTTGCAGACCTTTGCCTTACCACTTGGCCACGGCACCGGATATGAAAATAGGAATGCTGCGAAGGCATTCCTATTTATTTTGGAGCGGGTGACGAGGCTCGAACTCGCTACCTCCACCTTGGCAAGGTGGCGCTCTACCGGATGAGCTACACCCGCATAATGGTGCCTCCGGTCGGAGTTGAACCAACGACACGCGGATTTTCAGTCCGCTGCTCTACCTACTGAGCTACAGAGGCATATTGAGGCGAGATTGCTCTCGCCTCAATACATTATGGCGACCCGGAACAGACTCGAACTGTCGACCTCCAGCGTGACAGGCTGGCGTGCTAACCGACTGCACCACCGGGCCAGATAAATTGGTGGAAAGTACAGGGCTCGAACCTGTGACCCCCTGCTTGTAAGGCAGGTGCTCTCCCAGCTGAGCTAACCTTCCGTTCCATCAAGCCGCATCTCTCAGCGACGTGTGTATTATAACGGCTAAAGCAGCAAATGTCAAGAAGAATTTTTCAAAATATAAAACTTTTTCGTTGATGCTCACACCGGCTGCAATTCCATGCTTGAGAACACCTCGGTCAGCATGCTATCATAGGCAGTACCGGCCCCTTCCGGCACGCTGACAGTCAGCGCATAGCAGTACGCGCCGTCAGAGATCACCTTGCAGCGGTACATGCGTCCGCCCTCGTCAGAAGCCGCGTACCACGCGAACTGCCAGACAGGCCGTTCCTTCCCGCCGCTCTTATAGACATGCAGCGCAGACGCGTCGAAGCCCGACAGCCGCCGGACGATCGCAGCAGCGGGTGCAGCATCCAGAATTTCCGTTGTAATCTCGTATCCGCCGCCCGGCTGCGTATAGATCTGTCGCGCACCGCGCTCAGCAAAGACCTCCTCGGCTGCATCCTGCGGCAGTGAGATGCAGATCGCATAGGCCGCGCCGCCGCTTGTTTGCACGCAGCCGCCGTCCACCGTCTCCCATACCGTCTGTGCCGAGCAGGCGCACAACAGCGCACTCAGCGCCGCCATCCAACCAATCAGAATTCGTTTCATCACCAAATCGCCTCCAATAGAAAGGAACGTCCCATGCTTGTTTTCCTGCTTCTAATGAATGCGTCCGGCTTTGCAATTATGCTGCTGGATAAAAATCTTGCCCGCCGTCACCGCCGCCGGATCCCGGAGGCGCTGCTGCTGGCGTTTGCAGCCTGCTTCGGCAGTCTCGGTGTGCTGGCGGGGGCGTATGTCTGCCGCCACAAGACGAGAAAACCGCTCTTTACGGTCACAGTCCCGCTGCTGCTTCTGGCGCAGTGCACGATTTTATATTTCCTGTTTCGCTGATTACTGGCGCAGCTTGCGCTTGTTGCCCTTGCTGTCAACAATATAGGTATTGTCAAGCTGCTGGCGCAGATCGCCCACGACGGAGTCAATATACGCCCGGCGCAGCACAGCGCGCTCTTCATTCTCCTCCGGCGTGAGGCCGACAGTCTTGGCCTTGTGCGCCAATTCGTTGATGCGGTCAATATCTTCTTTTTTCATAGAGCATGCTCCTTACAGAAATCTTGTAATCTCAACGCCGATGCGTCCCTTTTTCGTATTGCTGCCGATGGTATCCAGCCGAATCTTGCCAAGCCCCCGGACGGTGATCACATCACCCTCTGTCGTCTGCTTGTCGCCCTTTACGCATGGCGTGTAATTAAGTTCGCATTTTCCGGCGCTGATATAGTCCGCGGCCTTGCCGCGGCTGATGGAAAAGCCGGAGGAGACAATGCCGTCGAGCCGCAGAGAGGGCACGGTATCTCGGACCATTTTAGTCTTCTGTTCCGGCACGGAGACGTCTGTGAGCGCGATCTGCTCCACATGCAGCTTCGTGCGGCCGGCGGACAGAAAATTTTGCAGCAGATACGGCAAAACCTCGCGCGTAACGAGAAAGTCGCAGCGCCCCTCTGCTACATAAATATCCCCTACCGTTTCGCGCTTGACGCCGCAGCCCATCAGTGCGCCGAGAAAGTCCCGGTGCGTGAGCGTATCACCCTCAAAATAGACCGCGCGGGCGGCGGCAATGGGGCCATCCTCGCTCTCCAGCCAGCTTTCGTCCAGATACTCCGGCAGATAGCAGCAGATCTCGCGTTCAGCCAGCGGCGGTCCGCCGTAGAACCGAATCTCCTGCCCGCGCAGCAGTTCGGCAGCGAGCATCTGCTCCCGCTTAGACAAGAAGCCCGTTGCGGCCGGGATATTGCGCGCGGCGGCATTCGTCATGCGCTCATAGATCTTGGCCAGCAGCATTTCGTCTTCCTTCGTCTGCGCCATGCGCGCGATCTGTTCGCGTTTGTCCATCGTTCCGCCTCCTTCCGGTCTGTATTGTATCAGCCTCGCGGAAAAAATGCAATCCCATCCGGTTTTTCAGTCTGTTTTCATTACAGTTCTGTTACAAACGGCCCGTGTTGCTTGCAATCCTCCCGGCTGCCGCCTATACTGGATATAAGTATTATTGGAAGGGGGCTCCGCCTTGAAAAAAATGCTTTGCGCGCTGCTTGCGGCCGTGCTGACGCTTACGCTCATGCTACCGTGCGCAGCAGCCGACTTTGCAGGCTTCACCGACCAACAGGAGATCAAAAACAACAACGCCGTGCGGATGCTCTACGACCTCGGCCTCATCTCCGGCTATGCAGACGGCAGTTTCGGCCCGCAGAACCCCATTCGCCGCGAAGAGGTCGCCAAGCTGATGGCGCTTTTGTGCGAAGCTGAGCCGCAGGCGCAGAACGCGTCTGCCCCGTTCTACGATGTCTCCACGTCGTGGGCTGCAGAGTATATTGCTTACTGCGCTGAGCAGGATATCATCGTTGGCAGCAACGGGCGCTTCCGCCCGGCAGACCATGTGACAATCCGCGAACTTGCAAAGATGCTGCTCGTCATTCTCGGAGAGGACGCCTCGCGCTATGTTGGCGCAGACTGGGCACAGAACGTTGACGAGGATGCGTTCACAAAGGGCATTTATGCCGGTGTCTCTGACAGCTACGATTCCGCCGCCACGCGCGATACTGCATGCCTTCTCATCTACAATGCCATGCTCTGCCCCAAGATTGCCGATGCTGCGCTGGAGGGAGAGCAGCGCTATGTGCTCGACAGCCTGATGAATCCCATGTCGTATCTCGAGATCCGCTTCGGCCTGACGCGCTACACCGCCACGCTGACAGGCAACGAGTGTGCCGATCTGACAAGCGCAGGCAATCCGCTCCCCGCCGGGACGAGCAAGCTTGCTGGTCACAAGGCGTTTGACATTTCCACAGATCTCAGCCTCCTCGGCCGGAACGTCGATATCTATGTGAAGGACGGCAGGGTTTTCGGTATCCCCTGCTATGCAGTTGACGAGATTTATTATACCTTTACCGACGCGTCCCAGCTGAAGGAGATCTGCGCCGGCGGCGGCTTCCGCCTGACGGAGCAGACTGCATATTACTATAATTACACGCCTTCGAGCAAGGATATCTTGAACACACTGTCTGCGAACGACAAGATCACCGTGATTGACCACGACGGCGACAACGCATTTGACGTTGTCCTCGTCACGACAAGTTATCCGGCAACGGTCACGTCCGTCTCTCCCCTGATGGTTGACGTCGATGGCAAGAGCCAGACCGTCCGCGCTTTCAGCAGCACCGACGTGTTCACCGTCGGCGAGGAGGTCTATTACAGTCTAATCTGCGGAAACGGATATATTCGTAGACTCAGCTGACAAGTTCAAAACAGTTCAGAAGCCGTCCGCAGCTGCGGACGGCTTCTTCTATTCTTCTTAGTAATTCTCTGCGCGAAGTTCAAAATAACTCTGTGGGTGATTGCAAGCGGGACAGACCTCGGGCGCCTTTACGCCGACGGCGATGTGGCCGCAGTTGCGGCATTCCCAGACCTTGACCTCGCTCTTTTCAAAGACCTGCGCTGTCTCCAGATTGTGCAGCAGTGCGCGGTAGCGCTCCTCATGGTGCTTTTCGATCTCTGCAACGAGACGGAAGCGCTGCGCCAGTTCCGGGAATCCCTCTTCCTCGGCAGTCTTGGCAAAGTCCTGATACATGTCGGTCCATTCGTAATTTTCGCCGGCGGCAGCGGCAGCCAGGTTGGCCTTTGTGTCGCCGATGCCGGACAATTCCTTGAGCCAAAGCTTCGCATGCTCCTTTTCGTTTTCCGCCGTCTTCAGGAACAGCGCTGCCATCTGCTCATAGCCCTCTTTTTTTGCGACGGACGCAAAAAAGGTGTACTGATTTCTCGCCTGCGACTCGCCCGCAAATGCTGCGCGCAGATTTGCTTCGGTTTTTGTGCCTGCATATTTGTTCATGATCCCGTCTCCTTTTTTAAGAATTCCTGTTGTCATATCATTCCTTGTTTGACCAAAACTATTCTATCACATTCTTGTCAATTTTGCAAGTGATTCTTATTATTATTTTATGGCGCCGTAACTCTCTATGGTCATAGAAAAGCCGAAATTCAAAAACAGCCTCAGACTCCAAAGCGGATCTGAGGCTGTTTACAGTTACCGTTCTTCGCGGAAGTACGGGATGCCAAGGGACTGAGGCGGCTGGTCTTCCTTCTTCTTGCGCATGGAAACCATAAGCAGAACGAGGATCGTGACCACATACGGGAGCATCTTGAACAGTTCCAGCGTGCTTCTGGACAGGCCGGGGATGTAGTTATATGCCCAATAAAGAACGCCGAACAGATACGAACCCCAGATCGCACGCAGAGATTTCCACGTTGCGAAGATGACCAGCGCAACAGCCAGCCAGCCGAGGGCTTCGATTGTACCCTGGTTCTCCCAGGTGCCCTTGATGTAGTTCATGACATAGTATGTGCCGCCGAGGCCGGAGATGCCCGCGCCGATGCAGGTGGCGAGGTACTTATACTTGGTGACGTTGATACCGGCGGCGTCAGCCGTGGCGGTATTTTCGCCGATGGCGCGCAGGCTCAGACCTGTGCGGGTCTTCGTCAGGAAGAACCAGATCGCAACGGCGAGGATGATCGCCACATAGGTGAGGAAGCCGTAGGAGAACAGGAGCGTTCCCAGGCGGAAGCTGCCGGTGAAGCCGTCAAAGAAGTTGACGAGGGAGAGCGAATAATTACGGAATGCCTGCGAGGTCACGGCCACGGAAACCTGGCCGACACCGCCGGCAAGTTTATTTAAGCTGCCGCCGAAGAAGTTGCCGACGCCGGAGCCGAGGATCGTCAGAGTCAGGCCCGTGACGTTCTGGTTCGTGCGCAGCGAAATGGTCAGGAAGCTGTAGATGAGGCCGCCCAGCGCGGAAGCGAGGAACGACGCGACAAGGCACATGATGACGCACAGCGCCGCGTTCGGTTCGATTCCTGCGTTGACGCAGTAGACGTTTTCATACATGAACGTGGACGTCAGACCAGCGATGCCGCCGAAATACATAATGCCGGGAACGCCGAGGTTGAGGTTGCCGGACTTCTCCGTGATGATCTCGCCGAGCGCGCCGAACATGATAACCGTGCCGAACACGATGGCGGAGTGCAGAAGGTCAGGGAATTTCAGCAAAAAATCTAACATATTCAACTCCTCCTTACTTGTGCTTCGAGCCGGTCTTGACCTGATAGTTGATGAAGAACTCGCTGCCGAGGATGAAGAACAGAATAACGCCGGAGATGATCTGCGAGACGTATTCGTTCAGGCCGAAGTCGGAAGCGATCTGCACCGCGCCCTTGTCGAGGAACGACAGCAGCGCCGAGATCAGGATCATGACAAACGGGTTCATCTTGGCCAGCCATGCGACGATGATCGCGGTGAAGCCGCGGCCGCCGGCAGTTGAGGTCGAGAGCGTATGGCTGACAGCGGAGACGGCGAGGAAGCCTGCGAAGCCGCACAGCGCGCCCGACAGGGCCATGGTGCGCACATAGATGCGCGGGACGCGGATACCGGCATAGCGCGCGGTATTCTCCGAGTCGCCGACGACGGCGATCTCATAGCCGTGCTTGGTGTACTTCAGATAGAGATACACAAGCGCCGCGAGGACGAGCACGATGATGACTGTCCACATGAAGTCCTTGTTATAGCCATCGGAGAACATGTTGCCGATCCAGCCGACGTACTTGACATCGCCCTTGGAGTTGATGGTGCCGATGGAGTTCGATCCTGGAGGGTTCTCCCACTTGGAGACGGCAAACGAGGTCAGCTGAATGGCAATGTAGTTCATCATCAGCGTGAACAGCGTCTCGTTCGTGTTCCACTTGGCCTTGAAGAAGCCGGGGATCAGGCCCCAGATGCCGCCCGCGACGATGGCGCTGATGGCCATGCACAAAAACAGCATCACGGTGTTCATCTTGCCTGCGAAGTTGATCATCCAGAACGCGGTTGCAATGCCGCCGACGAGCATCTGGCCCTCCGCGCCGACGTTCCAGAAGCGCATCTTGAACGCAGGCGCGAGGCCGATGGCGATACAGGTCAGGATCATGCAGTCACGGATGGTGAACCACATGCGCTTGCTGGTGCCAAACGCGCCGGAGGCGAGGGAAACATAAACCTTCAGGGGGTTCATTTTGACAATGGCATAAATAATGATGCCGTCTACGATCAGAGCCAGCAGAATGGCGATGGCGCGGATCGACCATGCCTTACTGCGGGAAATTGTGTCTCGTTTGGAGATGTGCATATTCTTTTAACCTCCGATCTTCGTCATCATCAGGCCGACGGCATCCTTCGTGGTCTTGCGGCCGTCAACGATGCCGGAAACCTTGCCGCCGCACAGAACGAGAATGCGGTCGCACAGTTCCAGCAAAACGTCCAGATCCTCACCGACGTAAATGACGGCGACACCCTTCATTTTCTGCTCGGTCAGCAGATTGTAGATGACGTAGGATGTGTTGATGTCCAGACCGCGCACGGCGTAGGCCGTCATAAGAACCGCCGGGTTCTGCGCAATCTCACGGCCGACAAGCACCTTCTGCACGTTGCCGCCGGAAAGACGGCGGATAGGGGTACGGCCGATATCCGGGGTAACGACCTCAAGATCGTCCACAATCTTCTGCGACAGGTCGCGCGGGAATTTGCGGTCGGTCAGCGGGCCTTTGCCTCGCCGATAGGTGCGGAGCATGATGTTCTGAATGATGTTCATGCCGCCGACAAGGCCCATGCCGAACCGGTCCTCGGGGACGAAGGACAGCAGGAGGCCCTTGCGGATGATATCGAGCGGGTCCATGCCGTTGAGCAGACATTCGGTCCCGTCGGGCTCGATGTATGTAATTTTGCTGCCGTCCTCCAGCTTCTGCAGGCCGGAAATGGACTCAAGCAGTTCCTTCTGGCCGGAACCGGCGATGCCCGCAATACCGAGAATCTCGCCGCCCATGGCGGTGAATGTCACGTCGTCGAGCATCTTGACGCCTTCCTTGTTCTTGACGGTCAAGTGCTCGACTCTCAAGCGCTCGGTCTGATTTTCGTTCAGCGGACGGTCAATGTTCAGGGAAACGGCTCGGCCGACCATCATGTCGGTCAGCGACTGCTGCGAGGCGGTAGCGGTATCGGTGTCGCCGATGTATTCGCCCTTGCGCAGAACGGCCACGCGGTCGGAAACGGCGAGCACCTCGTGCAGCTTGTGCGTGATGATGATGATCGCCTTGCCGTCCTTTTTCATGTTGCGCATGACAGTAAAGAGTTTTTCCGTCTCCTGCGGGGTCAAAACAGCGGTTGGCTCGTCAAGGATCAGGATATCCGCGCCGCGGTAGAGCACCTTGACGATCTCAACGGTCTGCTTCTGCGAGACGGACATCTCGTAGATCTTCTGATTCGGGTCGATGTCGAAGCCGTAGCGGTCGGCGATCTCGCGCACGGCCTTTGCAACGGCGTTCTTGTCCATCTTGCCCTTGTCGCCGGGCAGGCCCAGAATGATATTCTCGGCAGCCGTAAAGACATCGACGAGTTTGAAGTGCTGGTGGATCATGCCGATGTGCAGATCAAACGCGTCCTTCGGGGAGCGGATCTCCACTTCCTTCCCATCCACGAAGATCTGGCCTTCGTCCGGATAGTAGATGCCGGAGAGCATGTTCATAAGCGTGGTCTTGCCGCTGCCGTTTTCACCCAGCAGGGACAGGATCTCACCCTTATGCAGCTCCAGACTGATCGATTTGTTTGCCACGACCTGTCCGAAGCGCTTGGTGATGTTTCTCAGTTCGATTGCGTTTGCCAAGCAAGTCATCCTTTCTGTCTTGGAATTCGCTCCGCCGTTTTGCAAAAACGCCGGACTGCTGCGTTTTTGGCGAGTACGCGGAAAGCCTGTCTCTTCAACATTGAACGGAATTGAAGAAAACAGGAGAATCTCAGTTAAAAACTAAAATTATTCTATCATTTTGTGAAGAGATTGTAAATACGCTTTCTACAAAAAATACAAAAAAATATAGCGTGCCTAACAAATTTTTAGTCAGCATGCAAAACTTTTATGAAGTAAAGAGGCGTGGGTGCCGTAGACAGCTTCGCCGTTGACCTTGAGCCATGCACCGAGCTCCAGCAGCGGCTTTTTCTGCATTTCGGGGATTGTGCCGTCCGCCATGGGGCCGACGTTCAGCAGCATGTTGCCGTTTTTGCTGACAACGTCCATCAGCGTGAACAGCATGGTCTTGGCGCTCATCATATCCTTCTCGGTCTCCTCCTGGTTATAGCCGAAGGAGTAGCCGATACCGCGCGTCAGCTCAAACTTCTTTTTCTGGATATCATACTAAAATCTAATTAAAACAATTGATTATCCAACTACACCGTGTAATGTTCTTTATCGTATCAGAGGTCAAAGTGCAAATGGTATCGCAAAGCCGATCTACTACCTTCTCCAAAGTAGCAAACACTTCATTGCGGAAGCCCGTGATTCGAAGTTCTTTCCATATCTGCTCGATGGGATTCATCTCAGGCGTATACGGTGGAATGTAAAACAACTCTATGTTTTCCGGGATATGAAGCTTGTTATCAACATAGGTCTGTGCATCCTCAGCAGTAGAATCGGTCGCGCCGAGTTTCTGTTCGTTGACGGTAAGCTCTGGGAATCTGGCAGCGATTGTGTCCATAAAGCCGCGTGCGCGGCTGTTCATGGTTTCACCCTCCGGGCAGTTCAGGCAGATGACCTCGCCGTTGATCTCATCCAGACTCTCGAGGTACTTGATTGCCTCTTCAGCAGCCTGTGTGCCGAGAACATAGTTGTCACTGCCAACACGGGCGCTGAAATCAAAGCCGTCAACCATAGAGTCATATGTGATAACGGGGATGCCAGCTTCGCCAAGTGCCTGATAGTCAGCCATGATAGCCGGCAAGCCAATGACGATGCAGGCATCATACTTGATGGTGACGACCTGAGAAACCTTTTCGGAGAGATCCACAAAATCGCTTGCATTCAAAACATCAAGCTGAATCCCGGCCTCTTCAGCAGTCTTCTTTGCGCTTGCGCCGATGTAAACGAAATAGTCAAAGTTCGTACCGAAAAGAACAAGCGCAACCTTCTTGCCGCTCAAATCAGTCGCAGCGGCAGGATCGGCACTGGTTTCAGTCGTGGCAGATGTGGTGGGCGTCGCTGGAGTCACCTGTTCTGTCTTGGGCGCGGCGGTGCAGCCAGCCAAACAGCCGAACGCGAGTGCCGCAATCAGGGCAATCGTAAGAACATGAACAAAGCTTTTTTCATTTTTCTTCCTCCTGGATTTTGAAATTTGGTATTGGCAGTTTGGAACGCCATCGAGTCAAAACGCGGCGAAATGATCCGTTTATGAATCAGCAAAAGAAGCCCGCGGAGCCATTAAGATGCTGCACCGGATCCGGAATCCGGAAAACGAAACGATTCGTTTTGCGCATAACGAAAAAGGCGCTGTTCCTGAGAAGATACGCAAAAAGCAACTGATAGGAGCAGCGCCAGAATCTGGCGGTCGTTCCAATAAAACCATTATATATACAGTCAATCGGCTCTTTTTACAAAAAATAATATACGAAATTAGATAATTCGACAGAACAGGAGCTGGTCAAAACAGACAATACCCGGCCAAGGGAGCGCACAGAAAACAAAGCGAAGGCAGGAAAACAAAGACAAAACGATTCGCTTATTTTTGCCAGAAAAGTTGCGAAAACGGTAAACAAATAGGCCTCCCCTTACCACGCAGAGCGTGGCAAGGGGAGGCTTTGGGGCAGCTTTGTTCGTTTGTCAGTCTTATGCCTCCATCCGCGCGCGGATGGCTTTCAAAAACGCTTCGCTCGTGACCGGTACGGGGCGTTCGCCCTCGACGAGTCCGGCGAGGTCGCCGGTCATGATGCCGGAGCGGATCGTGTCAAGGCTGGCCCGCTCAAGCTTGTCCGCAAAGGACGCAAGCGCCGGAAGCCCATCCAGCTGTCCGCGCTTTTTCAGCGCGCCCGTCCACGCAAAAATCGTCGCCATCGGGTTAGTCGAGGTCTGTTCGCCCTTGAGGTAGCGGTAATAGTGCTTCGTGACCGTGCCGTGCGCAGCCTCGTATTCCGTCGTGCCGTCCGGTGCAACGAGGACGGAGGTCATCATGGCAAGCGAGCCGAAGGCCGTGGACACCATATCGCTCATCACGTCGCCGTCATAGTTCTTGCAGGCCCAGATGAAGCCGCCCTCGCTCCGGATCACACGGGCGACCGCGTCGTCGATCAGCGTGTAGAAATACCGCAGGCCCAGCGCTTCAAACTGTACTTTGTAGGACTTTTCATATTCCTCTTCAAAAATGCGCTTGAACGCGCCGTCGTAGACTTTTGCGATGGTGTCCTTGGTGGAGAACCAAAGATCCTGCTTCGTATCAATAGCATATTGGAAGCAGGCCCGCGCAAACGAGCGGATGCTGCTTTCCTTGTTGTGTTCACCCTGGAAGACGGCGGGGCCGTCGGTTTCCTGGACAAGAACGGTCTGCTCTTTGCCGGATGCACCCTTGAAGGTCATGGTGCATTCGCCGGGCTCATCCGTCTCGAAACTTACGGACTTATACACATCGCCGTAGGCATGGCGGGCAATGGTGATGGGCTTTTTCCATGTGCGCACGACCGGCTTGATGGAGTCCAGCAGAATGGGCGCGCGGAAGACCGTGCCGTCCAGAATCGAACGGATGGTCCCGTTCGGGCTTTTCCACATCTCGGTCAGCTGCGGATATTCGACCATCCGCTGCGCGTTCGGCGTGATCGTCGCGCATTTGACGGCCACGCCGTATTTTTTGGTCGCCAGTGCAGCGTCAGCCGTGACCTGATCACGCGTCTCATTGCGATGCAGCAGGCCGAGGTCATAATATTCGGTCTTGAGATCAACAAACGGGCAGATCAGTTCATCCTTGATCATGCGCCAGAGCACCCGCGTCATTTCGTCGCCGTCCATCTCGACGAGCGGCGTTTTCATTTGAATTTTTTCCATATTGGCTCCTTATCCGCGCTTGGCGTAGTAATTCATCAGACAGCCGTCAAGCAGAATCTCCTGCTCGTCCATCGTCAGGCCCTTCACATGCAGCAAAATCTCCGTTTTTTCGCCATTCTGCCGCAGGACTGCCGCAGGGAAGTCCTCGCAGCCTGCCTCCAGCCGCTTCCGCACGTCCGGCACGAAAACGAGATCGCCCGGCGTGTAATCAAACGGTGTTCCCTCGTCCAGCGTGAACGGCAGCATGCCCCAGTTGATGCAGTTGCTGCGGTAGCGCTTGGTGGCAAATTCATAGCAGATATTTGCAAGCCCGCCCAGGACCTTTTGGCAGGACGCAGCCTGCTCCCGCGCAGAGCCGTCGCCGGGCTTGTTGGCAAAGACACAGGAGCCAAGCTGTGTAACGCTCAGAAGTGTGTCCGCATCGCCGAAGCGCGCCAGCGCAGCGCGCAGCGTCTCTGATGCACAGCCGGATCTCCGTTTGGATTCTTCCTCGGCAATTTTCTTCGCGCGCGGCACATAATCCGGCACACGGCGCGAAAGCGTGAACTCCGCCAGCCGCAGCGGATTCGAGCGATAGGACGACGTTTCGCCGGACGGAATCAGTTCATCCGTCGTGGTCACGGGGTCATGGATAACGGCTGCAAGTTCCAGAAGAAGATGTTCGCCCAGTTCGTACATTCTGGGCCAGTCGGTGATGTTCGGACCCATGATGAGTTTTGTTTCCGGCTGCGGATGGCCAAAGCCGTTGTAAACACGGCGGGCATAAACCGTCTTGTCAAACTGGTACGGATGGCGTTCCGGGGTATAGTCCAACTCATCCGCCGGGGTGATGCGTCCGCCGTTTCTGGCTGTTGCCGCAATGGAGCGCGCGTCCATCAGGCACACGCCCGCGAACTGCCCCTCGCTGGGCTTTGAGCCTTCGCGGTTCGGGAAGTTGCGTGTCGTGTGGCGAAGAGACAGGCCGTTATTGGCAGGCACGTCCCCCGCACCGAAGCACGGGCCGCAAAAGCTGGGCTTGATGATTGTGCCCGTCTCGAGAAGTACCTCCGTCACGCCCATGCGCGTGAGCGCAAGGCTCACCGGGACGGACGTGGGATAAACGCTCATCGAGAAATAGCTGTCGCCGACCGATCCGCCGCGCAGGATCTGCGCCGCCTCGTCGATATTATCAAACATACCGCCCGCACAGCCCGCAATAATCCCCTGATCAGCCCAGACGCCGCCGTCGTGGATTTTGTCCAGAAGATGCACGTTGGCCTTCGGCCAGCGCTTCTTTGCCTCGGCCTCCACGCCCGCGAGAAGTTCCTTCGCGTTTGCGAGAAATTCACGGATCGTGTACGCGTTCGACGGATGGAATGGCAGAGCGATCATCGGCTCGATCTGGCCGAGGTCCAACTCGATCATGCGGTCATAATACGCGCCCTCGCCGGGGGAAAGCTTTTGGTATGCCTCGGGACGGCCGTGAATTTCAAAAAACCGCTTTGTCTCCTCGTCCGTCTCCCAGATGGAAGACAGGCAGGTCGTTTCAGTCGTCATGACGTCGATGCCGTTGCGGAAGTCAATGGGCAGATTTGCAATGCCGGGGCCCGCGAATTCGAGCACGCGGTTTTTGACAAAGCCGTTTGCGAACGTCGCCTTGATCAGTGCAACCGCCGCATCATGCGGGCCGACGCCGCGCCGCGGCTTCCCCGTCACATAGACCAACACAACCTCGGGAAGCGCCGCGTCCCAGGTGTGCTTCAAAAGCTGCTTGGCAAGTTCCGGCCCGCCCTCGCCGACGGCCATCGTGCCGAGCGCGCCGTAGCGCGTGTGCGAATCGGAGCCTAAGATCATCGCGCCGCAGGCAGCCATCTGCTCGCGCGCATAGGAATGAATGACGCTCTGGTTGGCCGGGACGTAAATGCCGCCGTATTTCTTTGCCGCAGACAGGCCGAAGACATGGTCGTCCTCATTGATCGTGCCGCCGACAGCGCAGAGGCTGTTGTGGCAGTTTGTAAGCGCATACGGAATCGGAAACTCCTTCATGCCGGAGGCCCGTGCCTGCTGAATAATGCCGACGTAGGTGATATCGTGCGAGAGCATAGCGTCAAACCGGATACGGAGATTCTGCTCGTCGCTGGACTGGTTGTGTGCCTGTAAAATACGGTAAGCCATCGTCCGCTTCCGGCCTTCGGCCGGAGAAAGAGAGGCCGTCTGCTGCGGCACGCCGCCGCAGAGGAACACGCCGTGGTCGGTCAGTTTCATACTCTGTGTTCTCCCTTCTGTTCAGGGTCTTATTTTCTTGGGATATACTTTATCACAGAAATGCGTTTTTGAAAAGTGTTTCCGAGGAAATTCACAAATCCTGCAAATTCGGCTAAAAATCAAACGGTATGCAAGATATTTTGCAAGTTTACATGTTTTATCCGTCATCTCACGCACAGTGTTCTTGCATTTTCCGCGTGCGTCCGGTATGATGAGAAAAACGGGCGGGAGGGATATGCTCATGGCGCAGTATTATATGCTCCACAAGCCGCGCGGGCTGCTCACCGCCAAACGCGACGCGCGGCGGGAGACGGTCATGTCCTGCTTTCCGGAGGCGCTGCGCGAGACGCTGCATCCGGTCGGGCGGCTGGACAAGGATACGGAAGGCCTGCTGCTGTTTACGGACGACGGCATGCTGGACGTGCGTTTGCTCCGGCCCGAGCAGCATGTGGAAAAGGAATACGAATACCGCGCATTCGGGCATCTGCACGACGATGCCATGCGGCAGCTGGAGACGGGCGTTTTGCTTTTGGAAGGGCAGCCGCCCTCGCTGCCTGCCCGCGCGCAGCTGCTTGCGCATACGAACATTGGGGAAAGCGCGCCGTATCTGCCGGAGCGCTTCCGCGAAAAATACCTGAAAAACCCGTCCCGGCCTGTCACGCTCGGAAGGCTCTGGATCACGGAAGGCCGCAAGCACCAGGTCAAGCTGATGATCAAGGCCGTGGGCGGTCATGTATTCTACTTAAAGCGCCTTGCGATCGGTCCTGTCCGGCTGGACGAAATGCTCCGCCCAGGCGAATACCGGCCCCTGACAGCGGAGGAACTCGCCGCCCTTATGCCACCGGCGACCAACGGCGGCGGTACTGCTGGGGCGTAGCGCCCTCGCGGGCGCGGAAGACGCTGATAAAATAGCTGGTGTTCTCCATGCCGACACGGTAGGCGACCTCGGACACCGGCAGGTCGGTCGCGCGCAGCAGTTCCTTGGCGCGGGTCAGGCGCAGGCGGGTCAGATATTCGCCCGGCGACTGGCCGAAATACCGCTGGAAACTCCGTTGGAGATGGTATTTGCTGATGTTATAGCGCGCTGAGAGCGTATCGAGCGTAATTTTTTGCGCGTACTGCTCGTGCAGATACTGCCGCACCTTCTGCAAGACCGCAGGAACCGGCTGCAGGCGCTGCCGCGCTGCACCGTGGATCAGGCTGCAGAGGATCGCCGTCATGAGCGCCGACGCATCCAGATCACGGCCAAGCCCGCCGCCGTCCTCCCCAGCCAGCGCCAGAAGCGCGCTCATCTGCGCAGACACCGGACTATCGACCGGCAGCGAAGCCGCAGCCCGGCCCTGCGTCTGGGCTAAAAACGCCTGATAATACGCCCCCGCCGTCGCGCCGCAGAAGTGAAACCATAGAACATCCCACTGTCCCGCGTCCGGCGCGGTATAATAATGCTGCGGCGCACGGCAGTCAATCCAAAAAAAGCTTCCGGCAGGAAGCCGATAGGTTTCGCCGCCATATTCCAATATTCCGGCCCCAGAAAGCGTCAGCTTGACAAGATAGGAATCCAAATTCTTTCGGACAGTATAGTAATTTGCACCAGAAATAAAATGCCCCGCCTCCTGCAAATACAGCAGATTGTCGCGGGCAAATGCGCCCGCCGAGACAATTTTCCACTCAGACTCCGGCGTCATATCGAGATTGTAGTGCAGAACTTCCATGCCGCGCGCCTCCAAAGACAGCAAGATTTTGATATTTCAAGGCAAGCCTATGATACCATACATGGGCTTGTTTTTCTATAATTGAAACTAGAAAGTCCTATTTTTTCAGGAGGGATTCAGATGGAACGCTACGCATGGAAAGCGACGGTTCTTCCGGGGAAGCTTCCGGAATATATCCGCCGCCACAATGAGATCTGGCCGGAGATGAAAGACGTGCTGCATCAGGCCGGCATCCGCAACTACACGATCTGGAACGTCGGTAATGAGTTGTTCGGCTATTACGAGTGCGACAGCATCGCCGAGGCCGCCCGCGTGCAGGCCGAAAGTCCGGTCGTGGACCGCTGGAACGAGTATATGAAGGACGTCATGCTGATGGAGATGGATCCAGAAACCGGCGCGCAGCCGCTTATGAAACAGGTTTTCTTTTTTGACTGAGGAGGAACGAATATGAACGCTTATACACTTGCAAAAGAACGCTACGCCGCGCTCGGTGTCGATACCGAGGCCGTATTGGAAACACTGAAAAACGTAACCGTCTCCGTTCACTGCTGGCAGGGCGACGACGTCGTCGGCTTTGACGCGAAGGAGGCGCTCTCCGGCGGCATCCAGACCACTGGCAACTATCCCGGCAAGGCTACCACGCCCGAGCAGCTGATGGCGGACTTTGACGAAGTTCTGCGCCTGACGCCGGGCAAAAAGAAACTGAATCTGCATGCAAGCTACGCTATTTTTGAAGGTGGCGAGTTCGCCGACCGCGACGCCATCCAGCCGAAGCATTTTTCCCGCTGGGTCGCCTATGCCAAAGAGCGCGGCCTCGGCATCGACTTTAACCCGACGTTCTTCTCCCACTCCATGGTCAAGGACGGTCTGACTCTCTCGTCCCCGGATGAGACGGTCCGCAAATTCTGGGTCGAGCACGGCAAGCGCTGCATGGCCATTGCGGAGTATTTCGCCGAAGAAACCGACAAGCCCTGCGTCATCAACTTCTGGATTCCCGACGGCTATAAGGATTACCCGGCAGACCGCCTCTCCCCCCGCCGCCGCTACGCGCAGTCGATGGATGAGATCCTGTCTGTCCCGTATGACAAGACAAAGGTTTTCCCGTGCATCGAGTCCAAGGTCTTCGGCATTGGTCTGGAAGCCTACACCGTCGGCTCGGCAGAGTTCTGCACGAACTATGTCAATACCCGCCATATCACCCCGCTCATGGACAACGGTCACTATCACCCGACGGAACTTGTCTCCGACAAGATCAGTTCCATGCTCCTGTTCAACGACCGGCTGGCGCTGCACATCACCCGCCCCATGCGCTGGGACAGCGACCATGTGGTACTGTTTGACGACGAAACGCGCGAAATGATGAAAGAGGTCGTCCGCGCAGACGCGCTGGACCGCGTGTTCCTCGCAACGGACTATTTTGACGCCTCCATCAACCGCATTTCCGCATGGGTCACGGGCCTGCATTCCGTGCAGAAAGCGCTTCTGTACGCCCTGCTGGAGCCGAAGACGCTGAAGGCACTTCAGGATACAAATAACTTCACCGAACTTATGGTTCGGCAGGAAGAACTCAAGACCATGCCGTTCGGCGCGGTCTGGGAGGAGTATCTGCGCCGCGAGAGCATCCCGCAGGATTACTTTGCTGAGATCAAGCGCTACGAGGCCGACGTGCTGAGCAAGCGGTAAGGGGTGAATGGGAATGTTTTTTGAAGAACACGCAAAGCTGCTTTCCGATTTCGCCCGCGTTTCCCAGTCTACGGGCGCACGCGCCGACTATGTGCAAGGCGGCGGCGGCAACACCTCCGTCAAGCTGCCCGGCGGGCTGATGGCGATCAAGGCCTCCGGCTTCTGTCTGTCCGATATCCGTCCGGATAAGGCTTATGCCGTGCTGGACGGGGCTGATCTGCGGAATTTCTATCTGACAACCGATCCGTCTGCGCTTGCGGACGTTGAAAAAGAGGGCTCCGCCCGCGCAAAGGCCGACGTGCGCCATATTGACGGTCTTGCCGACCTGCGTCCGTCTGTCGAGGCGGGCTTCCATTCCATCCTCAAGACCTTCGTGGTGCACACGCACAGCGTCTATGCCAATCTCGCCGCCTGTTCCACAGCCTGCCGTCCAATCGCGGCACAGGCATTCGCGGGAGCCAATTACACCTGGGGCTGGGTGCCCTACACCGATCCCGGCGCAAACCTGACCTTCGCCATTCGGGATGAATTGCGCCGCGTAGAAAAAGAAACCGGCAAGGTTCCGTCCGTCATTCTCATGCAGAACCACGGCATTATCGTCCATGACGATGACCCGGATACCGCACTTGCCATCCACACCGATGCAAACGAACGGCTGGCCCGCATGTTCGGCTTGACCGGCACGTCGTTCCCCAAGATCGCCGTGCGTGAAATGGCCGCCGGTATTTATGCCGCCGACGTGCCGTATCTGGCAGATCAGTTCCAAACCGGCGGCTATTCGCAGGAATTTTTGATGACCCAGCCGCTGTATCCCGACCAGATGGTCTTCCTGACGGACACGTTCTTCCTCAATAAAGAGGTTCTCGAAGACGGACAGGCCGTCGCCAGCAGCAAAACGGGCGAAATGCTCATGCAGATGGACGCGAAAAAAGCCCTGACGCTGACGGAAACGCTCACGGCAGTCTTCTTCGTCATGGAGCATATCCGCAAGTCGGGTTATGAACTGTCCACCATGGGCGAAGCCGCGAAGAAGTTCATTGCCAACTGGGAAAGCGAAAAATACCGCAAGTCTCTCGCCGGCAAAAAAGCCTGAACCGACAAAAAAGTCGCCTCCCCTTGCGTAAGGGGAGGCGATATGCGTCCGTCGCTGTTCGTCTGCGGTGTAAAGCTTCAGAGGCTGCGGGCCGGTGGGGGAGACGTCGGGCGCTGTCGCGCCGGTGCGTCAGTCTATTCCCATGAAAGCCCTTCCGCACGGCATTTTTCAAGTGCCTCATCCTGTCCCTGCCGGGCAGCAGCGATATACCAGCGTTTTGCCTGCTCTGCATCGCGCGCGGTGCCGAT